>Ga0316229_1003919_pt1 | contig 11256 bp, 11 predicted proteins | sample TBH18023metaG_FD_206011 | JGI IMG/M metagenome (GOLD analysis project Ga0316229, IMG submission 206011) | Freshwater microbial communities from Trout Bog Lake, Wisconsin, USA - TBH18023 | ecosystem: Environmental > Aquatic > Freshwater > Lake > Hypolimnion/Profundal zone | place: USA: Wisconsin...
ACATTGAAAACTCTTCGCCCAACATATACTTATTTTTAACAAAAATTGGAGCTAACTGAGTTAAACGATCACGAATAGCTAAGCGAGCCTTTTCATGAACCTTTTCGGCAGCCTTGCCTTTTTCATTTTCTAATGCTGCAACGTGCACAAATAGTTCTTTCTCAAAATTGAAGAGAAATAGACGTGCGCGTGCGCGTGCAACCGGATCAGGCGGCATCAACTGTGGATGAGGAAAACGCTCGTCAATATATTCATTGATGATGTTTGACTCATACAAAATTAAGTCGCGCTCAACCAAGATCGGAACTTGGCCATAAGGGTTCATCACCGAGATGTCTTCTGGCTTGTTAAACAAGTCCACATCACGGATCTCAAAGTCCATGCCTTTTTCAAAAAGCACTAGACGGCAGCGTTGCGAGAATGGGCAGTTAGTGCCCGAGTACAACACCATCATAAATTTATTTCCTTAAATTTCTACTTCAAAACAACAAACGTACAGCAAACGGGGTACTTAAACCCCATCCAAATCTTAGTGAATATCTTTCCAGTAGGCTTTGTTTAAACGCCAAGCCAACAATGTAAAGATTGCCAAGAACAAGAGCACGATAACGCCAAGACGCTTACGCTCTAATTGAACTGGCTCGGCCATCCACGACAAGAAAGCAACCAAGTCGGCGATATTATCGTCGTACTCTTGAGGCTTCATAGTTCCTGGTGTGAGCTGTTCAAAGCCAACAAATACCTTTTCTATGCGGCCTTCATCATGGGGGTCCTTGCGCTCCTCAAACTTAGCAGCACGCTCACCTTGCAACTGCCATAAAACGTGTGGCATACCTACGCTTGGATAAACCAAGTTATTCCAGCCAGTTTGAGTGGTGTCATCTTTATAGAAGGTGCGGAAATAGGTGTATAGCCAATCCGTCCCACGTGCACGCGCTTCAACCGATAAGTCGGGAGGATTCTTACCAAAGAATGCTTTACCTTCTTGTGGCGTCATGGAGATGGTCATCAGATCACCAACTTTAGCGCCATTCAAAATCAAGTTATCTTTGATCTGTTGATCCGTCAAACCAATATCGCGCAAGCGGTTGTAACGCATGCTCACAGCAGCGTGACAATTTAAGCAATAGTTAACAAAGATCTTTGCGCCATTTTGTAAGGATGCATTTTTACTCACGCGATCCGGGGCTTTATCCAAAGGATAGCCACCTTCATTCGCGCTAGCGACACCACCAAAACCCAGGGCAGCAACCAAGACTGTTGCCTGGCAGACGCCCATCAAAGTTTGCAGAATTCGTTTCATACTAGTTCCTAATTTCTCTTTGCCGATTTCTCAGGCATGAATTAATGGGCCTTAAAAGTAACGCGTGTTGGGACTGGCTTGAACGTGCCAAGCTTGCTCCAGAACGGCATTCCCAAGAAGAAGCCCAGATAATAAATAGTGCAAATCTGAGAAACCTTTTCAAACAATGGTGAAGGCGGCTGGATACCCAGGTAACCCAAGATCACAAAGCTCACCACAAACACGCCATAAATATATTTATGGAATTGTGGGCGATAGCGAATGGATTTCACTGGAGAATGATCCAACCAAGGTAAGAAGAACATGATCACAACTGAACCGCCCATGATCACAACGCCCCAGAATTTGGCATCTAAGACGTAGAAGCCACCAGCCAAGGCCAATGCGATTGCAACACATACGCCTTTGATCTTGATATCTTTGGCTGTCTTAGCAAACATCGCCAAGATCACAGCCAAGAAAATCCACAAAGGCAACAAGAAGTTAGTGGTGGTTGCGCGCAACATTGAGTAGAAAGGCGTGAAATACCAAACTGGTGCAATGTGTGCAGGTGTCTGAAATGGGTTCGCCGGAATGAAGTTATTGGCCTCAATAAAGTAGCCGCCCATCTCTGGCGCAAAGAACACGATACAAGCAAAAATCATTAAAAAACCACCCAAATACATGACGTCATGGACGCTGTAATAAGGGTGAAATGGAATGCCGTCAACTGGATGACCTTGAGCATCTAAATTGTCTTTAATTTCAACACCATCTGGATTATTCGAGCCGACTTCATGCAATGCAAGGATATGGGCTACCACCAAACCAATTAATACCAAGGGAATTGCGACCACATGAAACGCGAAGAAACGGTTCAAGGTGGCATCGCCAACTACATAGTCGCCACGCAACCATAAAGAAAGGTCTGGGCCGATCAATGGGATTGCAGAGAACAAGTTCACGATGACTTGAGCGCCCCAGTAGGACATTTGGCCCCATGGGAGCAAGTAGCCAAAGAAGGCTTCGCCCATCATGCACAAGAAAATCGCGCAACCAAAGATCCAAATGAGTTCGCGAGGCTTGCGATAGGAGCCATAAATCAAGCCACGGAACATATGCATGTACACAACGACAAAAAACATGGAGGCGCCGGTAGAGTGCATATAGCGTATCAACCAGCCCCAAGGTACTTCGCGCATGATGTACTCAACTGAATCGAAAGCCTTAGCAGCATCAGGCTTGTAGTTCATGGTCAAGAAAATGCCAGTAACAATTTGCAATGCCAGCACAACAATAGCCAAAGCACCAAAAATATAGAAAAAATTCAAGTTCTTAGGAGCGTAATACTCGCTCATATGCCTCTTAAAGGCCTCTGTCACAGGTAACCGTGAATCAACCCAAGCCATCAGCTTCTGGGCTGCAGAAGCGTCTGCTGGGACTTCTTTTTCGTGAAATGCCATTTATCTCTCCTTAGGCCTTCTTATCTTCGCCAACCAGAATCTTGGTATCGCTCAAATACATATGTGGCGGTACTTCAAGGTTATCTGGGGCTGGTTTGTTCTTAAATACGCGACCCGCCATATCAAATGTAGAACCGTGGCATGGGCATAGGAAGCCTCCAGGCCAGGTATTCGGTAAAGAGGGCTGTGGGCCCGCCTCAAATTTAGCGGATGGAGAGCAACCTAAATGCGTGCAAATCCCCACTACAACGAGGTATTCAGGTTTAATCGAGCGCCATTGATTCTGGGCATAAGGAGGCGTAAATTGGGCTGGGTCCCTTAAAGAATCAGGGTCAGCTAGCTCAGAATCAATCTTGGAGAGCTCTGCGACCTGTTCTGGGGTGCGACGCACCACCCAAACAGGCTTACCGCGCCATTCCACCATCCTCATCTCATCTGGCTGCATACCAGCAATATCAATCTCAACTGCAGCCCCAGCGGCCTTGGCGCGCTCGGAAGGCTCAAAACTATCTATAAAAGGGTATAAGGCTGCGGCTGCACCAACGCCTCCAACTGCCGAAGTGGCGATCAACCAATTACGGCGATCCTTATCCATACAGGGCTTGTCACTCATTTACAAAAATCCTCGAAAGAAGCATTTATAGGCGGAAATTGCTTAAAGGTAGGATTTTAAAGTAAAAAGATAGGTAAGCAAGAAAGTTATGGGGTTAATCTCTGGATAATCGTTATTCCCACTAGAAAGGAAGCATTTATGAGCGTTTTGAAGGAATTTCGCGACTTTGCCGTCAAGGGTAATGTAATAGATCTTGCAGTTGGTGTGATTATTGGTGGCGCATTTGGGAGAATAGTTGACTCCCTTGTCAATGACATCGTGATGCCTGTCATTTCCATCCTTTTAGGTGGTCACATTGACTTTACCAACCTCTTTATTGTGCTCGGGAATGTCCCAGAAGGCGTCCCTAGAACTTTTGATGCCCTCAAAAAGGCTGGCATCCCCATTTTTGCTTATGGCAACTTCATCACTATCTCAATCAATTTTATTTTGTTGGCCTTTGTCATTTTCCAGATGGTAAAGGTGGTTAATAAAGTTCGCGTCATGGATGCGCCGCCTGAGCAACCCGCACCACCAACTCCAGAAGATGTCGTGCTGTTACGTGAAATCCGCGATAGTCTGAAAAAATAATTTCAATCGCCTTTCATTTTACTTTTGCAAGTAGTAACTATTTTTTCCACAATCCATCATCATGATCCCACATAGTCAGATCGGTCGAAATTGGAGTGAGGCGATAAAACAAAATTTTAATGGGTTAACCTAACTTAAGCCATTAATGAAACCATATAAGCGTCATGAATAACTTTGAATTAGCAAAACAGTATTTTTTGGAAGGTCTTCTGTTTTTGGAAGGGGAGAAATTTTCTCAAGCAGAATTTAAATTGAAGCGATCCCTTGAGCTTATTCCTGATAGGGCCTCCACACTTACGAACCTATCCGCAGTACAAGTTAAGCTAAAAAAATACCTAGATGCCAAAATTACCGCAGAAAAAGCAATTTTTCTAGAAGCTGACAATAGTCAAGCGTATTTAAATTTGGGTTTAATAGAAACAGAATTAAAAAACTTAGAATCCGCTCTTGGTAATTTTGAAAAGGCGCTTAATCTAAAGTACGACTATCACGAGGCCTGGTCCAATAAGGGGAGCACCCTGCATGAGCTAAAACGTTATGAAGAGGCAATTGTTCACTACGATCAAGCGCTTAGTTTAAAGCCCGACTATCACGAGGCCTGGTCCAATAAGGGGAGCACCCTGCATGAGCTAAAACGTTATGAAGAGGCAATTGTTCACTTTGATCAAGCGCTTAGTTTAAAGCCCGACTATAACGAGGCTTGGTCCAACAAGGGGCGTGCCCTGCATGAGCTAAAACGTTATGAAGAGGCTGCTGCTCACTATCATCAAGCGCTTAATTTAAAGCCTGACATTAATTGGGCATATGGCGATTTTCAAAACATAAAAATGAAAATATCCGATTGGTCTAATTTTTACGAAGGTTTGACATACCTTGCTAATAAAGTACAGTTGCATCAAAAATCTATACAACCTTTCATAAGTCTTGCTTTATTTAGTGAAGCATTAATGCATCGACAAAGTGCCGAAATTTATGTTGATGAAAAATTTCCTTTTAATCCAGCCTTAGGACTCATATCAAAACAACCTAAGAGGAATAAGATTCGTATTGGATATTTTTCGGCAGATTTCCATAACCATGCTACTAGCCACTTGATGGCTGAACTCTTTGAGCTTCACGATAAAAGTTGTTTTGAAATAATAGGCTTTTCATTTGGGTCCGAAAAAAATGATGAGATGCGCCAACGCTTAGTGAAATCTTTTGATCAGTTTATTGAGGTTTTCAGTAAGTCAGATATTGAGATAGCCCAATTAAGTAGGGATTTAAATATCGACATAGCTGTTGACTTAAAAGGCTTTACACAAGATTCAAGAACGGGAATCTTTTCCTATCGTGTGGCGCCAATTCAGGTTAACTATCTAGGCTACCCTGGCACTATGGGGGCTGAATACATTGATTACATCGTTGCTGACAAAACTTTGATTCCATCACAGTCGCAACAATATTATTCTGAAAAAGTAGTTTATTTACCTCACAGTTATCAAGCTAACGACAGAAAAAGGGGTATTTCGGAGAAACAATTCACAAGGCAAGAGTTGGGTTTGCCAGGAGAAGGTTTTGTATTTTGCTGCTTTAACAACAACTACAAAATATTACCAACAACATTCAATGCCTGGATGCAAATATTAAAGATGGTGGATGGTAGTGTTTTATGGTTACTCAAGGACAATCCTTGGGTGTCGGAGAACCTCAAAAAAGAGGCGGCTAAGCAGGGTATTGATGCAACAAGATTAGTGTTCGCAGAGCGAATGTCCCTGCCAGAACACTTAGCTCGGCATCGCCATGCTGACTTATTTATAGATACATTGCCTTGCAACGCTCATACCACTGCAAGTGATGCGCTCTGGACGGGCTTACCCGTGCTCACCCTAATGGGAGAGTCTTTTGCTAGCCGTGTCGCCGCCAGCCTACTAAATGCCATTGGTTTATCAGAGTTAATTACAACTAGTCAGGAGGAATATATCGCCTTAGCGATTAAGTTGGCTGATAACACCCATAAACTTGCTGATATCAAACAGAAGCTAAAGCAAAACCGTCTGACTACCCCGCTATTTGATGCGCCCCTTTTTACTAAAAATATCGAAGCTGCTTACACCAAAATGTACGAAAGATATCAGTTGGATTTCGAGCCAAGTCATATATACATGACTTAGGCACAAACTCGCATCTAGGAGGAACCCAGCCAAGCGGCTTTATTTTCTTTTCAATTAGATTAATGTGGCTTCTTAGGCTGGAGCTATTTTGCTTGCTGATAGCCATATTCTTGCTTGGCGCGTACTTCTTTGCCTGCCACTCCATAGACTGGCGACCAACTGTTTGTGTGAGCGCTTATATTTCCATACACCTGTCGTCTCACATAGGGGATTTTGAGATAGATTCAAATACAGCAAAGAAAAAACCCACTGCGCTACCGCAGTGGGTTAATTTAATACCAAACTAATTCGTTACTAGCTTGCGCTAGCGTTAAATTAAAAAGTGTGACGTACGCCAACTGCATAGTTCTGACCAGATGCACTAGCTGTAACTCCAGATGGAGTTGTGTAGTTGCTAGTAGTAGTCGCGCCATAGATTGCATACAAGTTTGTACGCTTGCTCAACCAGTAGTTAGAGCCTAACTGCCATGCATTGAAGTTAGCCGTAGGTTGATTAATACCAGTAGCTGTATAGCGACCTAAACCAGCGGATGCCCAACCTTCAATTGTTGGAGTAATAAAGCTACGAACACCGATTTGCTCAGCTTGACGCTTTACATAATAGTTTGTGTCATACACAGCAGTAGCCTTGCGTGAGATCCACTGACCGTAGGCCTTCAAAATACCGAAGTCATATGTTGCAGCAACATAAGTTTGGTTGTCTTGAATGTTTTGACCTTGGGTCAATGGAGTACTGGCAGTACCGGTAGCTGAAGACTGTTGACCTGTTGGTGTAACTGCAATCAAGCCAGCACCTGCCAAGTTGAACGCCTGTGCGCCAGCAGTTTGGAATGAGTTGATTTGCTTAAACGCTTGATATTGCGCTGTTGCATACAACTTGTTCCATGTGTAGTCAGCGCCTAAGCCCCAACCATTTGTATTGCTCATGCCACCAGTTGTTCCAGTTGTTCCAACTGTGCTGTTTGCATTATTTGCAACCAACATACCGTTAACACGGAAACCAGAGAATGCATCACTTTGTGCTGTCAATGCATTAGCCATACGTACTGTGTAAGCTACTGTATTGCCTTCTGCGCCATTGTAAGCATTAGCTGCAGGGCCTGAACTGTATGCATAAACTACGTTACCCATCATGTTGTTAAGCTGGCCTGGATCGGTTGCAGCTGCAGCATTATGAATACCTGTGTACTGTGTACCTACAGCAAATTGACCAAGACCATTTTTATGCAAACCAACAAAAGTTTGACGGTTTTGCAAACCACCAACTGTTGATCCACCAGTAGAAGATGTAGATGCTGGGTTACCAGTCAATGTTGCATCTGATGGGTTGAGAGTAAATTCAGCTGTGAACAAAGCTTGTGTACCGCCACCTAAATCTTCAGTGCCTTTAAATCCTAAACGTGAAGTCTGTTCAGCTGATTGACCAAATTGGTTACCAGTTTTCTTAGTAACAGCCTGAGCTGGCGCTGTTGGGGAAGAAGTAGAAGCTGTTGTGTTTCCACCAATGTAACCAACGTCTAAAATACCATAAACGGTTACGCTGGACTGAGCTTGAGCAGCGCCAGCAAAAGCTGTTACGGCTGCAACTGCGAATAGCGATTTTTTCATTCTGTAAATCTCCATAAATTAAAAGTAATGCCCAATAAAACTGGGACCTATGAATTTTGCTTCGTTTGCCCCACTAGACTGGGGGTATGGGTATTTAGGAGCTCTTTTTGCTTGTCAAAAGGTAGTTTTTTGGCTTTCTTCGTTGTATCTCGGCAACAAGGGCTCTGATTTATGTCTTTTATGCCCTTTAGATGACAAAATTGTCACATGGCAAGTCGCGAATTCTTAAAAATCCTTAGTTCTGCCCGATTAGGTGACGTTTCTGCACAACAAAAACTGGCTTCCGCATATTTGACTGGGGACTTTAAAACACCCATTCAACCTGCTAATGCCTTGATTTGGCTAGAGAAATCATATATTTCCATTCAAAATCAGTTACTTGAAGATCAAAGCTCAAATAGCGCTCACATTCTGCAGGCTTTAGCAAAAATTGCCAGTGTCCCGCTAGCTTCAACCTTTAATTCCCCGGCCTTTGCCTTTGGCTGGGACTCTTTTTGGCAATTGGCTACAGCTGATCCAGCTTCAGAATCGCAAGCTGCAGCCAAATGGCAACTCATTCACTTATTGATTGATCCGCTTCACGAAAAAACCCAATCACTACTCGTTGAGTGGTTAAAGAAAAGAAATTCTTTTACGCCAATACCGCAATTTGACAATCTTGATTTCAGTGGCCTACAAAAAATCACCAAGCAATACCTACATGAGCTTGCAGAATCTAAATCTGCTTTTACAACTCAAGCAAAAGAATTACTCATCAAACTTCAACCTAAAAACGAAGCCCTTTCAACCCTTTGGAAGGCTTGGGCCGAAGATCGGAATGAGGATGCGCTCATTCAAGCAGCTGAGCTTGGACATACTGAAGCCAAACTCACCTATGGATTGCGTCTAGCACAGCTGGATATCCAGTTAAATTCTGAAAAAGAAGTGCAAACCAAATCTAATGCCTCTCTTAAAAAGGCGGCTCATTGGTTAGAGCTTGCCGCCAAGGATGGCGATCGCGATGCCTGGTATGCGCTTGGTGAAATTTATCGGCGTCCACAATTTTCTGGATACAACGCTAATGAAAGTGATCGTTGCTTTGATCGCGCTGCTGATCTTGGTCATGCGCAGGCGCAATTGCGCAAAGGGGCTAACCTTTGGCGTAAGCGTGAAAAGATTGAAGAGAAGGTACGTGGCCTTCAAGCATCTTATTGGGTATGGCAAGCGAATCAACAAGGTGTCCCTGAGGCCAAGGAGCTACTGAGCAAGATTTTAGAAAGTTGCCCAAGCCCCAAAAAGAATGAATGGTACGAACTAGCGCTATGCGCAGAACAAGCCTTAAATCATCACGCTGAACATAAACTTGATTTGGATTGGATATTACTTTGCCATCGACTCATCATTGCAAATCAATTCGACTTCAGCAAAGCAGAACTGTTACTAAGTGAAGTGGGCCAATTACAGCACGAGCATTGTGTAGCTGTAGACATCCGCTGGGAGCTCCCCAAGATATTACCCAGACTGATTCAGATTGAAAGCATTCAACAACGACGCGCATTGCTTGCCGCTGGAAAAGCATTTGTAGGGGCAGAACAAGATATCGAGGGTAATTTACGTCAAAGACGCTATCGCTTTGATAGGGTCACTGCCTGGCTTAGCGAAACGTTTAAAACTCAAGCAGACGCGGAAGTACTTTGAGCCTCATCGTCAGATGGTTTTGGCACATAGAAACGTGCAACTAAAAGCCCTAATTCATAGAGCAAAGTCATCGGCACTGCTAGCAAGAGTTGCGACAACACATCCGGAGGGGTCACAATCGCAGAAATCACAAAGGCTCCCACAATCACATACGGACGAATTTCCTTCAGCTTAGCCAAGGGCACTATACCCATACGTACCAGCACCACTACAACTACCGGTACCTCGAAGGTAATACCAAATGCCAAGAAGGTTGTCATTGCAAAGCTAAGATAGTTATCAATGTCAGTCGACATCTCAGCACCCAGTGGCGCGTTATAACTCGCCATGAACTTAAACACTGTTGGAAATACCAAGAAGTAGGCAAACGCCATTCCAATAATGAACAGGCTATAACTACTCACCACCAAAGGCAAAATCAGTTTGCGCTCATGCATATATAAGCCAGGGGCGATAAATGCCCATAATTGATACATCACTACTGGAAGTGCAATGATGAAAGCAACCAACATGGTAACTTTCATGGGTACGAAGAATGATCCAGTAACATCCGTCACGATCATCTTGCCGCCTACTGGCAAAGCTTGCAATAAAGGCTGCGCAAACAGATGAAAGATATCTGGCGCCCAATAAACCAAGCCAATAAAGACAACAATAATCGCTAATCCAGCTTTAATAACGCGATCACGTAATTCGAATAGGTGGGAAAGGAATGACTCCTGCAGTCCCTCGTTGGACTCTGACGAGCCTGAATCTGAATTGTTTTGCGTCATGAGAAAACTGTCTTAGCTCTTTTGTTTTTTTGCTTAATTGCTGCTTGAGCTGTGATGAAAGCGCTTCATTCTGGCTGCGCCAGATTGCACGCGAGTCCTAATGCCTGCGGAACGCTTGAACCAAACTGGCCTGGCTGCACGCCTTACGCCCCAACTATTGCGCCCTTGACGCCGAGACTTGCGCAGTACTTCTTTTTCATCGAGAAACGGTTTGGTGAAATTGTTATCGAAGATATCCGCTTGATCGCTCAGATTCGCGCTGGCCTCTTGCACTGTGGAATGAATACTGCTCTCCACCTCTTTTAAGACAGCGGCACTATCTTCACGTAGCTGCTTGAATTCTTCAATCTCCATTTGGCGATTGACTTCAGACTTCACGTCAGCCATGTAGCGCTGCGCGCGGCCAAATAAATTCCCAGCCATACGCGCTACTTTAGGCAAGCGCTCTGGACCCACCACTATCAGGGCGACCACTGCAATTAGTGCAAGCTTTGAAACCCCGAGATCAATCATGCGAGCTTAATCATTACCAATGCACTTTTGCATCAATCTCTTACTTGACGTCTTTAGCGTGGACATCAACCGTTTTTTCTGCGGCTGCTGAACTTTGTGGAATTTGCTCGTTGCTTGGATCTTTTGATTCTTCAGATGTCTTCATGCCATCTTTAAAACCTTTTACAGCGCCACCGAGATCTTGACCGATATTGCGCAATTTCTTAGTACCAAATACCAACATCACAATAACCAAAACAATTAACCAATGCCAAATGCTGAATGAACCCATGCTTAATCTCCTAGGATTATTTTTTCCAAGGACGCGGACCGCCCATCACATGCAAATGCAAGTGATAAACCTCCTGCCCTCCATCTACCCCATTGTTCACCATCAAACGAAAGCCACCATCTTTTCCAGGACGGCAGCCTTGCTCTTTGGCAAGACGCGGTGCTAATTCCATCATTCTACCCAGCAATGGCACATCCATGGCTTTGGCCGACTCCAGCATAGGGATATGCTTCTTAGGAATCATCAGAAAATGAATCGGCGCTGCTGGGTTGATATCTTTAAATGCATAAATCTCCTCATCCTCATACACCATCTGGGATGGGATTAACCCTT
>Ga0316229_1003925_pt1 | contig 11239 bp, 11 predicted proteins | sample TBH18023metaG_FD_206011 | JGI IMG/M metagenome (GOLD analysis project Ga0316229, IMG submission 206011) | Freshwater microbial communities from Trout Bog Lake, Wisconsin, USA - TBH18023 | ecosystem: Environmental > Aquatic > Freshwater > Lake > Hypolimnion/Profundal zone | place: USA: Wisconsin...
ACCTCCCCGCGCTACCAAGCCGAGGCTCGCGGCGCCACCAAAGTCCGCGCGGCTCGAGAAAAAGAGGAGGCTGCCTATCGAACCCGGCTGAAAGACCGGCGCCAGCTGTTCCGATCGCTCACCGGCTACGGCTTCGGCCTGCTCACTTATAGCCTCATTGTCCTTTGCGTCATCGTCGCCATCCTCTCCAAATTCGGCACCAACCTCGAACCCATCCTTGGCCTCTTCATCAGCGATCCACAGCGGGGATTCCATTACCAGACCCTGTTGCCGGAAATCCGCCAAGGCGAACTCTGGCGGTTGATCACCCCGATGTTCATCCATTTCGGCCCCGTCCACATCCTCTGCAATATGCTGTGGCTACGAGACCTCGGCAGCATGATCGAAGCCCGCCAAACCCCCTGGCATCTCGCCCTCCTCGTCCTCGCCTTTGCCGCCTGCTCCAACCTGGCCCAGTACTATACCAGCGGGCCCAATTTCGGCGGCATGTCCGGGGTCGTCTATGGCTTGATGGGCTATATCTGGATCCGAGGCCGCTTCGATCCCGGCTCCGGTCTCTACCTTCACCCCTCCACCGTCATCATGATGATCCTCTGGTTCTTCCTCTGCTTCACACGGATGCTCGGGCCCGTCGCCAACACCGCCCATACGGTCGGCCTGGGCATGGGCATGGCTTGGGGCTACCTCTCCAGTCTGCGCCGCCGCTGACCGTGGCAATCCGGCGACGCCGACTAAACGCTTTATCGTGCCCGCGAGCATGGGATTTTGCCCCACCCCGGTAATACCCTGATTGACCCGAATCGTCCCCCTACTTTCCCGGATCCGCTAGCCGCCCCAGAAACAGGATGCTCCCCGACTGCCCCTCACGAATGAAAAACACGAACGGATGATCCGCCCGGAAAACCGGAGGCGCCGCGATCGGCCTGGCCATCGCCCGCATGTTGACCACCAGCCCGGTCGCAGCCGCCGCCTCGGTCCCCTCCTCGCTCACTTCTACCCAGGCCTTGTGGTATACCCCCGATACATACAGCAGCCGCGAACCGTCCATCCCGGAGAAATCCGACCTCGGCGAAAACGCATCCGACATCCCGAGCCTCGTCAGCGCCGCCTTCAACTCGGACTGAAACTCCAGTTTGAACCGCGGCAGGAATAGCTCCACTCGCTGTCGCTTCATCGAGGCCAGGGATTGGGCGATGAAACCTGGCGTCAGTTGGCTCTCCAGCCGTCCACAACCGCTGGCCTGACGCGGAAGCAGCACCACCATCGACAGTTGCCCGCCACGATATGGCAACTCCACCGCTTGCAGGTCGCCATTCTCCATATACCCCACCTCGTCAAAGTGGTGCATCAGCGGCGCCTCCGCCTGTCCCCCGGTCTCCCGGTGAAACGGTTGCACCGTGGTCTCGTTCTTGGCATACGGCTTCGCCCACGCGCCTTTGAAATAAATCGCGTTCGCCAGCACCATCCGCGTCGACGCCCCCACGCTCCCCGCGGGCAGCAGGTCCAGGATCCTCTCCTCCGTCTGCGCAGCCACCCACCAGTTGATGGTCTTCCGCGCCACCTCAGCTCCCGTCTTGAAATCGGCCTGCTCCAGCCGGGCTTGGTAATCGCCTTGCGCCACTTTCAGAAACTCCCCCCGGAACGGCTGGCCCGCCTGCGCCCACAGGCCATTGGCGATCCGCAACTGAAGGCCGGGCCCGGTCCCCGCCCCCGCCACCTCCCGCTGCAAGTGCCCTAACGCGGCGTGCGTCTCCGCTGCGTTCCCGGAAAAGTGCAGCACTCGCGCCATCTGTTTCTCCGTCTCCCCGCGCGCCCCGGCGTAGGTCATCCCCAGGCAGGTCGAGACGCTGTAAGGCGAGAAAAAGAGGTTCCCCTGGCCGTCCTTGAGGCCCCCATAAAGGTCGCACGCAAAGGCCGTGTTCGCCTCGGCCACGCCGGGCGCCGCCGCCTGGGTGTTGCACACCAAACTGGATGGGGCGGACGCCGCCAAACCGCCGAAGACTAACCCGCGAAGCAATCGAAACATACGCATACCAAAACTCCGTTCCCCATAACAAAAGTGGTGCCAGAGGAGGGAATTGAACCCCCGACCAAAGGCTTATGAGTCCTCTGCTCTACCCCTGAGCTACTCTGGCAACCGGGAATAGTATCCCCAAAACACAAGTGGTTGTCAACGCGAGAAATACGCGGTTTTATTGGGGTTTTTCGCTTATTTCTGAGATTGGGCGCGGCGTTCGCGGCGTGCAAACGCGTGCAGCCCCTGGAATGGGCAAGCAGGTAAAAACCCGAGTTTGGCAAATAATTTGGCAAATCTGGCAAATCGTTCTGGGCCGTTCCGCGGCGCCGGGCCGACTGCCGGGCTTCGGTGGGCGCCGGGATACGGTTGACTGGCGCGGATTGGGGGCCGGGGCGGCGGTTCATCGGGTCCCTTTCTTGGCAGACCGGCGGGGGCGGCCGGCGGTTTTGGCGTTGCCGGGCACGAGCGTTTCGAGGAACGGCGGGAGGGGGTCTTTCGTGTGCTGGAGTTTGCGGCGGAGTTCTTCGTTGGTCTCGGCCTCGAACTGGTCCAGCGCTTCGGTGAGCTCGAACAGGTCAACCGGCTCCATGGTGGAATAGGTCAGCGGTTGGAGCTTCGCCTCGATCTTTTCGTCCTCGCCGATCTCTTTCTCGAAAAGCTCCTTCGTGGCCATGATGCACTTGTAAAAGACGATGGGGACCTTCCCGCGCTTGTACGCCTCGGCATAGAGGATGGCCAGGAGCTTGACGTTCTTCATGAACATGCCGCGGTCGCGCCAGAACTCAACGAGGGTGCCGGTGCCGGATCGTTTGGGTGACATGAGCGCGGCCTGCATCTCGTCGAAAGTGGCTTTGGTATAGGGGGTGTCCTGGCCGGAAACGGGCGGTTTGGAGGTATCGTCTGCGAGGAGCCATTCGGGATGCACGCCAGTTTGGAACTGAACCCGCTGCGCTAGGTCGAGGCTGAGCTTGAGTTTGCCGAGTTCGATGGCCTGGATCGTGGGGGTCGAGCAATCAAGGAGTTGGGCCATTTCCTTTTGGGTCAGGCCGATCAACGTGCGGAGCACGGCGAGGGTATGTCGTTGCGGTGACGGTCGCATTAGGGAACACATAGCATATACGCATTAAATATCTATGCGGTTTAATGCAGATATGCAATACATATATCGTTGCGAAGCAGGCCGGAGCAGGGCCGCCTCGGGCGGACCGAATCGGCGCAGAGGGCGCCGGGCGCCTGCGGAGAATTGACTCGAAAGCTAATAGCAATGAATGACATGACGGTTAGAGGAAAACTGGTGAGCGCGGAACAACTGCTGGATCAGGTCTTCGCGCCGGAGTGCAGGCCAAGTCTTCGCTGGCTGCGCACGCAAACGAAGGCGAAGTCGATCCCCCATATTCGGATTGGCCATCTCGTGTTCTTCGATGTCGAGATGGTGCGGGCGGCCCTGGCCGGCAAGCGGCTGGTGCATGGGCGAGCGTTGGCGCCGGCGGCGGTCCAGGCGGCGGCTTAAGGCATTGTTCCCGGCCCTGCGGGGCAGCCGGGCTGGCGTTGCGGTGGGTCTCACGCCAGCGGGCGGCCGAGGGGCGGAGTGTAGCTATGCCTCTGGATCTCATAGAACGGGCTCGTCGCTATATCGCTAAATGTCCTCCCGCCATCAGCGGGCAGGGTGGACACAATGCCACTTTCCACGTCGCGGCCTGCCTGGTGCATGGGTTCGCCTTGGGCCAGCCGGAAGCGTTATCCCTGCTGACAGAGTGGAATGGGGGTTGCGTGCCGCCGTGGTCGGAGCGGGAACTGCGACACAAGATTGAATCCGCGAGCAGGGCGAGCCATAGCGAGCCGCGGGGCTGCCTGCTGGGCGCTGGCGTGGCGCCGTGGCCTCAGAGGCGATTGGCGGCGCCCAAGGGGGCAACGGCGACGCCGGAAAGCCCTGGGGTGGCGGCTGAGCGGTTCCTCAAGGGTTTCCGGTGCGGTGAGGCGGAGTTGTTCGGGGCTAGTCCGGTGACGGTGGGCGACGATCCGCGTTTCGATGGGGCGGCCCTGGTTGAGGCGTTATACCGCCCGGGGGAGTTGGTCAATTTCGTGACGGCTTTTGAGGCTGTGACCGAAAAGAACGGCGAGATGAAGGCGCGGCCGGTAGGCCGGGGTTTGACTCTCGGGCGCGACGCCCTGGGGGCGCGGTTCCGGCGCAGCGGCACGGACAGCGGCCGGGGCGGGGCCTGGCTGCGGATGAACCCGGTGGACGGGCGCGGGGTGGCGGATGTGAACGTGACGGCGTTTCGGTTTGCCCTGCTCGAAAGCGATCGGCTGTCGGTGGAGCTTCAACTTTCGCTGTTTTCGAAGCTGCCGTTGCCGGTGGCGGCGGTGATTAGCAGCGGGGGCCGGTCGGTCCATGCGTGGATCAAGGTGGATGCGCGGGATGCCGACGATTACCGCGCGACCGTGGCAGAAATGCTGGCGATCCTGGCGCGGTTTGGCGTGGACGGGAAAAATAAGAACCCGTCGCGACTGTCGAGGCTGCCGGGGGCGCGCCGCGAGATTGGCGGGGCAGGCGACGGGATTCAGCGCCTGCTGTATCTGAATCCGAAGCCGGATGGAAGGAGCATCCTGTAATGGACATGAAGGAACTAACTGCGGCCGTGGAGGGGGATGGGGATGGGCCGGTGCCCAGCCCGCCGGTGGCAAGGCGCCTGAGTGAGCTGGCGTTGCCACCTGCTGACGACCCGGACGAACTGCTGAAATACCGGTTTCTCTGTCGGGACGGCGGCATGTTGCTGGTCGGGCCGACTGGCGTAGGCAAAAGCGCCGTGTCCATGCAGGCCATGATTCTCTGGGCGCTCGCGCGGGAAGCGTTCGGTATTAAGCCGGCCAGGGCGCTTAGGTCGCTGCTCGTGCAAGCTGAAAACGACGATGGCGATTTGGCGGAAATGCGGGATGGGGTCATGCGCGGCTTGGGGCTGACCGACGAGGAGCAGGCGCGGGCCTGTGAAATGGTCCTCGTCGTGCGCGAAGATGGACGGACGGGATTTGCGTTCGTTCAGGAGGTGCTGCGACCACTCTTGCAGAAGCATGCGGCGGATCTGCTTTGGATTGACCCGGCGCTGTCCTACCTCGGCGGCGACGGCAGTTCGCAGAAGGATGTCGGGGGCTTCCTGCGGAACATGATCAACCCGCTGCTGCGGGAGTTCCGTTGCGGGTGCGTGATTGTCCATCACACCAACAAACCGGCCGCCGGCAAGGAGAAGCCAGATTGGAAGGCGGGAGATCTCGCCTACCTTGGAAGCGGGTCAATCGAGTGGGCGAATTGGGCGCGTTGTGTTGTTGGGTTGCGGAGCATAGGGTCTCATTCGGTGTTTGAATTCTTCGCGGGCAAGCGGGGTTCTCGGCTGCGGTGGAAGGAGGCGGACGGCGAAACCCCCGCCTTTGCGAGGCTGGTGGCTCATGCGAAAGAGGAGGGGGCGATTTACTGGCGCGAGCCGGACCCGGACGAGGTGCCAGGGGAGCCCGCTGCCAAGCGGGTGCCGAGCAAGGCCGATGTGCTGGCGCATGTGCCGATGGGTGAGGCGATTTCGAAGAACGGGCTGCGTGACAAGGCGAACGCGGCGGGAATTGCCCTGAACCGCATCAACCCGCTCATTGAGGATCTGGTCCAGGAGGGAAGCTTGTTTCTCTGGACCGTCCGGCGGAAGGGCACGAGCCCGAGGATTCTGCTGGCGCGGTTCCCGCAGGCGGAGGGGGAACTGGTATGACCTGGGCGCGGAGGGCGAGAGGCACACACGGGCATTTTGGGCCGTGTGTGCGGGTCGTGGCCCGGAGACAGGAGACACACACACGCCCCCTCTTTAGAGGGCGTGTGTGTGTGGGTCCCCTGTGCCGTGGGTCGAGCGGCGGCGGGAATTGAGGTTTGAATATGGCACAAGCATTTGAACAGCAACCAAAGGAAAGCGCGAAGGCGTTCGCGGCGTTCTCGGTTTACCTGAATATGGGGCCTGAACGGTCGTTGGCGGCAGTCGGGCGAAAGTTAGGGAAAAGTGTCGGGTTGGTCGAGCGGTGGTCGCAGCGGTTTGACTGGCCTGGGCGGGTGGATGCCCATACCGCCTACCTGGGCACCGTCGAGCGCGAAGCGGTCGAGGTGGTGGCTCGGGGGAAGGCGGCGGAGTGGGCTAAGCGACAGCAGGAACTACGGGAGCAGGAATGGGAGATGCACGGGAAGTGCATCGAGGCGGCCAGACGGGCGTTGGGCGCGTTCATGACGCGGGAGAAGATCTACGCGAACCTGGCGGACATTTCGCGGATGTTGGAGGTGGCGAGCAAGTTGGGGCGGCTGGCGTCGGGCCTGGCGACGGACAAGACGGAGGTGACCGGGGAGGATGGCGGGGCCATCCGGGTTGAGCTGGATGTGGCGCTCAAGAAGATATATGGACCCGCCTCTGCTGAAGCTACGGCGCGGCAAGGATGCGTGGTGGATGTGCAGGTGTCGGGGAGCCCTCACCCTGGCCCTCTCCCGGAGGGCGAGGGAATGCCGGCGCGAATCGGCGACGGGGGTGCGAAGTGACTGATTTGGAGCGGTATTTGGAGGCGGGGCGGGTGGCGGGGTGCCCGGCGGACCTGATGGGGAATTTGGTGCGGGCCGGCGTGGTCCTGCAGCCGCGGCAGTTGGCGGCGTCCGCGGCGGCCAGGTTGTGTGACCGGGCGGGCGGGCCAACGGCCATCGGGTACGGGGGCGCCAGGGGCGGCGGGAAGTCGCATTGGTTGCTGGCGCAGATGGGGGCGGATGATTGTCAGCGGGCGCCGGGGCTCAAGTGCCTGTTGTTGCGGAAGGTGGGAAAGGCGAACACGGAGCACTTCGAGGACCTGCGGCGGCGGGTTTTCTCGGGGTTGCGGCACGAGTTCAGCGGGTATCGGGGGATGCTGACGTTTGCGAACGGGTCGCGGATTGTGGCGGGGCATTTCCAGGCGGAGAAGGACATTGATGCCTACCTGGGGCTGGAATATGACGTCATCGGGATTGAAGAGGCGACGACGTTGTCGAGCCGGAAGCACTCGGACATTTCGACCTGTTGCCGGACCAGCAAGGCGAATTGGCGGCCGCGGATTTATTCGACGACGAACCCGGGCGGGGTGGGTCATGCGTGGTATCGGGCGCGATTCATCGTGCCGTTTCGGGAGGGCAAGGAATCGGAGACGCGGTTCATCCCGGCGCGGGTGGATGACAACCGGTTCAATAATCCGGAGTATCGGCGGATTCTCGAGGGGCTGGGCGGATGGCAAAAGGCGGCCTGGCTGAATGGGGAGTGGGACATCGCGGCGGGGCAGTTTTTCACGATGTTCCGGCGCGACGTGCATGTCGTGGAGCAGTTCGATGATGGGCGGGGCGCGGAGTGGTTCTGCGCGCTGGATTACGGGTTCACGCATTACACCGTGGTCCTGCTCGGGTGCCTGGACGGCGACGGCAACCTGTTCGTCGTGGATGAACATTCGGCCCGGAAGTGGCTGCCGGACCGGCACGCGGCGGCGGTGAAGGCGATGCTGGCGCGGCATGGGTTGGCGCCGGACCGGGTGCGGCGGTTCGTGGCCGGCGCGGATGTTTTCAGCCGTCAGAGCGACGGTTCGACTGTGGCGTCGCAATATGCGCGGCTGGGGATCACGTTGCGGGCGGCGAACATGGAACGGATCGGGGGGTGGGCGGAGGTGTTGCAACGGCTCGGGGATGTGGAGGCAGGAGTGGCGCCGCGGCTGTTCGTCCATGCTCGATGCGCCCGGCTGGTGGAATGCCTGCCATCGTTGCAGCACGACCCGAATCGGCCGGAGGATGTGCTCAAGGTGGACGCGGACGAGGAGGGCGTCGGCGGGGATGATGCCGCCGACGCGCTGCGGTATCTGGTCGCGACTAAGGCGCGGACGGTGCGGGTGGGGAAATTGAGGGGGGTGTAACGGGTGCGGGCAGCGACGTGTTGATGGGGGGAGCCCAAGTGGCCCAGATCTGAAAGACGAACCCAAGGGCAAGGAGTAGCAACGCCACTTTGCAGATGCGAATGTAGCGCTTTTGCGTCTTGGCAACTTGTTCTGTTTGGCGGGCGGTTTCTGCTTCTTCTTCGGGAGGAACATCCAGGAGGAGCATGGAGCCCGTGGGCGGCTGGTGGGTGGGTTGTGGCCAACCGAAGAAGAACCAGAGGCCGCTGCCGACGATGCTCAGGGCGATGCCAAACGTGTTGATGATTCTTGGGTCTATTTGACACATGCGGCGGAATCTAACGGCTGCGGGGCGGATTGGAAAGCCTGTGGGGTGATGCGCTTGGCGCAGCGTCCCTTGGGGTGGAGGGGGGCGAGCATCCGGGAGGATCGTCCGTTCGCGAGCGAAAGAACCGCCGGCGGGCGAGCGAACCTCGATTATTGGCGCGAGCTAAGGCGAGCCTGATGCCTTTCCGAAAATCGGAAAGGGAGCGAAGCATCCAGGCCAGCGCGAGCGGGAAGGGAGTCCAGAGGGCGTTAGCCCTCTGGCGCGGGTCCGGGCCGGCGTTAGGCCCGGTTCCGCTCGGCGGGGCGACCGGCCTGCGAGCCGACGGCCAGGGGGCAGGCACGGGCAGGCTGATTGTCGAGCCGCGCAACGGACCGAGGTCCGCGGCCTGCCCCCCGGCAAAAGGGCGCTATAGGAGGCAAGGCTGTCCCGGTGCGGTGGTGTTTCCGCCAGCGTCGGCGAAGACGAGGCCGGCGCCGCGCTGCACTGCGGCATGGGCGGCGCGTAGCGTATTGCCACTGGTGGCGACGTTGTCCACAAAGTAGATCTGGCGGGTGCCAAGGCTCCAGAGGGTGGCTTTAAGGTGGTGCTGGTCGGGCGGGGTCGCGGCGAGGTTGCGGCGGTGGCGCGAGCACTGAGACTCGATAGGCTGAGTTCGGCGTAGGGCCTGCGCAACCTGCACGTGCGACCGGTAACCGGCGATCATGCTGGCCAGGATGGCATTGGCGCGGGTGCTGCCGTCGCTGGCGGGGATGGGGACAAGCCAGCAAGGGGTCTCGATGAGGGCGGCCATTTCGCGGGCGGCGGTGTCAAAGTCGGCGGACGGGCTGCGGGGGTCTTTGATGGCGTAGGCCAGGCGGCGGGTCTCGGCTTCGTCGCGGCTGAGTTGGCCTTGGCGGAGCGAGCGGTATTTGCGGGCTGCGAGAATGTTCATAAGTAGTGAGGGAAGCGGGCGCAACCTGCTGGGGGCTGCGCCCTTGGTGGATGGTTAGGCGGCGACTTGGTCGGCGGCGAAGCGGCTGCCGTACTTCTGGCGGGGGTCTTCGTGGCTGCCTTCGGTGGCGAACTGGCTACAGGGATGTTGCCAACATTTACGGGCGTTGTTCCAATGGAAGCCAAGCTGCGACAACTGGCCGCGAACCTGCTCGGCGGGTGCCTCGGGGAAGGTGATCCAGATCCACTTGCCGACAACCTCGGCGAGGTCGTACTGGGCAGGCATGCAACGGCGGAGAAGATCAAGGACCTTGTCCGTGGGCAGGGCGCGATTTGCCTCGCGCTCGGCGTAGTTCACATACGGGAGTATGCGGGCGGGTGCGGGGGAATTGGCACCGGCTTGCACGGTGCCGCTGTCTTGACTACCAGGCAGCATAGGCCGGACCGGGAGCCCTTCAACCTTAGTTTCTGTGATGTTTGATTTCATAGTCTTTTTTTTTCTACCGTGCCGCCCAGTCCGTCCTCTCGCCCTTCACCCGTTTTGAATCCCGCGCATCAGGGCGGCAGGCGGGAGTAGTCTTTAGAGGGCACCGCCTTTTTGCCCCCTGATGGAAAGCGGGCGGGTGAGGGCGAGAGGATGGACCTCGGGGACGGCAGGTAAAAAAGACTTGAAAGCAAAGTGACATGTTCTCCCCTTTTCGGTTGGGTGACGGGGAAGGCCCGCGCCAACTGAGCGGGGGAAAGAGCGGACGGCCACGAGATCAAGCCGCCCTGGCTGGTGGCCGTCCGCTCGCCGCAGGGCGGCGATGGTCCGGGGTCTGATTCGTCTTCTGCCGCGCGAGATCAACGAGAAAAGGAGCGGAGTGCTCGGGGTGGCGTGAAGGATGCGGGAGCGACTGGCGCGGGGCCTGCCGGCTGGCCTGGGGGCGCGGGGAGCAGCCGAGCAGGACGCGTGACAGGCGCGATAGGCCCTTGGCCACAAGACGGCGTTATATGAGGCTGAACCGGGCCGCCGGATGGGAAGGCGGGGCAGGCGGGAGGCGGCGGGGACCCGGCACCGGGGGTCCTGCGGAGCGGGTGCCGGTGCTGGGGCGGCAGCCCATATAACGCCTCTTGTGGCTTGGGGCCGGATAGCATCCTTCATGACACCCCGGAACGAAGCGAAGTTTAGCTGGCGCGGCAGAATCATGGTGTGCGCGCGTGTGGCGGTGGAACGTAGGGGGCGGCAAGCGGAGCGGGAGCCGGAACGAAGTGTAGGCGGGCCGTCCCGGAGTTCCGCGGCCAGACGCGCCTGACGTTCACTAAAGGCGCCGCTCCACCGAACGGTCGTCCGTCCTCGGCGTCCGGCTCGGTGGAGGGGCGCCGCCCGTCTCGCGGGGGGGCGTCCGCCGACGCCGGAGGCTATGGCGGACAGGGGGGCCGCGCTGCCTGGCGTCTGGACGGCGCAACTTCGTGAGCCGGGCCAGTGGCCAGGGTGACGTTCACCCGGCGGCAGTGTGCCAGCCTGGAGCGCGTAGCGAAGCGGAGAGGGTCCGTGCCGGACTGGCCATAACCCGTCGCTCAGGCTGGCAGACTGACGCCCTGTCGAGGGGCGCGGGGTCGCGCTATCGTGCCTGCCGGCCAATGCCGCGCGTAGGACTATGGGGTCGGGAGGGAGGCCGGAGCGCGGTTTTGGACGGCGGGCACGCTAATGTTGGGGGCCGGCGCATGCCCAGGCCGCAGCGGAAGCCAGCGAGCTTGCGAGCGTTTCTGGAGCTAGGACTGGTGATGCGCCGGCCGGGGGATCGCGCGTCTCGGCGGTTTCCATGAAGCGGAACGGAGTGGCGCGGAGGGAGGCTTCGCGCACCGCGCCTGGGGGCAGTGCCGCCGTTTCCTGACTTGGCGGCGCGATGGGGGAGCGCGAGAGCGCGGGGCCGACCGGAGCAGAGCGGAGTGAGCGAAGTGGAAAGCCGATGAGTCGCGCGCCGTGGGGGCCGAGGCAAGGGCCGCACTTTTCCGGTGCGCAGCACGCCCTAGCGAGCGGGGCTGAGCGACGGGCGAGTGAAAAGGGC
>Ga0316229_1003932_pt1 | contig 11229 bp, 10 predicted proteins | sample TBH18023metaG_FD_206011 | JGI IMG/M metagenome (GOLD analysis project Ga0316229, IMG submission 206011) | Freshwater microbial communities from Trout Bog Lake, Wisconsin, USA - TBH18023 | ecosystem: Environmental > Aquatic > Freshwater > Lake > Hypolimnion/Profundal zone | place: USA: Wisconsin...
GACCGTGGTGGCTTTGTTCCGCTGCTCGCTGCAACCGGCCAGGAAGCCGAGGACTTTGCCTCGCGGACACTTGCCCATCTGGTCGTGCTGGATACCAGATTGCATCTGGGTGCTTACGATGCCTGCGTCCGCATTCGCCGGCGCCGGGGGTACGCCACGACGCCAATCGTCCTGACGACGCACGAACCGTCGCCCCGGGTCAGCGCGGTGGCACAGAAAGCGGGCGCCACTGTCGTGCTGCCAAAGCCGTATTCGGTGAGCGATCTTTTCACCGCGATCCAACCGTTTGTGGCTGCCGACGATCTCTTGCTGACGCATCGCGCCCATGGCGGCGGCTTTGGCGCACCGCTGCTATGGGGGGCGGATCCACCACCGACCTGGCAATCCGGAGCGGATTCGGCGCTAACCCGAAACGGCCAGCTTTTGCCCATCGTGCGCGGCAAGGGCGTCAGGGTCCCACTGGTCCGCCCCCCTTGACTTTGATGGCTGATACATCAGTATCCAATCCACGAACGGATAACTGATGTCTCACACATGATCACCGCCGGCCAAATGCGGGCCGCCCGAGCGCTGTTGGGTCTGGATCAACGGGCGCTGGCAGAACGTTCCGGACTGTCATTGCCGACCATCCAGCGGATGGAGGCCAGCGATGGTGTGATCCGTGGCAACGTCGATTCCCTGATGAAACTGACCGGCGCGCTGACCTTGGCCGGGGTCGAGTTGATTGATGATAACGTGCCCTCCAGGGGGGGCGGACGCGGCGTGCGTCTGACAAATCCGTCGTCATGATCAGCACCGCCTGGATGATCCTGGCCCTGTTCGCGCTGGCCTTCGCCGGGATCGCAACCGCGCGGCTGGTGGTCGGGCGCCTCCTGGTTTATGGCGGCTGCCTGGTTCTGTGTGCCGGCTTCCTCTGCTCCGGCCTGATCGCCTTGGCGACCCCGGTCCAGCATCTGGTTTTGCCCCTCGGCCTGCCCTGGATCGGCACCCATCTCAGGCTCGATGCACTGTCCGGCTTCTTCCTGACGCTCGTCGGCCTGGGTGGCGGAGGCGCCAGCCTGTTCGCCCTCGGTTACGGCCGGCATGAAGCGCATCCCGAACGCGTCCTGCCATTTTATCCGGCCTTTCTCGCGGGTATGGCGCTCGTCACCATTGCCGACGATGCGTTCACGTTCCTGTTCGCGTGGGAACTGATGTCGCTGACGTCCTGGGCCTTGGTGAAGGCGCACCACCAGGAAGACGGCAACGCGCAGGCCGGCTTCGTCTATCTCATCATGGCGACCTTTAGCGGCATGGCGCTGCTGCTGGGCTTTGGCCTGTTGGCGGGCGAGCACGGCGGTTACGCGTTTGATTCCATGCGTGCCGGCCATCCGGATGCGATGACGGCCGCCGTGGTGCTGGTTGTCGCATTGATCGGTGCCGGGTCGAAGGCCGGTCTGGTACCGCTGCACGTCTGGTTGCCGCTGGCGCATCCGGCGGCACCGAGCCATGTGTCAGCCCTGATGAGCGGGGTGACGACCAAGGTCGCCATCTACGGTTTCATCCGCATCGTGTTCGATCTGCTCGGTCCCAATCAATGGTGGGCGGGCACGATCGTGCTGGTGCTGGGTGGGATCACTGCCGTGCTTGGCGTGCTGCACGCGTTGATGGAGCGCGACCTGAAGCGGCTGCTGGCGTATTCAACCGTCGAAAACATCGGCATCGTGTTCATCGGCCTGGGTCTGGCGCTGGCTTTCCGCGCCACAGGGTTCCAGGCTGGCGCCGCGCTGGCGCTGACCGCCGCCCTGTTCCACGCGTTCAACCACACCCTGTTTAAAAGCCTGCTGTTCTTCGGCGCCGGCGCCGTACTGAACGCGACCGGCGAGCGGGATATGGAAACGATGGGCGGCCTGATCCATCGCATGCCGCGCACATCGTTCGCGTTCCTGGTGGGCTGCATGGCGATCTCCGCTCTACCGCCGTTGAATGGCTTCGCGTCGGAGTGGCTGACGTTTCAAGCCGTGCTGGTGCATCCCGAACTGCCGCAATGGGGCCTGAAACTGATGATCCCGGTGGATGGCGCGGCGCTGGCTCTGGCGGCGGCGCTGGCGGCGGCGTGTTTCGTGCGGGCGTTCGGCATCGTGTTCCTCGGCCGTCCGCGCAGCGATGCGGCGGCGCAGGCGCGGGAGGTCGATCCCTGGTCGATCGCCGCGATGTTTGGCTTCGCGGCGCTGTGCCTATTGGCGGGCATTTTCCCGGGCGCGGTGATCGACAGTATTGCCCCGGTGGCGCGGGCGCTGACCGGCTCGCGCATGCCGATGCAGCTTGGCGACGCCTGGATGACGATCGCACCGGTCGAGGCCAGCCGCAGTTCCTACAACGGGCTGTTGGTGTTTGGCTTCATCACGGCCTCGATTTTGGTGACGGTCCTTGCGGTTCATCGCTTCGGGTCCCGGCTGATCCGCCGGACGCCGGCCTGGGATTGCGGTTTTCCCGACCCGACACCGGCGAGCCAATATTCCGCCGGCAGCTTCGCGCAACCGCTGCGGCGCGTGTTCGGTTCGGTGCTGTTCCAGGCGAGCGACACGGTCGATATGCCGCCACCCGGGGACAACCGAGCCGCCAGTATCGTCCGACGGATCGCCGACCCGATCTGGGATACCATTTACGCGCCGCTCGGCCGTTACGTGGGCTGGATTTCAGACCGGGCGAATGTGCTGCAATTCCTGACGATTCGACGGTATCTGGGGTTCGTTTTCGCCGCTTTGGTGGTGCTGTTGCTGGCGTTGACGATATGGCAATGATGGTTGTCCAGGGGGGCGTCGTCGTCCCGATGGGTAAGCTCTCGTCACGCACGCCCTCATTTCGCACCCGTGCGTTCCATAGATATGCGTTACGCACCCTCCCGTTACGTCATGGCCCGGCTTGTCCGGGCCACCTATCGCGGCACCGTCAACGCGTAGGTGGCCCGGACATGCCGGGCCATGACGGGTGGGGAGACCTCTGCCATGTCCCTCTAACATCCGCTGGAATGCTGACCCGCAGCCCAATTCCGTCAGCCCCCGAAAGCGGCCATCCATGGCCATGATCTGGGCGCTGTGGGCGCAGCTTATCCAAATGACGCTGATCCTGGCCGTCTCGCCGCTGCTGACCGGCCTTGTCCGTAAGGTCAAAGCACGCCTGCAACGCCGCCGCGGCCCGTCGCTGGTCCAACCGTACCGCGATCTCCGCCGTTTGATGGGCAAGGAGGCGCTGGTCGCCGAAAATGCCTCGTGGCTGTTCCGTGTGGCACCGTATTTCGTGTTCGCCGCCACCTGGGTCGCCGCCGCGCTGATCCCCACCTTTGCGGCCAATCTGATGTTCAGTTGGTCCGGCGACCTGATCGCCATCACCGCCTTGCTGGGCAGCGCTCGGTTTGCCCTGGCGCTGGCCGGTATGGATATCGGCACCAGCTTCGGCGGCATTGGTTCGTCGCGAGAAATGATGATCTCCTCCATGGCCGAACCGGCGATGCTGATGATCGTGTTCTCGGTGGCGTTGATCGCGGGTTCCACCCAGCTTTCGACCATCGCGGAGTTTATGCTGAACGGACAGGTCGGTCTGCGCGTCTCCCTGGCGCTGGCGCTGGTGGCACTGCTGATCGTGGCGATGGCCGAGAACGGCCGCGTGCCGGTCGATAACCCCGCGACCCATCTGGAACTGACGATGGTGCATGAAGCGATGGTGCTGGAATACTCCGGCCGCCATCTGGCGATGATCGAACTCGCGGCCTCGTTGAAGCTGACCTTGTATATCGCGATGATCGCCTGCGTGTTTTGTCCGGTCGGCATGGCGAACGGTCCCGGGTCGCTGGTGCCGGATGCGGTCGGAGTGGTCGCATGGTTGGCGAAAATGGCCGTGGGTGGCGTGGCCCTGGGCATCGCCGAGACGTCTGTTGCCAAAATGCGCGTCTTCCGGGTACCCAACTTCCTCGGCGCTGCCCTGATGCTCGGTTTATTGGGCGTGCTGCTGCTGTTCGTTTCGCGAGGCATGTGATGCAGTCGATCGCCGCGCACACTCTGTCGTTCGATATCGCCCACATGCTGGCCGGTGGCCTGGTGCTGGTCAGCCTGATGATGCTGTATCAGGATCGGTTGACCGCTTTGCTGCATGTGCTGGGCCTGCACGCGTTTGTGCTGGCGTTGTCGGTCGCGTGGCAGGCGCACATTCAGCAGGCTCCGCATCTTTACATAACCGCCGCCATCGCGCTCGGATTCAAGGCCATCCTGATCCCGTATTCCCTGCGCCACATGGTGTTCAAAATGGGCATGCATCGGGAGATCGAGACCGTCGGCGGCATCGGCCTGACCATGTTGGCCGGCATCGCGCTGGTCGCGTTGTCGCTGGTGGTCATGCTGCCGGTCACCGCCAATGCCGACCCGGTGGCGCGCGAGGACATCGCGTTGGCCTTGTCTGTCGTGTTGATCGGGTTGCTGATGATGGTCACCCGCCGCAACGCCATCAGCCAGGTGGTTGGGTTCATGTCGCTGGAGAACGGCATCAACCTCGCCGCGACCGGTGCCCGGGGGATGCCGCTGGTGGTGGAGATCAGTGTCGCGTTCTCCATCCTGATCGCGTTTATCGTCATCGGCGTGTTCCTGTTCCGCATCCGCGAACGGTTCGACACGGTCGATGTGAGTGCTCTGGACCGGTCGCGTGGGGGGCAGGACTGATGCCCGATCCGGTCACCGCCATCCTCCTAACCCCTTTGGTCGCAGCCGCGATCCTGGCGGTGCTACCGAGCTATCGGCTTGGCGCGGCGCTGAATATGCTTGCCAGCTTTGCGTCGCTGCTGTTCGCGCTGACCTTGCTGTGGGACCGGCCGGCGACCGGGCCGTATCTGCTGGTCGATGATCTCAACATCGTCTTTGTGCTGCTGAACTGCTTCATCGGCTTCACCACCAGCACCTTCAGCGCATCGTATATCGGGCATGAACTGGAAACCGGCCGGCTGACGCCGCTGCATCTTCGTTTCTATCACGCGATGTTCCAGTTGATGCTGTTCGGCATGAACCTGGCACTGCTCGCCAACAACATCGGCCTGATGTGGGTAGCGGTCGAACTGGCGACGCTGACCACGGTAATGATGGTCGGCATCTATCGCACCGCCGAGGCGCTGGAAGCCGCCTGGAAATACTTCATCCTCGGCAGCGTCGGCATCGCGTTGGCGCTGTTCGGCACCATCCTGGTTTACCTCGCCGCGCGGCCCGTGGTGGGGGAGGGGCTGGATGCGATGATCTGGACGAACCTGTTGCTCTACGCGCCGCAATTCGACCCGTCTTTGCTGAACATCGCGTTCATTTTCCTGCTGCTGGGTTACGGAACGAAAGTCGGTCTGGCGCCGCTGCACGCATGGTTGCCGGACGCGCATGCCGAGGGGCCGACGCCGATCTCCGCCGTGTTGTCGGGGCTGCTGCTGAACGTCGCTTTGTATGCGCTGTTGCGGTTCAAGGTGTTGCTGGCCGCCAATCCGCACGCCATCGCGCCGGGACCGCTGATGATCGGGCTGGGGCTGCTGTCACTGATCTTCGCCGGATTCATGCTGTACCGGCGGCGCGACATCAAACGGCTGTTCGCGTATTCGTCTATCGAGCACATGGGTATCATCGTGTTCGCCTTTGGCATGGCCGGCCCGTTGGGCAATTTCGCCGGGTTGTTGCAGATGACGATGCACAGCCTGACCAAATCGGCGATCTTCTTCTCGGTCGGCCACATCACGCAGGTCAAAGGCACCCAACGCATCGACGGCATCGGCGGCCTGACCGAGAGCCACCCTTTGCTGGGCTGGGGTCTGGTGGCCGGTGTCGCGGCGATCATCGGATTGCCTCCGTTCGGAGTATTCACCAGTGAGTTCCTTGTCGTGTCCTCGACCTTCGCGCGAGCGCCGGTGCTGGCGGTTTTGCTGGTCGCCGGGCTGCTGCTGGCGTTCGGAGCCTTGCTGTTGCGCATGACGGATGTGGCGTTCGGGCCGGTCAAGGGGCCAATCGGGCGCGTGCATGCCTCGTACATCCCCCTGTTCGCGCATCTGGCGCTGGTGCTGATGGCCGGGATTTGGCTGCCGCCTCCGTTGGTCGCGTGGTTCCAGCATGTCGCGGCGTTACTGGGATGAGCCGAACATTCCAGGAGGCCCTGGCCATTGTTCGGTCGCCTGAGCAGGGGACGACAGCAAAAATTTTGAACCACAGATGCACGCAGATGCACACAGATCAGACATTCAGGGATTTTGATCGGATAATCGGCTATTACTATCGGCGTCCGATCGGGTTTCTATTATCGTTTTTTAATCATTCTTATCTGTGTGCATCTGTGTGCATCTGTGGTTCAAAATTCTTGACTGGTCCAGCCAGGGGACAGCCTGCCGGCGCTCCGCTCGTTCTCTGCACGGAAGGGGCCGGCACATGACCGTAGCCCCCGACAGCGCGCCCATATCGACCCTCGCGGACCTGATCGCCTCGAGTGAACGGGTCACGTCCCATCGCCCATGGCCGCGCGTATGGGTAGAGGCCGCGGTCTGGCAGCAGGCCATTGACCGGCTGGCTGATGGCAGTCTGACCCTGCTCAGTCTCTGGGGGGAATCTGGCGTCGCGCACATGGCGCTGCTCGGTGATGGCGTCCCTGACGCGGCGGTTCTGAGTATTGTCTGCCAGGACAACCATTTTCCCTCGGTTGGCGCCCGGCATGCCCCGGCGATCCGGCTGGAGCGCACGATGCGCGACCTGTTCGGGCTACAGGCAGATGGGCTGACCGACACCCGCCCCTGGCTGGATCACGGCCGCTGGGGTGAGGCGCAGCCGCCCGCCGCGTCGTATCCGTTCCTCCCGGTGGAGGGCGGCGCGTTGCACCAAATTCCCGTCGGGCCGGTCCACGCCGGAATCATCGAGCCCGGGCATTTCCGTTTCACCTGCGACGGCGAAACCGTTGTGCGGTTAGAGGAGCGGCTGGGCTACGTCCACAAGGGCGTCGATCTGCTGATGTCCGGCGCGCCGCTGTCCCGAGCCGCCAGTTTGGCGGGGCGGGTGTCGGGTGACAGCACGGTTGCCTATGCGTTGGCATTCTCCCGAGCGGTGGAAAGTGCGCTTGGGGTCGCGGTGCCGTTGCGGGCGGTCTGGCTGCGGGCGGTGATGGCGGAATTGGAGCGAATCGCCAACCACATCGGCGATTTCGGGGCGATCTGCAACGATGCCTCGTTCGCGATCATGCTGGCGCATTGCGCGATTCTGCGGGAGCGGGTGCTGCGTGTGTGTGCCGACTGTTTCGGACATCGGCTGATGATGGACCGGATCGTTCCCGGCGGCGTGACGGTCAATATCGGTCCCGAACAGATTGGACAGTTGCGCGCGGTCTTCGATGGTGTTCGGGCGGCGATGCCTCGCTTGGAGAGGCTCTATGACGACACACCGTCGTTGCAGGACCGGACGGTTGGCACCGGAATACTGCGAGCGGAGTTGACGAAACGATTTGCGCCCGGTGGCTATGTCGGACGCGCGTCGGGACGGGATTTCGATGCGCGGCGGGATCTGCCGTACGCGCCGTATGATACGCTGACATTCGAGGTGCCGGTGCGGCAGGATGGCGACGTCAATGCGCGGGTGTGGATCAGGATAAAGGAAATCGGCGAAAGCCTGTCGTTGCTGGATCAGTTATTACGCGACCTGCCGGATGGGGCGATCACGACGGACGTTGAGGGAACCGACGGAGAGGGCGTGGCGGTCGTGGAGGCCTTCCGCGGCGATGTGCTGGTATGGGTGCGGATTGTCAACGGCGTGGTCGAACGGTGCCATTTGCGCGACGCGTCGTGGTTTCAATGGCCGCTGCTGGAGGCGGTGATCGAGGGCAATATCGTTGCCGACTTCCCGTTGTGTAATAAGAGTTTTAACTGTTCGTACTCGGGGCACGATTTGTAACCTGGCATCTTCGTTCGGTTTTCTCCGCCCTTACCGCTGGCGGCGCCAAAATTCCAGGTTGCGGACGTGCGGAGGTCATCTGCATCAGATCGGTGGAAACTGGAAGACCTTGGCCTTATGAGCGGCACTCCCGTGCGGCATATCGTCAACGCGAACCTCTATGAATCCCATTTCCTTCATTTCTTGGGCAACCCGGAAGCCGGCTTCGGCCCTGACGGCGCCATCGCTTATATAATCGGAGCCCGTAGCCGCCCCCAGGCACTCATCGACACCAGACAGAGCCGGATGACCTTTACTGGTGGCGAGAACCATACGTTTGATGCCGTCCGCGGACTGAATAATGGCCTTGATGATCGCGAGACGAGGGTCGGCGTTCGTCAGCATGGTAACTTCCTTGGTTTTCTTTCAGCGCAGCAGAACGTGCTTGAGTTTCGGCGCACAACGATACGGTGTCAAATCGCAATGTCACCGCACGGCTGACTGCCGCCACCGAACGCCCGCTCGGCCTCCGCGAGCGTCACCATCAGCATCATCGGATCAACCGGCGACGCCTTGAATCCGTGCCGCTCATAGAAAGCCTTCGCCTCGGGGGAGATCGCATGAACCAAAATTGCGCGTACGCCGATCGCCTCGCCCGCGGCCAGGGCGCGCAGGACGGCGTCACGCAGAAGATCGCCCCCAAGCCCTCGTCCCTGCATGCTGCGGTCGATCGCCAGACGGCCAAGCAACACGACCGGGATTGGATTGGGCATGTTCCGTTTGACCCGACCTGTCGCCGCACCGGAAAGTAACGAACCGGCGGCAAGGCTGTAGTAACCGACGACCCGCCGGTCCATGCAGACAACAAACGTCCGCGAACCGCCCTCGGCCTGATTATGCCGGCCGTGTCGCTTCAGCCAGTTGTCGAGCGACTCAACTCCGGACTGGAACCCATCCAGATCATGCAGCGGCGACAGCGGTTGTGGCGCCGACAGACCCGGGATGCGGGAACTCAAGCCTCCCAGGCAGGTTTTCGAGACAGCAACGCCAGCAAGCGCGGGTTGTCGGCCGGAGGTGCGTCAAGCGCCGCGACGAACGCGTCCCATTGACCGTCATCGAGAACGAACGCCCGTCGGTCGGCTAACGCGTCTTGCGCGGCATGCAGCCCGCTATCGAGCATGAATTCGGTCAATGTCTTCTGCGACGCTGCCGCCGCCTGCTGTAGCATGTGCTTGGCGGACGGTGTCATCCTGACATCGACCCGTTCGGATCGGCTTTCGCTTACCGTCGCCATCATCGTCTCCTCAATCTGGAGAAAGTATGCCGCTGGTACACGGTCCGGACAAGAAAAATTCACCCGCCGCCGATCGCGTTACGTCGAGGCGCCCCCTTGCAGCGCCTCATTCGCCCCGGCATGGAACCGCACATCCGGACGCGGCAACCCGTACAGCGCCCGTAGCGTATCGCCCTCATACTCCGTCCGGAACAAGCCCCGCCGTTGCAACAGCGGCACCACTTCGGCGACGAACACCTCCAGCATCGACGGCAACACCGGCGGCATCACGTTGAAACCGTCGGCCGCACCGTCGCGGAACCAGTCTTCGATCAGGTCGGCGATCTGTTCGGGGGAGCCTGCGGTGACGAAATGGCCGCGCGCGCCGGCCAGATAGCCCAGCAATTGCCGCAAGGTCGGCTTTTCCCGGCGTACCAGGCCGATGATGACCTCCGTCCTGCTGCGCGCCGCTTCCACCGTGCCGGGGTCGGGGAAGTCTTCCGGCGACAATGTCTTGTCCAACGGCAAATGCGAGAAATCGTGGCCGCCGAACCGTCCGGACAGGCGCTTGCGGCCGACCTCGGGGTCGCTGAGGTCGTTCAGGTCGCGCGCGATCCGCTGAGCCTCGGCTTCGGTGCCACCGATCACCGGACTCAGTCCCGGCAAGATCAGCACATGTTCGGGCTTGCGGCCTTCCTCGACCGCCAGCCGCTTCAGGTCGGCATAAAAATCCTTCGCCGTGGCTTTTTCCATCTGGGCGGTGAACACCGCCTCGGCGTATCGCGCGGCGAAGCGGCGCCCGGTTTCCGACGACCCGGCCTGGACGAACACCGGCCGTCCCTGCGGGCCACGCGGCATATTCAGTGGCCCGGTCACCTGATAGAACTGTCCCACATGGTTCAGCGCCCGGATGCCGTCCGGCCTGGCATATGCGCCGGTGGCGCGGTTATCCAGGATGGCATCGTCGGACCAACTGTCCCACAACCCGGTCACAACGCGCATATATTCTTCCGCGCGCTCGTATCGTTCCGCGTGGCTCAGCGGTCCCGCGCCGCCATAGTTCCCGGACGCCGTCGCCAGCCAGGTCGTCACAATGTTCCAGCCGACCCGCCCGTTCGACATATGGTCAATCGAGGCAAACTGCCGAGCGAGATTGAACGGTTCGGTGTAGGTGGTGGAGCAGGTGGCGATCAGCCCGATCCGGCTGGTTGCCCCAACCAGCGCCGCCAGTGTCGTGACCGGCTCCAGCCAGGTGCGCGGCGCGCTCGCCACATCGTCCCCAACACCCAGCGAGTCCGCCAGGAAGATCGAGTCGAACAGCCCGGCCTCGGCGATGCGCGCGCATTCGGCGTAGTAACGAATATCGGTCAGCGGCAGCGTCGAGGCATCCGGATGCCGCCAGGATGCCTCGTGGTGGCCGCGGCCATGAATGAACAGATTGAGATGCAGGTGTTTGGTCATGGGTGGCTCACTCCAACGGCTGCCTCCAGGCTTTCCACGCCGCGCCCTCAGGTTGCCCGGGACGGCCAAACAGGCGACCCCGGCATAGAACATGATCGGGCCGGTTTGGCCAACAGATAGACCCAGCGGACTACGCAGGGTTCCGTCCCGTTTGCGGCTATGTCGGCAGCTTGTCCAATCCCTCCGTCGCCGGCACGTCGAACGCATTCGTCATGCCGGCCAGAAAGGCGTAGAAATTCATCGAGGCGGTCATCTCGACCATCCATTGCGGGCCGAATTGTGCGTTCAGCCTGTCAAACAACGCCTGATCCACCCGGTTGGTGCGCATCAACTGGCGAGCGTAGTCGATCACGTCGCGCTCGTCCTCGGGTAAGCCAGCCGCATCGCCCTTGGCGCGCAGCAAATCGATCAGATCCTCCCGTATCCCCACTCTGCGGGCGTAACCGACCTGAGCGGCCCATACATACTTAGCCTCCCGCTCCAGCACGGCAGCGAGGACGCCAGCCATGCGGAGCGAATCAGGCACGACGGAGTGTTCACGGATGAAAGGCACCAGCGGCAGCGCCAGTTCCGCCAGGGCAGGGCTGTGCAGCA
>Ga0316229_1003934_pt1 | contig 11223 bp, 11 predicted proteins | sample TBH18023metaG_FD_206011 | JGI IMG/M metagenome (GOLD analysis project Ga0316229, IMG submission 206011) | Freshwater microbial communities from Trout Bog Lake, Wisconsin, USA - TBH18023 | ecosystem: Environmental > Aquatic > Freshwater > Lake > Hypolimnion/Profundal zone | place: USA: Wisconsin...
CTTGCAGTAGGTAGAGCGCTTGTAGCCCTAATTGAGAATAAGCAACAAGTCGATGGCAGTATCTCCATTCCTAAAGCCCTGCAACCCTATCTCGGTGGTTTAGATACTCTCAAGCCGATCTAGATAGGGTAATCAAGAGATAGCGATCCCAAAGCTATAATTGCCCTTCGGTTCGGAGAGGTGGCAGAGTGGTCGAATGTACCTGACTCGAAATCAGGCGTAGGGTCAAACCTACCGTGGGTTCGAATCCCACCCTCTCCGCCAGCCAGTCTCTAAAGTTCGTATATTTAGAGAAAACAACGAATGAGCCCCACAGTACGAGGGGCATTTTTGTTTTTACATTCTCTTGGGTTAGTTTGGTAGTGTCTTTAAGTCTTAATTAACTCTTTTTCTCAGGGCGTGTAAAAGACGGTCCGTTTGGTCTAGTTAAAATTAAGCACTCCGGCAGGTGCAACTTTTGAGCAATATAAAAACTCACGACATGAAACTCGCCGACTTTTTGCGATATATGTAAAGTCTTTATTATTAGTCAAAGAAGATGTATTAATACCACTTATCGGTTAAAAGGGTTTGCATTGACTCAGACATTTCGTAAACACTAGTGACCGCTAAGTTGAGGTCTAGGGGTTGATTTTCTTTGACTGCCCGCTGCCTCAGTTTTTCTTGATGAAATTCCATCACTTCTTTTGGGAAAGGCATTTTCCCTGGATCTAATATACGAAGACATCCATCAACATCTCTGGCAGGCATCACCTGACTCTTAACCCATTTGTTTGGGGACCAAGGAACATCTAATACGCCAGACTCAAAAGCTCTAACAGTGCCAATGGCTACATCTCCATCTCCCATTTCTAGAACTTTATTAACAATGGGGCGTACTTCACTTTTAATTAGATTTACCTCATCTTGAAATTCTGGCATGGAGTCTAATTTAATTTTTCGGGCAAGATATATTGCCATCCTAGTAATTCTGAGACCATCAGCATTAATCTTTGGTGTTGGTATGCCAAAAGCCTCATGAAGAGTTTTTGTAGTTACAGAACTTGCTCCAGCAATAGCCGCTAAGGTGCCACCATAACTCACTAGAGAGGCTGCTTGAGCTTCATCCTGAGGCCATGCACCCATCCAGTGTAAAAGGGTAATGGGAGTGAAGACGTCTTTATAACCTTTTAGCGCCAAGTACTCTTGACACAATTCTCGACAAGCTTTAACAGCAGCAGCATCCTGAATCAAATGGAGCGTTTCTCCCATCTCAAGGCCGTAGTTCTTGACGCCTTGTGCTGCAGCAAGCAAAAGATCAAGTATGGCAATAATGATCGCAATTGAAGGTGGAATATTTGTGCCAGTTAAAAACCCGGGCTGACGCCGATGAATTTCTACACCATTATCAAGGTACATGGCGGACAGTCTATCTAAGTACTGATAATTTTTTATTCCATCTTCTATTGATAGTTCTTTGATGTATGAAGTTGTATAGGCTATTCCAGAACCAAGATAGCCCGTATATCCAGCAGCAAACGCAATCTCTCCGGTAAGCTTAGGCATTGTGGTTCCAGTGAGCATGATTGCTGGCTTATCAATAGCATCTATTAACTCGCTAGCCTTAGCTACCCCATAATTAACAATGGGATACCCATTTAATAAAGATCGACCCTGTTTTTCAGATTCATCTACCCCCTTTTGCGCCAAGGCGAATTGCTCATTTCTCGTATAACTATCGGTAGTTGTGGGGACAATATCTGCTAGGCCTTCTTTGTCAATAATCTGCATCAACTCCTTTTGATCTTTAAATGTGCCGAAGCCCCCTCTAGGCTGCACTAGGCATCTTCCCTCGGCCACGGCTTTGCGGATAACATTGTCGAGCCGCTTATGATCTGGGAGCGACTTTTGTCTGTCGAGGGCTTTTTCGAAATGAACATCTGCTCCAGTTGGCCAGCGCTGTAAATTCGCTTTGCGTAACTCCAGAAACTCGTCCTGACCAATTCTTTTTTCCGAAAGAGTGGGCTTAATGCTCATGATATTTTTTCCTATCAATTTCTTAATTGTTAATGAGTTGCTTCAAGGCTAGATCAAAAGCGGCTTTAGGATTTACTTGGCTCAAAAGTCCGCATGCATAAAGTACATAATTTTTATCAATTAAAATCCTAGGCGCAATGGGCCTCAGTGAGTCTGGATCATCACTGGATGACAAGACGCTTTGGAGAAGTGAGCTTGGGTTTTTACTGTGGGCAATGACGCCACCAGTACCAATTAAGGTTTGTATTTGGGTTAAATCTTTACCATCTTGTGCTTTCACTGGGCCTGTTGCGGTGTATACCACTTCTGTAGATCCACAGTGCCTTTTCATCGCTATCTTTAGGGCTGAGCTAGCAAGAGCATTATCGAGTTCGGTTTCTTCTTGGCTTTTTGGAAGGGCTCCAGGATTTTTCGATAGCTCAAATATCATTCTGATAAGTTTTTCTTCGGAAATACCACTTAACCTACTTAACTCTTTGGTGCCAACGGTATCGAGAATTGTATTGGCATTGTGTCTCATGCCTAAGTCACCCTCAACAGTTCTTTTTAGACGAGCTTCAGGTAATCCCCTCTGAACAACTCCCTGAGATGATGGGTTTCCCGTAGCTATCGAATGAACGTCTGTTGTAGCGCCACCCGGATCAATCACAATCAACTCACCCAGCCCAGATGACTCGTCATAACCATCAGCTATGAGACGTGCCCCTTCTAAAACTGCTGCTGGAGTTGGCATTAGAAGGTAATCAAATTGGTCTTTAGCTTTATCAATGCCTTTTGCGTGGACGATTCGATTAATGAAGATATCACGAATAGCAGCTCTGGCAGGCTCAATATTGAGTTCATTGAATTCAGGCATGACGTTCTCTGTCACCACAAGAATATGATTTTTGAAGGCCTCACGAATATCATCTACTGCTGTTCTATTGCCAGCATATATAAATGGGCAGTCCAATGAACTGCTCCCAAGTTTATGTGCGTTATGAATCACTACCTGTGTATCGCCACCATCTGTGCCGCCCGCAAGAAGAATAATGTCTGGCTGTAGATCAGCAATCTTGTTAAGGTCGAAAGAGGTAAGCTTATTTGCAAACACGCCAATTAACTTTGCTCCCGCTCCAAGCGCCGCTCGTTTAGCGGCCTCCACGGTCAATTCTTTTATAAGGCCAATTGTTACCATTTTTAAGCCGCCAGCAGCGCTACTAGAGGCTAAACGATGTTTGAATGTAGGTAGTGTTCCTATTTGTTCGCTAAGATGATGAAGTGCAGCTTGCATCCCAATATTAATATCGGTGGTAACAGTAGAGGGTCCTTGGCTAGACCCAATAATGACGCCATCGCTTAAATCAATTGCCCTTAATTTTGTGTAAGTACTACCAAAATCAATTAATAAGGCAAGATCACTCATTCCCCATATCCTTTGGATTACTGTTTTCCAAGATCTTGCTCAAGCCAAGAGGTAATATCTTCTAGCCTGGTACCTGGGGGAGCGGCCCGATCAAATCCCATATTTAAGAAAATTGTATTTACTTCTTCCCAGGAGCGTTTTCCAACTACGAGATTACCGCCTACATATAGCAAAATATTATCTAAGCCGGCTTCAACGCATAAATCTCGAAATCCACGACAATCCAACTCTCCTTGCCCATAAAGCGATGAGACCAGAATTGCATCCGCTTTGGTTTCTACTGCCGCCTTAATGAAATCTCCGGCAGGCGTTAGGGCGCCAAGAGAAATTACCTTGTAACCTGCTTTTTCTAGGGCCATTGAAATAATTCGATTGCCAACAATATGAGTATCTGACCCAATCACGCCTGTCACAATAGTTTTTTGCGCCATTATTTTGTCCCTGTATTGCCTGTTAATTTTTTAAAGCTATTAAGTTCATTCTCTAAAAATGCATTAGCCTCATTCATCGCTATATAGCTATCAGGCAGCGCATATTGATCCTTTAGGTAGGCTATGAATTCTGGAGTAGCAGCTAATTTATTAAGAGATTTAGAAAGGATTAAGAGTTTTTTTGGATCCACCCCTTTTTTGGCTATGATTGAACGAGTTTGTGGCAGCAAGATATCGTATCCATATTCGCCTGAAACAGGTACGCTAGCAAAAGGAGCTGGCAGTCTCTTTTTTGCAAAGAAAATAAGAGGGCGTAGCTTATTGGCATCGATATGAGTTCTGATATCTCCAGCTTGCTCATATAGCAGTTCAACTTGGTTTCCCAAGACTGCTACATATCGCTCGCCTGGTTTTGGGTAGGGTACGCTGACTAGTTTTACCCCTTGGGAGCTCAAATAATCAACAGTTGCCTCATCAGGGCTATTAGGACCAGTGATAGCAACATTAATGGATCCTGGATTTTTCTTGGCGGCTGCTACCACCTCATCCCAAGTTTTGTATGGACCATCATAGTTAGCAAATAGCCCTGAAGGCTGGCGTATCATGACGGCCAATGGAGTGACGTCTTTATATAAAAAAAGCGATTTTGGGTAGGCATCTAGCGCAAGCGTATCTCCCGTCATAACTCCGATTGAATAGCCTTTGGAGCCATTGAGAACCATTTTATTTAGTCCAATACTACCTGTCGCTCCTGGAACATTTAAAACGGTAAATGGTACCTTCAGATCGTTCTCTAGCCATTTTGCTGCCATTCTTCCCATGATGTCTGCACCACCTCCTGGACCCCAGGGAACAATAAGTTCAACTGGACTTGCTGGATAGGGCTCCTGTGCATTTATTGGACTTGTAAAGACAGTGAAAAGAGCAAGAGCCGTAAGAAGGCTGATGTGGTTACTTACAATTTTTAACATGTTTAAATCCCTTTAAAAATTATGAGATCGCTAAGAGAAATTTCCCTAATGTACCTCGAGACTCAAGTGAATCATGTGCTTTCTTTGCATCTTGAAGTTGGTAAATAGCATGTATTGAATTTCGTAATTTTCCGGAGGAGATGAGCGAGAAGATCTCGCTCATCCGTTCATTAATAATTTCAGCATTTGGGATGTAATCTGCAAGATGGGGTCTAGTAAAGTAGATTGATCCTGCTTCAGCCAATGCCAATGGTGCAATTCCAGGGACCTGACCTGAACTTGCTCCAAACATGACACATAAACCCCGTTTTTGGAGACAACGAATACTTTGGTCAATAGTGTCTTTTCCTACCGAGTCGTAGACAACATTAACCCCATTATTTTTAGTAATACGCATTACCTCATCTTGAAAATTAACATCCTTATAAAGTATGGTGTGATCAGCCCCTAGTTTTTTTGCAACTACTGCTTTCTCTTCGCTTCCGACGGTAGTAATTACAGTGGCACCTTTAATTTTTGCTAATTGAATAGCTAATTGACCTACTCCACCTGCGCCAGCATGGATTAAGCACGAGTCTCCAGCTTTTAATTCGTAGGCTGAATTAGTCAGGTAATGCGCTGTTAGTCCCTGTAGCATCAATGCAGCAGCCTGCTCACTTTTAATTGAGTCTGGAATTTTGACAAGTCGCCAGGCTGGAACTGCAGCATATTGGGCATAACTTCCTCTAGAGAGGCAGTAAGCAACGCGTTCATTTAATTTGAAGTTTTTAACATTCTTGCCGAGCTGATAAATCGTTCCAGACGCCTCCATTCCGATAGTCATTGGGAGTGGAGTTTGATAAGTATGTGATTTTGCGTAAGATCCATTTCGCATATACACGTCCATATAATTAATTCCAGCAAACTCAATCTTGACAATGACTTCATCATCATTGGGAATAGGTATGGATATATTCTTTTCAATTAATTTTTCTGACCCACCAAACTCATCGATTTGAATTGCGCGCATTATTTTCTCCAGGCTTAATGAAATTCAAGGCTCGAAACTTGGAATCTTTCGAGAGATTCGAGGTCAATGCGAGGTATGTAGTTGGCTTCGAGAAGAAGTCCGCCATTCTTAAATTGAAGCGGGTTCATCAAAATAGATGAGATAGGCTTTAAGTAGCCATTCATTTCGCCGGAATTAGTAATGAATTTTTTTGCCGCTAGAGCCTCCATCCAACAACCCACTTCTCCTGCAACCCCATTCCCCAGCACAGGCTTCATGCCTAACTCAGAAATAAGAGATAAAGCAGCCTCTAGTTCGGCCAGCCAGCCAAATTTCATCAATTTAACCTTGATATAAGTAGCAGCATTCAATTTTGCTGCTTTCTTAATGTCATCACAGTTATATATAGATTCATCCAACATCATTGGGATATGCGCTATTTTCGCAATTGCAAGGGCCGTATCCCAGTCATCTGCATGACATGGTTGCTCAAAGAGTTCTATACCATCGGGAGCTAGATTTTCAATAAAGTGGATTGCTTGGCTGCGAGAATAACCTTGATTTCCATCAATTCTAATTTTTGCCCGATTCCTTAAAACTTTTTGGACATTACTGACTTTTAATAAGTCTTTATTCACTTCGAAACCAACTTTCACTTTCAGTGTGGAAAATCCTTTGATCAGTAGATTTTCAATTTCGATCTCTAGATCTTCAATTGTTTCAGAGTTAACTACTCCAAGAATAGGAATGGTGGTTTCAGAGTGATTGGAAAATAATTTAGCATTCGTTGCCATCTCTATTGCAGTAGCAAGGGCTGTAACTGTAAATGGGTTGGTAGATAGTGCCGATCCCAGTAATGTTTGAATTTCAGATTTTGATTTAGAGACCAATATTTGTGATATTGCAGTAGCAAACTTCCAGCTTTGATCAATTGTTTCCTCTGTATAGCCTGTCAGAATAGTGGCCTCACCTAGGCCGGTATTTCCGTCTTTATCAGTAATACGGGCTATCACAGTATCAAAATGCTTGACCGGACCGAAGGCAAGCTTATAAGGAACCTTCAGTGGAATTTCAAGGCGGTGTAATGAAATGGATTCGAGAGATGACATAGAAATGAATTCTAGGTTCTTTAATTTCCATAAACAATGAGCGGGTTTCCCCTATATAAATCATTAGCATCTCATAACTCACTGTTTTTAATGAATTATTCCTAATGACAGGAATGGAGTTAGAATGAAAAAGCATAAAAAGTCATACATATGAATTTAGGCGTTAATGAAGTGAGTGCAAGAAATGATTTAGACAAAGGATTGCTAGGGCGTGACTAAGACATCTCAGTTTGCATACAAAAAAGTTAAATACGCTTTGACTGAGTTGTTGCGACAAAATAAGTGGATTCATAGTCAAGCAATACCTAGCGAACCTCTATTGGCTAGGCGATATCAAGTCAGCGTTGGAACAATACGGCGAGCCATCAATGAGCTTGTGGCGGAAAATATCTTAATTAGAGAGCAGGGGCGCGGTACTTTTGTTGTAAGTCATACACCAGACTATATGCTTAATGTATTTTTCAGAATTGAGAGTCATGAAGGCGCCAGAGGTTTGCCAAATTCAAAATTAATCTCATTCGAAACAGTAAACTCCACCAAACTTGTTGCTAAAGCACTTGCATTAAAAACTCGGGAGCAGGTTTATAAGATACGTACTTTATTAAGTTATAAAAATCTACCAGCAATTGTTGATGAAATATATCTTTCCGTTAAATTGTTTCCCGGTTTGGATGAAAGTTTTTTTGAGAATAGAGTGGGGACTCTATATGGTTTATTCCAAAGGGTATATGGAATTACTGTTGTGAAAGCTCATGAAACAGTAGAAGCGATCCCCCCAGAAGAATATTTTTCGAATATTTTAAAAATGGATAGCCAACAACCGCTTTTGTGTGTTCGCCGAGTATCGTATGCTTATAAGGGCATACCAGTAGATTTGCGAATTCGCTATATCCACTCAGGAAAATATAGGTATTTTAATAATTTAGGTGGAGGTTAGTATTTGATATGAATTTAATTGCCTCAACTACAAGCCCTTTCGCAAGAAAGGTCAGAATCTGTTTTTTGGAGAAAAAAATACCATTTACGCTATGCCCTGATGATGGATGGGACCCAAACAGTAGACTCTTTGAAATTAATCCATTGGGAAAAATACCCTGTTTGGTTCTGCCCAATGGAAAGTCTATTTTTGATTCTGCTGTCATTGTGGACTATATCGATGGTTTATCGCCAGCGAGCCGACTGATTCCGGTTAATAACCTCTCTAGAGCTTATGTGAAAACGTTTGAAGCGTTGGCTGATGGCTTATTAGATGCGGCTATTTTGGCGCGACGTGAAAGAATCTCAAGGCCGATCGAGGAGCAAAGCCAGGCATGGATTAAAAGGCAAACTAATAAAGTTGAGCTGGCACTGCAGCATCTTTCTAGCGAAATCGGATCATCTCAATACTATTGCGCAAATGAATTCAGTCTTGCTGATATTGCGGTAGCCTGCGCTTTGGATTGGTTAGATTTTCGTCTTCCTGAGGTAGATTGGAAAGTGAGGTTCCCTAATTTAGATGCCTACCTTCACTCTTTAGCTATTAGGGAATCATTTGTAATGACGGATCCTCGCACCCCAAATCCAGAAAAAAGCTGACTATAATTCCGGGATATCCTGTTTTTAGATGACCTAAATTTCGAGTGTCTTCTCTTGTAATAAGAATTCACTATCTTTATATAGAAGATTGACATGCAAGATATTGAAGAACTTCATAAACTTGCCTGTGAGCAGGGTCTTGATACATATATCGACCCTGCCTCTGGGTTTACGGTGCTGACAACTCAAGCGCTAATAAAGCGTGGTGTTTGTTGTGGCAATAACTGTCGCCATTGCCCTTTTAATCATGTAAACGTTCCCAAGTCAAGCAAGTAAAAATAGTAATTAATGGCACATCCATTCAACACCTCTTTTCTGATAACTCTATAGTTGCAGCTTCAATTCGCATATAGCCTATCTAAAAATTCGTAATTTGTCGCGCTAACGGGAAGGGATTTGCCTTGTTAACTGTACTTGAAAATGTGTATGTCTCCTTGATATTGGCTAGAGATAAGTCCCACACAATGGCGATAAATTTAAATTTCATCACCACTTTGACTTCTATTTAATTTAAGAAATCTTCGTATACTTACTAGATAAAGTTTAAATAATTATTATTTAAATATAAAGGAGTACTTCAATGTTGATTGATCGATTTCAGAACAAAGCTAAAAGTTATGAACAAAACAAGAATAGGGTGGACAATGTTGAAAACATTGCAAACTCAATTATTAAAACGATTAATTTTGATAAATCAATGCATATCATTGATTTTGGTTCAGGCACAGGCTTATTACTTGAAAGAGTGGCGAATCACGTTGGAAAAATTACGGCCGTGGATATATCTAGTTCAATGAATGCTCAGCTTCTAGCTAAAAAGAATAATTTGGGTTGCAAAATAGATATTTTAGAAATAGACCTCGAAAAGTCTGATCTTGAGGGTAGTTTTGATGGCATTATTTCTTCCATGACCATGCATCATATTCAGAATATTGAAGCAATGTTTGACAAGTTCTATTCAATGATAAAACCTGGAGGGTTTATTGCGATATCTGATCTAGATGTAGAGGATGGCAGCTTTCATGATGAGGATACAGGCGTTTATCACTTCGGATTTGATAGAGGTAACTTTGCCAAAATTGCTAGAGCCTCTGGATTTAAGTTGGTTGAATTTTTAGATGCAAGTGTGGTGCATAAGCCTCAAGGCAATTTCGCTATCTTTTTACTTACAGCTATACGGTAGCTTCTTGTTAAGAGTTGTAAGCTTGACGCGCAAAAGCAAAGCTATATTTTTGGTCGAGGTCATTGGTTCCTTATTTGGAAGCAGATAGAGATAATTGGCGAGCAAATTAATCAAGAGGCATCAAGGGATTTGAAATTAGATTTCGGGATTTATTAATACCTAATTCCCTGTTTGAAAATTGCTATGTTTTAGGCGGGGGAGGTTATAGCTAGGTCAAGTCCAGGGTTTACGGGTCTTTATGAATTAAATTTGGCCGGATACCCTGTAAATTTCCCTGTAAGCAGGGTAGGATGCAAAGACAATAGGGATGGTGACTATGTCCACCGCCATGCCAATTTAGTCACTTGATCCCTGCTTTAACCCTTGGGGCAACTACTTAGATATTCATTTCTAATATTTGTAATAATGGTTCAAAGCAGGAATGAATAAAAATTGATTGAATATAAAAAAACCTCGTTGAGATTCTTGCCTCGTTTGCACTCTACTGGAGCATGGCTTCGATTCTTTTCTTTATTCCAGCATTAAAGAGCGGGCCGCTCACGTACTATCTATTTCTTCCTGCAGCAATGAAGTTATTTGCGATATTAATTTTTAGGTGGCGTGCGGTGATTGGGGTTTCGTTGGCGGTTTTATCTCGGTTGGAGCTAGTTGCCCCCGATGAATCTATGCTGAGTTGGTTAATTGTTGCCGTGTTTTCTACGCTAGCCATATACCTTGTTATTGAGCTTTCATTGAAGTTGCTCAGAATTCACAGGGATTTATCAAACTTAAAATACCTTCAAGTGGTGATTTTGGCGCTTTTGGCCAGCCTTACCAATGGCTTTACTTTTTCGTTTGGAGTTAGTCACCTGACAGATATGCGGCTCGGCGAAAATATATTTCACGGCAGTTTTTTGGCTGGTGTAGGCAGTTTTGCAGGCAATGCTTTGGTCGTTTGCCTCTTAGCGTTGATATTGAAGCATAAAACAAGCATCTTAAATTTAATCAATACTATGAAAAAAAGCTAGCCTATACAGATACGTCAGGTAATATGCTTATATTAAATCTAGAACTAGGGACCACCCTGATCATGAAACAAAAATGCCTACCATGAACCAATCTTCGTATATACGCTTCCTGAATTGCATTGATGCGCTAGAAGAAAAAGGCGGCGTAAAAAAATTGGATGCAATTGAAGCCCAGCTACTGGACTGGGTCATGGTGACTGACGCACAAGGTTGTGAAATTTTAGTTGGCGATTTATTGCTGCTGAGTCATATTGGTTCGCAGGCTACTTTGCATGGACGTGTACAAAAACTGATCAAATTGGGTTACGTAAAGCAGGCCCTGGATTCAGTAGATGGTAGAAAAAAGAAAATCCTCCCAACAAAGCTGGCGATAAAGCGCTATGAAATGCTATCCAAGCTTTTAGAAAAAGCTATCACTACGTAGCAGATAAAGTGAGGCCTTCTCTCGGGGGCTTTGCAGGGACCTCATCAAACGCTTGAGTATTTGGATTGGGCCGTTACAGAGTTAGTTAATAGACAACTTTAGCCGTAACGGTGA
>Ga0316229_1003954_pt1 | contig 11196 bp, 7 predicted proteins | sample TBH18023metaG_FD_206011 | JGI IMG/M metagenome (GOLD analysis project Ga0316229, IMG submission 206011) | Freshwater microbial communities from Trout Bog Lake, Wisconsin, USA - TBH18023 | ecosystem: Environmental > Aquatic > Freshwater > Lake > Hypolimnion/Profundal zone | place: USA: Wisconsin...
TGGACATCCCCGGCTGGCCGCCGGAGAACATCGAGGACCTCGCCAAGCGCTTCGAGGAGCATTACTAGGCCGTCCTCCCGCGCTCCGTCCTCATCGTGAGGCGCCGGAGCGCGACGGAGGCCTCGAAGGAGGCCTCCGGGCTGCCCTAGCGAGACCTGGAGACCTCCTTCGAGGCTGCTGCGCAGTTCCTCGGGATAAGGGCTCAGGGTCGGAGTTCCCGCCGCGGGGTCATGCGGAATCAACCGCCCCGTTCTCGGGGCATCCGGCCGTACCGTGGCACGGCGGCCGAGACGAGAAGGAAGCCAGCACATGCGTCACGGTTATCGCGGTCGCCGTTTCAACCGCACCGCCGAGCATCGCAAGGCGATGTTCGCCAACATGTCGGTTGCCCTGCTCAAGCACGAGCAGATCATCACCACCCTGCCGAAGGCGAAGGATCTGCGTCCGGTCGTCGAGAAGCTGATCACGCTCGGCCGCATCGACAGCGTGCACACCCGGCGTCTCGCCATGGCGCAGCTGCGCGACGCCGACATGGTCAAGAAGCTCTTCACGGTGCTCGGCCCGCGCTACAAGGGTCGCCCGGGCGGCTATTGCCGCATCATGAAGGCGGGCTTCCGCCAGGGCGACAACGCCCCGATGGCGGTGATCGAGTTCGTCGACCGCGACGTCGAGGCCCGCGGCAAGGATTCCGGTCCGAGCCAGGTCGCCGAGGCCGCCTGAGCCTTACCGGGCGTCTCCACGCTCCCGTCTATCGCGAAGCCGTCCCGGATCAACCCGGGGCGGCTTCGCGCATTTCGGCGCCGCGGTCCTCGGAGCGCCGGAGAGCAATGGCGGCGGCACAGAGGGCCGCCGCCGCTGCTGCGCTGCGCGCAATGACGGTCGCACATAAGAAAACCCGCCGGCTCGCGCCGACGGGTCTGAAGCAGGGTCCACGTTTCGGATGGTCGCGGGAGCTCGCCCTGGCGGCCCGTATCGGACGGGCCGGGAACTCGACCGCGCCGCGATCTGAAACCCCTATCCCTGCCGGAACTCGTCCGGTGGACCGTCCTGGTCTGGTTCGTTGTCACGCCTGCGGCGCGGGAAGATGCCGTGATTGCTCATGGTCCACCTCCTCTTCGTATCCCGGGGCCCGCGGGCCCCACGAAGGGAGAATGAGCCGGCAACCAATTGGTTGCAAGCCCCCCTCAGACCGAGGTCCCGGCCGCGCCGTCGAGCAGGGTGGCGACCCGGGCTGCGAGATCGGCCGAGCGGAACGGCTTGGCGAGGACCGGCAGGTCCGCAGGGATCTGCATGGCATCGGCGTGGCCCGTCAGGATCAGGACCGGCAGGCGTGGATCCCGGTCACGGATCGCGGCGGCCAGTTCGATGCCGCTCATGCCCGGCATGGCCAGATCGGCGACGACGAGGTCGTAGCCGTCGCCCTGCAGGAGTTGCAGGGCGGACTCGCCGTCGCCGGCCTCCGTGGTGCTGTGGCCGAAGCCGGTGAGGAAGGACGCCGTCACGTGGCGCACCTGCGGATCGTCGTCGACGATCAGGACGCGGGCACGGCGGCCGGCGACCGGAATGGCGCCGGAGGCGACGGCTGCCTGCTCGGGCGCCTGGTCGGCGAAGGGCAAAGCCAGCTCGACGCGGGTGCCCTCGCCGACCACGCTGTCGATCACCAGCCGGCCCTTGGATTGCTGCGCGAGGCCGAACACCATGGCGAGCCCGAGACCCGTCCCCTGGCCGACCGCCTTGGTGGTGAAGAACGGCTCGCAGACCCGCCGCAGGATCTCCTCCGGTATGCCGGTACCTTCGTCGGTGACGCTGATGCCCAGATAGGCGCCGTCGGCGATCTCGGGATCGCCGCTGATGCTGAGCCGCCGTGTCGCCACCGTGATGGCGCCACCCTCCGGCATGGCGTCCCGGGCATTGATGCAGAGGTTGAGCACGGCGAGCTCGAGCTGGTCCGGATCGACCTGGACCGCCGGAAGCCCGTCCTGCAGGTCGGTCCGGACCGTGACGAGGCCGCCGAGGCTGCGCCCGAACAGGTCGCTCATCCCGGTGATCAGGGTGTTCACGTCGACGGCACGCGCCTGCAGGTCGTGGGCGCGGCTGAAGCTGAGGAGGCGCTTCGTCAGCGAGGCGCCGCGCTCGGCCGCCCCGCGGGCATTCTCGATCAGGCGCTGGACCCGCGGCTGATCGGCGACTTTCGGGCTGGCGAGTTCGAGGCTGCCGAGGATCGCGGTCAGCAGGTTGTTGAAATCGTGCGCGATGCCACCCGCGAGGGTGCCCAGCGCCTGCATCTTGTCGGACTGGCGCAGCCGCGCCTCGAGCGTCCGCTGCTCGGTCACGTCGCGCTCGATCATCGCGAGATGGCTGATCGTGCCGCCCGCGTCGCGAATCGGCACCCGCGTCACGTGACTCCACTGCTCGGCGCCGGTCGGTCCGTCGCTGATGAGGCTCTCGGCGACGCCGCCGGACCGGATCGCCGCCTCATCCGCCGCCGTCACCGCCACCGCTTTCGGGCCGAGGAGTTCGCCCTCGCGCCGTCCGAGGCATTCGACGATGTCGCGGCCGAGGAGGGCGGCCTTCCGCGCGTTCAGCCGCACGAACCGGCCCTGGGCATCCTTGAAGCTGATCGCGTCCTGGGCGTGGTCGAGGAGGCCGCGCAGGAGAGCCCGCTCGGTGGCGAGGTCCCGGCCCAGGCGGTGGCGCTCGAAGGCCTGCCGGACAGTGGAGCGCAAAAGGCCGGCATCCCACGGCTTGGTGACGTAGCCGACGATGCCGCCGCGATTGAGGGCGGCGATCACCGCGGTGATGTCGGCATAGCCGGTCAGCAGGATCGCCTGCGCGTCGTGGAAGGTCCGGGCCTCGGCGAGCAGGGCATCGCCGGTCAGGCCGGGCATCCGCTGGTCCGAGAGCACCACGGCGATGTCGGGCTCGGCGCGCAGGATCTCCAGCGCCTCGGCCGGGCGCGAAGTCGTCAGGACCCGGTAGGAATCCTCGAACAGGTCCTCAAGGGCGATCAGGATGTCCGGCTCGTCGTCGACGGCCAGGATCGTCCCTACACCTGCCGTACCGTCACTCATGCACTGGCCGCCTGCCGCGGAATCCCGATCACGAAGCAGGCTCCCCCACCCGGGGCAGTCTCCACGGTGAGCGAGCCGCTATGCGCTTGAACGACGCTGTATGCAATCGCAAGACCCAGGCCCGTACCGGATCCAACGGGCTTCGTCGTGAAGAACGGCTCGAAGATCTTTTCGCGCAGCGTATCCGGGATGCCGGGACCGGTATCGCTGATCTGGATCTCATCGAGATCCGGGCTCGACTGAGTCGTGATCCGGATCGTGCCGCCCTTCGGCATGGCGTCGGCGGCGTTGCCCAGGATGTTCATAACCACCTGGTTGAGCAGCGCCGGGGTGCAGTGGATCTCGGGGCGGCCCGCGAAGCTGCGTTCCACGGTGATGCGGTCCCCGAGCTTGTGCTGGATCAGGGCCAGGACCGTCTCGATCGCCTCCGGCACGTTGACGAGGGCGCGCTCCCCCTCGTCCAGGCGCGAGAACTTCCGCAGATTCAGGACCAGGTCCTGGATCCGGGTCAGCCCCATCCGCATGGAGCCGACGCGCTGGCGCGCCTTGTCGATGGCGCGGGCGGCCGCCTCCGGCGCGGCATCCGGCAATTCACCGAGCAGGCGTTCGACCGTGCCCTGATGGGCCAGGATGAAGGCCAGCGGATTGTTGATCTCGTGGGCGATGCCGGCAACCAATTCGCCCAGCGATGCCATCTTGGCGGCCTGAACGAGCTTGGATTGCGCCTCGGTCAGCTGGCGGTTGGCGTCGGCGAGGTCGCGGTTGGCCCGCTCCAGCGCGTCGGCGAGACGGGCCCGGGATTCCGCAGCCTCGGCTTCGGCGCGGGCGCGCTCCACCGCCCGCTCACGCTCGCCGAACTGGCCGGCGATGCGCCGGTCGTCCTCCTCCAGCAGGCGCCGTCGCACGAAGCCGCGCACCCGCAGCGCCAGGACCTCGGCGTCGGTCTTCGAGACCACGTCGTCGGCCCCGGCCGCGTAGGCCTCGACCAGGAAGTCCTTGGCCGGATCGCTGCCGGCGATGCCGACGAGGTGGAAGCCGGCGCCCGCCGCCTGTCCGGTGCGACGCTGGCTGATCACCCGGCACAGAGCGAGGCCGTCATAGGCATGTCCCAGGAGATCGACGGTCACGCAGTCGAAGGCCTCGTCACCGGCCGCCGCGTCCAGGGCGGCCAGCGCCGCCTCCGGCCCGTCCACACTCGTCACATGGTGCCCGTCCTGACCCATCACGCCGGCGAGGAAGGTGCGGTAGGTGGCGCTGCCGTCGATCACCAGAATCCGCCCGCGCCGGAATGCGGCCGCGCCCGGCCCCTCGCCGTCACTCGTCGGGCGGCGCTCGCGCAGCAGGGCGCGGATGCGCAGGATCATCAGGTCGCGGTCGGCGGATTTGGGCAGATAGGCGTCGGCACCGCTCTCGAGGCCCTGGCGCTCGCCGCCGCTGCCGCCGGTCAGCATCAGGACGGGCAGGGCCCGGGTGCGCAGGGACAGGCGCATCTGCCGGATCAGCTCGTCGCCGTTCATGCCCGGCAGGTGGTAATCGGCCACCACGAGATCGGGCTGGCTGTGGTTGAGATGGTCGAGGGCAGTCTCGGCCGAGGGGCAGCGCTCGACCGCGAACCCGTGCGCTTCCAGCAGCAGACGCAGTTCCAGGGCCTGCGTCTCGGAATCCTCCACCAGCAGGATCTGGGCCGGCACCATGGCCACGCCGGCCTCGGTCAAGGTCGCACTCCCGCATCCACGAGGCGCAGAACGTGGTCCGCGACGCGATCGAGGGGGAGGACCGCCCGCGCGGCCCCGAGGCGCACTGCCGCCGCCGGCATGCCGTAGACGACGGCCGTGCTTTCATGCTCGGCCACGGTCTGGGCGCCGGCCTTCTGCATGTCGGCGAGACCGATGGCACCGTCCTCGCCCATGCCGGTGAGCAGCACGCCGATGCCGGAGGCGCCCGACTGCCGGGCCATGGAGCGGAACAGCACCGTGGCCGCCGGGCGCTGGCCCGAGACCGGCGCGGACTCGATCACCCGCAGGATCCGGCCCGAACCGATCTCCAGGTGGCGGTCGCCCGGGGCGACGTAGACGCGACCGGGCTCGGCCCGCTCCCCGTCCCGGGCGAGTGCCACCGGCAGGGCCACGACGCTGTCGAGCCAGTTGGCGAAGCCGTCCATGAAGGCCGCGCCCATGTGCTGAACCACGAGCACCGGCAGGGGGAAATCCTTGGGCAGGGCCCCGATCACCCGGGCCAGTGCCGGGGGCCCGCCCGTCGAGGCGGCGATGCCGAGGAGGCTCGGGGCCTGACCGGGCAGCTCGGACGGCGGCGCGGCGGGCGCGGCGCCGGCGCGGCCTGCCCATTCGGTGCCGATCGGGCGGCGGCGGATGACCGGAACCTGGGCCATGATCCGCAGCTGGGTGCAGATCTCGCCGGCCACGCCCTCGTAGCCGGCATGGGTGGTCGCCACCGGCTTCTCGACCACCGACAGGGCCCCGGCGCGCAGCGCGTTCATGGAGATGCGCAGCGAGGAATCCTCCACCGAATCCGCTACCACGACGATCGGGGTCGGGTTCTCGGCCATGATCCGGCGCGTCGTCTCCAGCCCGTCGATCCCCGGCAGGCGGATATCCATCGAGATCACGTCCGGCCGGACCGTCCGGAGCTTGTCGAGCGCCTCCTCGCCGGAGGCGACCGCGGCCACGATCTCGAGACGGGGATCGCGGGAGACGATGTGGCGCAGCAGCTCGCGCACCACGAGGCTGTCCTCCACGAGCATCACACGGACGGGGGTCATAGGAGCTGCCCGATCGTATCCAGCAACTGGCGCTGGTCGAACTTCTGTTTGGTCAGATAGGCGTCGGCACCGAGATCCAGACCCCGGGCCACGTCGGCGGCGTCCCCGCGGGAGGTCATCAGGATCGTCGGAAGCCGGGCGAAACGCTCATCGGCCCGCAGGGCCTTGAGGAGGCCGAAGCCGTCGAGACGCGGCATCTCCACGTCGGCGAGCACCAGGTCGACGGGCTCGATCTCGGCGCGCAGCCGGTCGAGGGCATCCTGCCCGTCGACGCAGACGACCACGCGGTAGCCGGCGGCTTCCAAGATACCCTTCTCCAAGGTCCGGGTGGTGATTGAATCGTCGACGACCAGGATCGTCGCGCGCACGGACGCGCTCGGCGAGGCGTGAGTCGTCGAACGTGGAGCCGGCGCCATCGTTCCGAGCGGACCGCCCGATGCCCCGGCCAGAGCTCGCACCGCGAGCCCCTCGGGGTCGAGGACGAGGACCGGCACGTCCCCGTGCAGCACCGCCGTGCCGGCGATCAGGCCCGGATCGGCCCCGAAGGCGGGCGCCGGCAGGACCAGGAACGACCGGACGTCGTGCAGGCGATCGACCGCGAGGGCCAGACGGCCGCCGCCGGTCCGCAGCACCACGGCGGTCAGCATGCCGGGGTCGGCCGGATCGGCGACCTGTCCGAGGATCGCGGCGAGGTCGGTCACCGGGTGGCTCGTCGCCGCATCGCCCGTGCCGAGCCGCACGATCGTCCGGCCCATCGCGACCGGCAGCTCGCTCCGCCGCAGGCGCAACAGGCGCTCCACGGCGCCCCCGGGCAGCGCGTAGCTGCGCCCGGCCGCCTCGACCAGCAGCAGGCTGCGCCGGGCCGCCGAGAGCGGCAGGCTGAAGACCAGGGCGGTGCCGGCCGGATCGCGCGGTTCCAGGCGGACGCTGCCCATGAGCTGGCGGGCCGCGTCCGCGGCGACCGACAGGCCGTAACCGCGTCCCGACAGGGTATCGACCGCCTCGGCGGTGGAGAAACCGGGCTCGAAGACGAGGCGCAGCAGGGTCTCCGGATCGGCGGCGGCCGCGGGGTCGAGGAGGCCGCGCGCCCGGGCCGTCGCCTCGATCCGGGCGAGGTCGGGCCCGGGCCCGTCGTCGAACACGGTGACCTGCAGGCGGGCGCCGCGCACCGCGACCTCGAGCCCGAGGCCCAGCGCCTCCGGCTTGCCGGCCGCGCGGCGCACCTCCGGCGCCTCCCAGCCGTGGCTGAAGGCGTTGCGCAGGGCGTGGAGCAGCGGATCCTTCAGGGCCTGCAGCGTGCCGCGCTCCACCGGCAATTCAAGGCCGCGCAGGTCGATATCGACCTCCCGGCCCTGCTCGCGGGCGGTCTCGCGCAGCGACCGGGCGAGCGGAGCCAGGACGGTCTCGGCCGGAACCAGGGCCAGCCGTTCGGCAGCGGCGCGGACGCGGGTGGCGGCCCCCTCGACCGCGCTCGTCGCGGAGGCCTGGCGCCGGGCGAGATCCGCAGCCTCCCGGGCGAACGTGCCGGCACGCGCCGCGAAGGCACGCCATTCGGGCCGCTCCGCATCCGCCCCCGCCGCGAGGGCCTCGGCGCCGAGACGCAGGTCGCGTGCGAGACGGGCGAGGCGCGCCAGCCCGTCGGCCGCGGGCGCCTGGCCCGCCAGGGTGCTGGCGAGATCGTGGCTCGCCCGCGCCAGCACCTCGACGGCCTCCGCCGGCACCCGCAGGATCGCCGCGGAGGCCTCCGCGGGCTCGGAGCCGGGCTTCGGCGCGGGTGCGGCCGGCGTGGGTGCGGCCGGTGCCGGCGCGGCCGGCGGGGCTGCGGGCGCGGCGGGGGGAGTCGGTACCGGATCCGGCAGTGGAGCGGGAGAGGATGCCGGCGGCGCCTCGCCCGGAAGCCGGAGCAGGCGCCCGAGGGCCGCCAGGGCGTCGGGGGGCATGTCCGGGCCGGCCCCGTCGGTGAGACCGGCGACGTAGGATTCGATCCGGTCGAGGACGAGGTGGACGGCGTTGGCCGCCTCGCGGTCGAGGGCGGTGGCGCCGGTGCGCACGCCCTCGAACAGCGTCTCCAGGCGGTGGGCAACCGCCTCGACCGCCGGGAGGTCGACGGCGCGCGACGCCCCCTTCAGGCTGTGGGCCCTGCGGAAGACGTCGTTCCAATCCGGCGTGGCGCTGCCGAGCGCCCCGCGGATCGCCGCGACGTGCTCCCGGTGCTCGACGTCGAAAGCGGCGAGCAGGAGCTTGCGAATGTCCTCGGCCAAGGGGCGCCCGCCTCAGTGCCGGTAGCGTTCGGCCAGCGCCATGAGGGCCTGGGCGAGTTCGGTGAGGTTGGCGGAGGCGGCCTCGACCTGGCGTGTGCCGGCCGCGGTCTGCTGGCTGGCCTGCCGGATGTTCTGCAGCGCGCCCATCACCTGCTCGATGCCGAGCTGCTGCTGGTTGGTCGAGGCCACGATCTGCTGGAAGGTCTGCACGTTCTCCTCCACCCGCGCGGTGATCTCCTCGATGGTCCGCTGCGTCGTGTCCGAGCGGGTCTTGCCCGCGGCCGCGCGCTTGACCGCCTCCTCGGTCAGCATCACCGACGTGTTGATGCCCCGCTGGATCTCGCCCAGGATGCCGCGCACCTGACCGGTGGCCGCCTTGGCCTGGTCGGCCAGGAGCTTCATCTCCGAGGCCACCACCGCGAAGCTGCGCCCGCTCTCGCCGGCCGCGGCCGCCTCGATGGCGGCGTTGAGCGCCAGGAGATGCGTGCGCTCCGAGATGTCGTTGACCGTCTCGATGATGTCGCCGATCGTCTGGGTCTTCTCCGACAGGCTGACGATGTTGCCCGCCACCGCCTCCGCCTGCTCGCGGATCGCGTCCATGGCCTTGGCGGTGTCGGAGACCGCGCGCAGGCCCTGCCGCGAGGTCTGGGCCGTGGCCTGGGCGGTGGCGATCACCTCGGTGGCGCGCTTCGAGATCTGCGCGCCCGAATGGGTGATCTCGTCGACCGTGGCGGCGGTCTCCTGCACGGCCGCGAATTGCTGCTCGACCGAGGCCGCCTGCTCCTGCGCCGAGGCGCGGATCTCGGCCGCCGCCGCGTTCAGGTCCGCGGTCGCCGCACGGTTGGTCCGCGCCAGATCCGACAGACCCGCCACCATCGCGTTCAGCGTCACACCCAGACGGCCGATCTCGTCGCGTCCGCCCGCCGCCAGCTGGCCGGACAGGTCGCCCGCGCCGACGCGGGCCACGAAGGCCATGACCGTCTCGAGGGGCCGCACCACGGCGCGGCTGATCAGCCACGTGATCAGGATCGCCAGCAGCACCGAGGCGGCCAGGGTCAGGTAGATCGAGAGGCGCGAACGCTCGTAGACCTCCTGCGCGGCGCGCTGGCCCAGAGCCATGCCGCCGTCGAGCTGAGACCGGAGGTTCTTGATCCCGTCGAGGAAGGGCGCCTGCAGGCGGGTGATCTCCACGTTGCGGGCCTCGACCGACGCGACGTCCTGCCGGGCGACGGCCGCGAATTGCGCCTCGCCCAGGGCCTTGACCTCGCGGAAGGCCCCCTGGACCGCGTTCGCCGCCGCCGCGATGCGGTCCCAGGACGCCGCGCGCTCGAGAGAGGCCGACCGGGTCCGGTACTCGGTCGCGAGCTGGACCGTGGTGTCGAGCCGGTTCTCCACCTGTGCCGCCGTCTGGCGCCAGGTCGCCAGAAGATCCTCGGTCCCGGCCGGGCGTCCCTGCGCCTGCAGCAGCATCGCGATCACGGCGCTGCGGCGCAGGAGCCCGAGATCGCGCGCCTCGTTCCCGAGATCGTCGAGCTGGCGCAGGATCGTCATGTCCCGCCGGACGATCGCATCGGTCGTGTCGCGCACCGCGCCGATCTGCTCGAGGGCGTAGAGGCCGAGCGCCACCACCACTGCCGTGATGGCGAAGAAGCCGAGAAGAATGCGTCTTCCGATCGAGAGCGACACGGGCGGGGAGGGCTCCGGTTGGGGCAGGCGGCCCGATCAGGGCAGGGCGCGGCGCAGGAGGCGGGGGAGGTCGATGACGACGAAATCGGGGCGACCCTCGCCGGCCGAACCGGCCCCGGAGGCGGGGGCATAGACCGAGGCGGCCGCGTTGCCCAACCCATCGGGATCCGCCACATCCGACGCGGCCGCGCCGGACGCGGCCGCCCGGGCGATGCCCAGCACCCGTTCCACCGACAGGGCAAGCGGTTGCGTCTGCGTGCCGCGCAGGACGATCAGATGACCCGAAGCCGTCTCTCCGTCCGGTCCGGGGTCAGGCCGGCCGAGGGCCCGGGCAAGGCTGAGCACGCCGACGATCCGGCCCGACAGGGCGATGAGGCCGTCCAGCGCCGGCACTGCGCCGGGCATCGGCGTGCAGGGGCGCGACGGCAGGACCTGCGCGACGGCCGCCAGGGGGATGCCGTAGCGCTCGCTGCCGCAGGCGCAGACGAGGTGATCGATCCCCGAATCGGCGGCCAGCGCAACGGCGCCGCGCCGGGCGAGGGCGGCCGCGCGCTCGGCGCGCAGATCCCGCTCCGTCCGCGTCCGGGGAGGGCCCTCCTGTGCAATCGGGCGTGCCCCCATCAGGACCTCCTGCTGCCGGTTCCGCCGAGCGCGGCACGGGCCGCGGCCGCGCTGGCCGCAATCTCGCCGGCGGAGGCGCCGTCGCCCTCGGGCAGCGCCGTATCCGGCCCGAGGGCTTGGCTGAAGGCGACGGCGTTGTCGAGGGCGCGGACCGCCTCGTGCGGGCGTTGCAGCGCGATCAGCAGCAGGCCGAGATGGTAATGGGCCATCACGAAACCGCGGTCGAGGTAGAGCGCGGCCCGGAGCGCCCGCTCGGCCTCGGCATCGCGGCCGAGGGTGCGGGCCAGCAGACCCTCGTAGAAGCGCAGGGCCGTGTCGGTCGGGTCCCGGTCGAGGGCGACCCGCAGTGCCCGCCAGGCCGCGCCGGTCTCCCCGGAATCGGCGAGGGCGCGGATCCGGTCGAGCCCGCCCGCCTCGTCCGCGGCTGGATCCGCGGCCTCCGGTCCCTCAGGCTCGGCGGGACCCGTCGCGGCCGCGGAGGCGGCGCCCCGGTTCGGGACAGGATCGGTCGCGGCGTCGGGCTGTCCGGCCCCTGCGCCGGTGCCGGACCCGGCCGGAACCCGGCCGGGCTCCTGCGCACAGGGCTCCACCTCCGGTCGTGCCGGATGGGCGGTATCCGGCGCCGGCGCGGTGCCCAGGGCGACCGGCGGCGCCTCGGAGCGGGGGCGATAGGCCACGGTGCCGGGCAGGCTGACGGCGTCGAGGAAGCTCGCGAAGGCGGGACTCGGCTCGGCGTGGCCGAGCAGCAGCCAGCCGTCCGGCCGCAGCCTGCGGCCGA
>Ga0316229_1003962_pt1 | contig 11170 bp, 10 predicted proteins | sample TBH18023metaG_FD_206011 | JGI IMG/M metagenome (GOLD analysis project Ga0316229, IMG submission 206011) | Freshwater microbial communities from Trout Bog Lake, Wisconsin, USA - TBH18023 | ecosystem: Environmental > Aquatic > Freshwater > Lake > Hypolimnion/Profundal zone | place: USA: Wisconsin...
GATTGCATTCAATTCAGGGACAATTTCAACGGAAGTAACATGGCCTGCCAGCGCCGAGAGTAATGCTGTCAGATAGCCGCTACCGGTACCAACTTCCAGCACTTTATCTTGACGCCCCAGATGCAACTCCTGCAACGCACGCGCCTCAAGTTTGGGCTGCCACATTGCCACGCCAAACCCCAGTGGAATTTCCATATCCATAAAGGCCATGGACTTCAATTCTTCCGGGACGAACTGTTCACGGAGAACGTGATGGAGCAAATCCAGAATCCGTGCTTCCAGCACGTCACATGGCCGGATTTGCTGCTCTATCATATTGAAGCGTGCCTGTTCCATATTCTGCATATTGCTCTCCAAGTGGGTGCGTTTAGTAATTATTGCTCGCAGTATAACAACACTGCCACACTCAACACAACGAATACAGGGTTGCTTTTATCCTACTTTTCCAGTAAGTTGCTACACTCGCTAGGGGTCTTTGCCATAGGCAGAGTGAGAAACACCCTTTGAACCTGTACGGGTAATGCCGTCGCAGGGAAGCTCGATGCTTCCCTTTATATATCCAGGAGCATCAGATGAACGCCAATATCAAATTTACCGCCGAAGCTGCGCACGTTGATGCCGCAGCAATCAAACCACTTCCGAACTCCAGAAAAGTCTACGTACAAGGTAGCCGCCCGGATCTGCGTGTACCGATGCGCGAGATATCTCAGGCGGATACACCGGATGGCATGGGCGCTGAAATCAATGCGCCGATTTATGTCTATGACTGCTCAGGCCCGTATACCGACCCTGCCGTTAAAATAGACATACGCTCAGGCCTGGCCGCGATGCGTGAAGCTTGGATCGTTGACCGCGATGATACCGAAATACTGCCTAAACTGACTTCCGACTACGGCCAGCTGCGACTTGATGATCCTGAACTGGCAGATATGCGCTTTAATCTTAGCCGCGCACCGCGTCGCGCTAAGCCTGGTAAAAACGTCACGCAAATGCATTATGCCCGCCAGGGTATCATCACCCCGGAAATGGAATACATCGCAATCAGAGAGAATCAAAAGGTTGATGGCATGTCCGAAATGATGTTGAGACAACATCCGGGCGAAAATTTCGGCAACTCCATGCCGAAAAAGATCACGCCTGAGTTCGTGCGCGATGAAGTCGCCGCTGGTCGTGCCGTGATCACTGCGAATATCAACCATCCGGAAATCGAACCGATGATCATCGGACGCAAGTTCCTGGTCAAAATAAACGCCAACATCGGCAATTCGGCATTAGGTTCCAGTATTCAGGAAGAAGTTGAAAAAATGACCTGGGCGATCCGCTGGGGCGGCGACACCGTCATGGATTTATCGACCGGCAAGCACATCCACGAAACACGCGAATGGATCATCCGCAACTCGCCGGTGCCGATCGGAACTGTGCCGATTTATCAGGCACTGGAAAAAGTAAATGGCAAAGCAGAAGACCTGACTTGGGAAATTTTCCGGGATACACTGATCGAACAGGCTGAACAAGGCGTGGATTACTTCACCATTCATGCAGGCGTGCTGTTGCGCTATGTGCCGATGACGGCCAATCGCATGACTGGTATTGTGTCGCGTGGCGGTTCCATCATGGCAAAATGGTGTCTGGCGCACCATAAGGAAAGCTTTTTATACACTCATTTCGAAGAAATCTGCGAAATCATGAAGGCCTATGACGTCACCTTCAGCTTAGGGGACGGTCTGCGTCCGGGTTCTATTTATGATGCCAATGATGAAGCTCAATTAGCCGAACTCAAAACGCTGGGCGAACTCACTCAGGTAGCCTGGAAACACGATGTTCAGGTGATGATAGAAGGCCCGGGCCATGTGCCTATGCATCTGATCAAGGAAAACATGGATTTGCAGGCCAAATGGTGTAACGATGCACCGTTTTACACCTTAGGGCCGCTGACCATGGACATCGCGCCGGGTTATGATCACATCACCTCAGCTATCGGTGCGGCAATGATAGGCTGGTTCGGCACGGCGATGTTGTGCTACGTCACACCGAAAGAGCATCTGGGATTACCAAACAAGGCCGATGTCAAGGAAGGCATTATCACCTACAAGATTGCCGCGCACGCAGCAGATCTGGCCAAGGGCCATCCCGGCGCACAGATACGCGACAATGCCTTGTCCAAGGCGCGCTTCGAATTCCGCTGGGATGACCAGTTCAATCTGGGACTGGATCCTGATCGCGCGCGCGAATTTCACGATGAAACCTTACCCAAGGAATCCGCCAAGGTCGCGCACTTTTGCTCGATGTGCGGTCCGCATTTCTGCTCGATGAAAATTTCCCAGGATGTACGCGACTTCGCCGCAAAGGAAGGACTCACCGACGCCGCTGCGCTGAACAAAGGCATGGAGCTGAAATCGATAGAGTTCGTCACCAAGGGTAGTCAGCTTTACAGTAAATCCTGATGCCAGCGAACGCTTCAATCGTGAGCGCAGAGAGCCCTTGTATCGGACATTGCACCACCGTTCTGGGTGATAATGTGTGCCGCAGCTGTCTGCGCACCTTTGAGGAGGTGACGCGATGGATAGAAATGAATGAGGAACAACGTCGTGCGGTAAACTGGCGCATCGCTTTGGCAAAATCCAGCAGATAAGTTTTCAACTTTAATCGGAATTTAATCTAATGACAATTTTACAAATTATTATCCTTGCCATCATTCAGGGCGCGGCTGAACTCTTACCCGTGTCCAGCTCTGCTCATGTAATTGTGGCGGAAAAACTGATGGGGCTTGATCCAACCTCTCCGGAAATGACGATGTTGCTGGTGATGTTGCACACAGGCACCATGTTTGCTGTTATTTTATTTTTCTGGAAAGCCTGGAAGGAGAGCTTTTTCTCTTCAAGAAAAGTTTTCCTCAATGCAATTAAATATATCGCTGCGGCGACCATATTGACAGGGATTACCGGGCTGGCGCTTAAGTTTCTGATTGAAAAGTTCTTCATGAAGGATATTCCTCATGCCCAAATTGAACAACTTTTTGGCAATATGAATCTGATCTCGGCAGCGCTGGCCACTGTTGGCGTATTAATTATGTACGCCGGAATCAAGGATCGCGCAACGGTTAAAAATGAACGTAATCTAAACATAAAGGAATCCTGTTATATCGGCGCAGTTCAGGGGATTTGTCTGCCATTTCGCGGATTTTCGCGATCAGGAGCGACGATCTCCGCCGGTTTAATAAGAGGCATCCCAAGGCAAAAAATTGAAGAATTCAGTTTCGCCCTGGCTGTCGTTCTGACCCCGCCCGTGATTATCCGCGAAGTCATGCGACTGCTGCATGACCAACAATCCACCTCCATGGCGAGCCTGACGCAGATGTTTATGCCTAGCCTGCTGGGTATGGTGTTCAGCTTTCTGGCTGGATTAATGGCACTTAAATGGCTTTCAAGCTGGCTGGAAAAAGGGCGATGGTCTTTGTTCGGCATATATTGCCTTGCTGCATCGGCGACGGTGTTCCTGCTGCACCAGAACGGTGTCTAAATTTGCCTGGCAGCCATTACAAAAAATCCTGCTGTCATTAAATTGTCACAATTGCGTCACATAATCACTATATTGGAGTTATACAACATGGCAAGAATGGTTCAATGCGTAAAACTGGGTCGCGAAGCCGAAGCACTGGACAGGCTGCCCTACCCCGGTCCGCTTGGTCAGAAAATCTTTGACAATGTTTCCAAGGAAGCCTGGGCCGGATGGATCAAATTCCAGACCATGCTGGTAAACGAAAATCGGCTGAATCTCGCCGATCTGGCTGCCCGTAAATTTTTGGTAACCCAAATGGAGAGTTACTTCTTCAGCTCGGGGACACAAATGCCAGACGGATATGTCCCACCAAATAAATAAGGTTTACTAACTTGCCCAATTCATTCGCTCCGCAGCAATTTCTCAATCGTGAACTCGGTCAACTTGAGTTCAACCGACGCGTGGTTGCGCAAGCAGAGGATGACACCATCCCCTTGCTGGAGCGTTTGAAGTATCTGTGCATCGGCAGCAGTAATCTGGATGAGTTTTTTGAGATCCGCGTGGCGGGCTTAATGGAACAAATCAAGGTTGGCAGCATATCAACCGGGGCGGATGGCATGACCGCCCATCAGACACTCAAACTGGTCCGCGAAAGGACACATCAACTGATAGACCACCAGTATCAGTTGTTTAATACCGAGATTACACCTGCACTGGCGCAGCATGGCATCAAATTTCTTCGACGTACTCACTGGAATGATGCTCAAAAAGCCTGGGTCAAGGATTTCTTTCTTCGTGAAGTCATGCCGGTATTAACGCCGATCGGTCTGGATCCTGCACATCCCTTTCCACGGGTACTCAACAAGAGTTTGAATTTTGCTGTTGAGTTGCAAGGACGTGATGCCTTCGGACGTAACTCAACTCGCGCGATCGTTCAGGCACCCCGCGTTTTGCCGCGCACCATTTTAATGCCGCCTGAACTGAGCGACTGCGAATACGGTTTTGTTTTCCTTTCTTCGATTTTGCATGCACATGTCGATGAACTCTTCAGCGGCATGGAAGTACTGGGCTGCTTCCAGTTTCGCGTCACCCGAAACAGCAATCTGTTTGTCGATGAAGAAGAAGTTAAAAATTTGCGTCTGAGCCTGCAGGGCGAATTACCTCAGCGTCACTTCGGCGATGCTGTACGCCTGGAAATTGCCGACAATTGCTCGCCCCAGATCGAAGCCTTGCTACTCAAAGAGTTCAAGTTGACGCAGGATGATTTATATCGCGTGCAAGGCCCAGTCAATCTGGTTCGACTGATGGAAATTCCGGGACAAGTCGATCGTGCCGAACTCAAATTTCCGGTGTACACCCCCGGTGTGCCCGGCGTATTGCAGAAAAAGGGCGCGGACATGTTCAAAGTGATCCGCAAAAGCGACATTTTACTGCATCATCCTTACCAGTCCTTTAAGCCGGTCATCAACTTCATTCAACAAGCCTCCAGCGATCCTGATGTAGTGGCTATCAAACAGACTGTCTATCGCACCGGCGCGGACTCTGCGCTGATGGAAGCGTTGATCTCCGCAGCCCAGGGGGGAAAAGAAGTTACCGTGGTCGTGGAATTGCTGGCCAGATTCGATGAAGAAGCCAATATTAACTGGGCAAATCGTCTGGAAGAAGTTGGTGCACATGTGGTTTATGGCGTGGTAGGTCACAAAACCCATGCAAAAATGCTGATGGTAGTGCGCCGCGAAGACGGAAAATTGAAACGCTACGTACATCTGGGGACCGGCAACTATCATCCGCGCACGGCCAGACTTTATACCGATTTCGGCCTGTTTACCAGTAACGAGGAAATCTGTGCGGATGCCAATGAGGTATTCAGTCAACTGACCAGCCTGGGACGTGTTCGCGAACTTAACCACTTGTGGCAATCACCGTTCACGCTGCATACCAAAGTACTACTTGCGATCAAAAACGAAATCAGATTGAGCCAGGAAGGCAAGCGCGGCCACATCATTGCCAAAATGAATGCGCTGCTGGAGCCTGGCACTATCGCAGCCCTTTATGAAGCCTCGCAAGCCGGTGTAAAAGTTGATCTGATCGTGCGCGGCGTCTGCGCCTTACGCCCCGGCGTTCCCGGTCTGTCAGAAAATATCAGGGTACGTTCCATCATCGGTCGCTTCCTTGAACACACGCGCATCTTCTATTTCCGCAATGATTTGCAACATGATATTTATCTGTCTTCTGCCGACTGGATGGATCGTAATTTTTTCAGACGCATCGAAGTCTGCTTTCCCATTCTCGACAAAAAACTAAAGAAACGCGTAATTGATGAAGGACTGAAAGCGTACCTGCAGGACAATACCCAGGCCTGGGAAATGGATAGCGATGGCCAGTATCGTCACAAACAATCCCGTCTTGCGGCAAAAAAATGTGCGCAGGTAGAGCTGCTTGAACAGCTCGCCGGAACTCCGCACGCAACCTGAACCCGGTTAATTTGATGACGTCCACTGCCAGTACTGCATCATCCATTGCGCTGCTGCCCGCCTGACAGCCAGTAAAGAACAAGTTTGCGGATTCAGCACGTCTCATGCAGAATTTTCTGACAAATATTGTTCTGCAAACGGTATATACGACTTATACTAGGCCTGAATTATTACGATCCGATAACGGCAGGAGAGAATGATGAATATAATATTGTGGCGTCATGCGGAAGCTGAAGACGGCCTGAACGACATGTCGCGCAAATTGACTGTAAAAGGTCACGCACAAGCGCGCAGTATGGCGAACTTTCTTCACAAGCACTTACCCTCAGATACCCGTATTCTGGTTAGTCCGGCAATTCGAACGCAACAAACCGCAGCGGCGCTTAGCAAGAATTTCATCACAGCTCCCGCTATCGCACCGGGCGCATCCGTTCATGCTGTACTGCAGGCCGTACATTGGCCAAATGCCGGCGGAAGTGTGCTGGTGGTCGGACATCAACCGACTTTAGGCGCTGTTGCAGCACAACTGCTAGGCTGCGGAGATGATTCATTACGTATCAAAAAATGCGGCCTATGGTGGCTAAGCCGTCACGAAGGCGTACCTGAAATGACCTTGCGCCTGGTCGTCACACCAGACTTTCTGTAGGAGTCGCACTGCAAACCGGTGGGAAAAGGTTATGTTTGAATCTGCCGAACTTGGTCACAAGATAGATAAAGACATCTACGACAAGGAAGTGACGGCGCTGCGTGCGGCGTTGCTCGATGCCCAGTTGGACATGGCGAACCTGGCACAATTTCCGCTCATCATCCTGATCGGTGGCGTTGATGGCGCGGGACGAGGCGAGACAGTCAACCTGCTCAACGAATGGATGGATCCCCGCTATTTGCAGACGCATGGCATGGGAAAACCATCCGACGAAGAACTGGATCGCCCGATGATGTGGCGTTTCTGGCGTGAACTGCCACCTAAGGGCAGAACCGGTATTTTTTTAGGCTCCTGGTATACCTGGCCTATCATCAAGCGTGTGCAGGGCGAGATAAAGACGGCCGAACTTGATCAAGGCCTAGAACGCGCAAGACGCATGGAAACCATGCTGGTTGACGAAGGCGCGTTGATCCTCAAGTTCTGGATGCATTTATCACGGGACAAACAACGCAAGCGATTGAAGCTGCTTGAAAATGATCCAAAAACACGCTGGCGTGTGACAAAACGCGATTGGCAGCATTACAAGAAATATGACAAATTTCATGTTGTCGGGGAGAGCGTCATCCGTCACACCAGTACGGCTGAAGCCCCGTGGACCATAGTAGAGGGTTTTGATTCTTATTACCGCAGTCTCACTGTGGGCAAAGTCATACTGGAAGCCATACGAAAACGGCTGGATGAAGCTGCCACAAGAAGAGAGGAAATCTCAGCGCCCCCCCCGCTGCCTTCTATCGATAAGTTGAATATTTTAAAGTCGCTTGATCTTGATCAGAAAATCAGCAAGAAAGCGTATCAGGACGAGCTGGAAAAATACCAGGGCACACTTGCGCTGTTAACGCGCAGTCCGTCGTTCAAGAAGATCACCGTTATTGCCATGTTCGAGGGCAATGACGCTGCGGGTAAGGGGGGCGCTATTCGCCGTATTACAGGTGCACTGGACGCGCGCTATTATAACGTCATCCCGATTGCCGCACCGACCGAGGAAGAACGCGCACAGCCGTATCTGTGGCGTTTTTGGCGGCATATTCCCAGACGCGGGCGGTTTACCATCTTTGACCGTTCCTGGTATGGTCGTGTACTGGTGGAACGCGTTGAAAAACTTTGTTCTGAAGCCAACTGGATGCGTGCCTATGGCGAAATCAACGATTTCGAGTCGCAGTTAGTTCGCCACAGCATAGTTCTGGTTAAATTCTGGCTGACTATCAGCCGTGAAGAACAGCTCAAACGATTTAAAGAGCGTGAGGCGGTTGCCTTCAAACACTTCAAAATCACAGCGGAGGACTGGCGCAACCGCGAAAAGTGGGATGAGTACGAAGCTGCAGTGTGCGATATGATGGACAGAACCAGCACCGCAATAGCACCGTGGACGCTGGTTGAAGCCAACGACAAATACTTTGCCCGCATCAAAATTCTCAAAACGCTGTGCGAGCAAATTGAGAACATGTTGCAGAAAAAAGTATAGCTATTTTCCCAGGCTCAGTACCAGCACACCGGCTGTCACTAATAAAATCCCCAGCCACTCTCTGAGCTGCGGGCGTTCGCCCAAAAATATAACGGCAAAAATGGCGACCAGCACCACACTGAACTTGTCGACAGGGGCAACTTTTGAGGCCTCACCAATTTGCAGTGCGCGAAAGTAACATACCCAGGATGCGCCGGTCGCAAGCGCCGACAAACTCAAAAAAAACCATGTTTTTTGACCGAGTGCAAACGGGTTGCTCCATTTTCCCGTGTAATAAACAAAGCATGACAGTACCAGCACTATCACAAAGGTGCGGATCAGCGTCGCAAAATCCGAATTGATGCCTTGCAGCCCGATTTTGGCGAAAATGGCCGTCATCGCTGCAAAGATTGCCGATAGTAAAGCCCAGTAAAACCATCCGTGTGCCGAGATCATTGCCGTTGACTTGTAACCGGTTGCACCAGCACCCAGGGACTGATGACCACCACCCAAAGTGTCTCATCTGCCTCTAACCAGATACGCGCTTGCTCATCCGTTACCTTGCCAAACTGACCCGCAGCCATCCATTCGCCGATTAATGTGGTGTTATCCTCGGACATCTGCAATGCCGCCTCGACCAGATCGAGGGATGGCGAAATATAAATTGCAGCACCGCTGGCAAAATAACGCTGCATCTCGCTCCAAGCCATTTGCGCCGTTTCCAGGTTCAGCTTCGCGCGCAGAATTTCGTTAGCCTGAGACTCGCGTAACGATTTATCGGCCTCTTCGCCCTCCGGAAGAGGATTGTAAAGAGGGGGACGGACATGGCTCACTGCTAAATTATCGCCTGCCGGCGTGATATCCCCCACAGAATTACCCGGGTAAGATGAAGGCGCTTCTGCACTATGCTCGTTTGGATTTGTCATTTCAAGTTACTTTCAATTGTTCAGGCGTAGCCAGGTGATTATCCTTTACGCGCATGTAATGCCCGGCGGAATAACGCAGGTGGATGAGCTCTTCTTCTGTCAGTGCACGCACGGCTTTTGCAGGACGCCCCACATACAACATGCCACTCTTCAGCACTTTACCCGGGGAGACCAGACTGCCCGCGCCTATCATCACCCGCTCGGGGATTATCACATCATCCATGATAATGGAACCCATGCCGATAAAACATTCGTCGCCTATCATGCAACCATGCAATATCACCGAATGACCGATAGTCACATAATCGCCGATAATCAAGGGCGAGCCCTCCGGTTTGCTGGTCGTCTTATGCGACACATGCCCCATACTCAGATCCTGCACGTTGCTGCCGCGTCCGATTACGATATGATTCACATCGCCGCGCAACACGGTATTACACCAGACCGAACTGTCGTCGCCGATTTTCACATCGCCGATCACCTGGCAGGAAGGATGCAAATAGACCCGGTCACCCAACACAGGCCTGTTATCCAGATAGGAAGAAATTGTCATGTCTTTGTACTCTTTCTGATTTTTCTATTGCGCCAATATCCAAGGCTGCGACCGTCGTGGGTGATAGCCAGGATTCCAGCCTGTTTGCCGCGTATGCGATAAATAACACCATAATGGAAATGCTTAAGGTGGCAACACCGCAAATTCGTTCCAAGAGGATACCATGCCAGCGGCTGATTACGAATTCGTGCCAAGACTTCATCTACATCAACGGTAAAATGATATCCCAAACCAAGTTATTGCAACCCCGGATGCTCGACTGCATCACCCGGCTCCTGTTACGCTGCCGTTGAAAAATACAAATGCATCACTGGCGATATTCCAGCATCACTTCGTCCGCCGCTATTAACGCCATCAACGGCTTCCCACTTACAAGTTCATTTTTGGTAAAAATATTAATGCGATCGTAAAGCTTTAAGTCCGATGACTTCCCGTTACCGTCTTCTTTTGTCATTGGAACAGGATCCAGCAGATACTCAAGCTCAATACGTATTTGATTGGCGTAAGCGGAGGGACTTAACTCCAAAACATATCAAGAGCCAAAACTGATTGTGCTTCTTCAAACGAGACACCATGTTTTTTCTTGTTTGAAGCCGCTTTCGCTGTATCCCATTGGAATTTTATCATGGCCGTTTATATGCAGGTCAATTGTCAATCAACTGCAACATCAATCAACAAGCTTCCATTTCAAGGTTTCCCCGGCACATAGCGGCACCAGACGATGTTCGCCAAAGCCAACTGAATCAGGTACTTGCCAGTCTTCACGGCGTAACTTGATGGTATCTGTATTTCGAGGCAGACGATAAAAGTCAGCGCCATAAAAACTGGCGAAACCTTCCAATTTGTCCAGCGCATCGGCAGCATCAAAGGCTTGCGCGTACAATTCAAGTGCCGTATGCGCCGTATAGCAACCGGCACAACCGCAGGCATTTTCCTTAGTGTGTTGAGCATGAGGCGCGCTGTCTGTTCCCAGAAAAAATTTCGTGCTGCCGCTGGTGGCCGCTTTCAATAACGCCTCGCGGTGAGTTTCGCGCTTTAGTATCGGCAAACAATAAAAATGAGGCCTTATACCACCCACCAGCATGGCATTGCGGTTATATAGCAGATGTTGCGGTGTGAGCGTCGCGGCGATCGTGTCCGGCGCATGGGTCACAAATTGCGCTGCATCTTTGGTGGTGATATGTTCGAAAACCACGCGCAGTTCTGGCATGTCGCGTAGCAGGGGTTGCATCACGCGATCAATAAAAACCGCTTCGCGATCAAATATATCTATACCTGCATCTGTCACTTCACCATGGACCAGCAGCGGCATACCGCAGCGCTGCATTTCTTCCAGTGCAGGATAAGTTTTACGAATGTCGGTCACACCGGCATCGGAATTGGTGGTAGCGCCTGCCGGATACAGCTTCACCGCATGTACAATGCCTCTGGCCTTTGCCTGGCGGATATCATCGGCGGTGGTGTTGTCGGTCAGATACAAAGTCATCAGAGGATCAAACTTTGCACCTTGTGGCAGTGCTGCGATAATCCTTGAACGGTATGCCATCGCCTGTGCGGTACTCGTCACCGGCG
>Ga0316229_1003965_pt1 | contig 11170 bp, 9 predicted proteins | sample TBH18023metaG_FD_206011 | JGI IMG/M metagenome (GOLD analysis project Ga0316229, IMG submission 206011) | Freshwater microbial communities from Trout Bog Lake, Wisconsin, USA - TBH18023 | ecosystem: Environmental > Aquatic > Freshwater > Lake > Hypolimnion/Profundal zone | place: USA: Wisconsin...
CGCCGTCGGCAGGAACGTGTATCGAGGGCTGACGCCAGCCATCGGCCCCGAGGCATAAATGCTCGGAGCGCGCTGGCGTAATGCGGCCTCAGTCAAGGCGGTCGCTTTGAAGTTCGAGGTGTCATGCGGGATCATTCGTTATCTCTTTCCGTGCCGCCACGCCGGCTCTTGAACCGGCTCGCGTCGTGTTTAAGTCCATCTCCAGTCAGGCGCCAGGCGGCACCGTTTGTCAGACCGGAGAATTCTCCCCTTCATTGGCTGTCCCACAGTGGTTCAGCCATGCCGGGAAAAACCGTTTTAGAAAGAGGGCCAGCCCATATTGGCTGGGCTCCGAATGAAGGTTGATACCTCGCTTTTCCACTTCTACCCACTGCCAGTCATGCCCCAAACGGCGTCTCTTAGTCAACAGGTGCCCGTGGTCTTTTATCGGGGCGGACCAATGGGGCTGGCCAACCGGTGAATTCTGTTCCGGAATTCGTGCCGCGACGCCGTTTCTTAGCCAGGCGAACGGTGTTAGACTCGGCAGGCCGGAGGAACCGCATGGGACCATTGGAACAAGCAAACAACAAGGAACTGCTGGCGCACTTGGCCGGCCCTTCCGTTGCCGAGGAATTGGTGCGCCAATATGCCGGCCTGACCGACCTGGCGCAGGCGACCTTTGATGAACTCCAGAACATCAAGGGGATCGGCGAAGCCAAGGCGGCGGCGATCAAGTCCGCTTTTCTGCTGGCGCAGCGGCTCACGCGGGAATCTTACGCAGAGTCGCCGCTCCTCGACACCCCAGAACGCGTGGCGGATCTCCTGCGGGAAGAAAACCGCGTTTATACCGTGGAGAACTTCCAGGTCATTTTCGTAAACACGAGACGTCGGCTGATCGCGGTGCAAAACGTCTCACAAGGCACCCTGGATACGATCTTGGTCCATCCACGCGAAGTATTCGCGATGGCCATCACCAAGAAGGCGGCCGCGCTCATCCTGGTCCACAACCATCCCAGCGGTGTTATGCCGCATCCCGTTTTATGCCGCATGGCTCCGGCTTTACCCTGGTTTTCCTGGGTTAAACCGTTCCCCATTGCGGCATAAAACGGCGCCGCTACTACAGCCCCTTGAGATACCTCAGCAGTTGATCATCGGGTCGGTATCGTCCCGCTTTGCTCTGCACGGGGTTCATTCTCGCGAGGATGGCTTCCTTTAATTGGAGGTCCGCGTCCAAATATATCTGTGTCGTGTCGAGCGACTCGTGCCCTAGCCAGATGGCGATTAACGCTCGATCAACGCCAGCCTGTAGTAACTCCATGGCGGCGGTGTGACGCAGGACGTGGGGCGTCACTCGTTTGTTTTCCAAGGAGGGGCATGTCGCCTTTGCTAATGCGACATGTTTGGCGACCGCGTGTTGCACCGCATCGGCGCTGAGGCGGCCTCCCCTGGGATTCGGAAAGAGGAAGCTCGATCCATCGCCGCCCTGGTCTTTAATCCACGCTTTTAATACAGCCACCCCTGGTTTCGTGAGCGGGGTGCAGCGTTCTTTTCGTCCTTTGCCTTCGCAACGGACGTGGGCGCCCGCCCTCAGAACCACGTCCTTTTGCCGTAACCCCGTGATCTCCGACAGCCGCAAGCCTGTCTGCATGGCAACCAACAGCATGGCGTGGTTCCGACGGCCTACCCAAGTGGATTTATCCACACTGCCCAGGAGGGCTTCCACCTCCGGCCGCGTGAGATAGGTTACCAAGCGCCGCGTGAGCCGCTTATACGGGATCGCCAGCACCCGCTGGATCAAGCCAAGGTGCTGCGGAGCCTCCAACACGGCGTAGTGATAAAAGGCCCGTAGCGATGCAAGACGAGCGTTGCGACTGCGCGCGCCATTGGAGCGATTCGATTCCAAGTCGTCTAAGAACTTGGCGATGAAGGGCGCATCCAGCTGAGCCAGCGATAATTTTGAGGGGGGTGTGCTCAGGCGCTTCTGAGCAAACGCCAACAACAAGCGAAAGGTCTGCGCGTAGGCCGAAACCGTATGGGGGCTCGCTCGGCGCTGCGCGGTTAGCCGTTTTGAAAAGAAAGCCTGGCAGAGGGGAGCGAAGTCAGGGACGGTTTTCATGAAACGATTCCTTTCCACCGGTTTTCGAGGAGTCTGCTGGCGGCGCTCATCAACTCCGGCGTGCTGCTCAGATACCAGTAGGTGCTGCTCACGTTTACATGCCCCAGATACGTTGACAATACCGGCATGCGTCTGGTCACTTGCTCGCCGCTCCGATACCACTGGAGCAGCGTCTCGATGGCGAAGCGGTGCCTGAAGTCATGCAAACGTGGACCGTGCCGCACGCCGGTTTTTCGAATGCCGATCTGCCGCGATAGCTCCCGGAAGATGTTGCTCAGGGTCGTTTTATGCAGCTTCGTGCCGTGGCTCGTCACGAAGAAGTACGACACCGGCCACTGAGCGAACCACTCATCGCGCCTTTTTGCATAATCGGAAAGGACCGCGAGCGTGGATTGGTGTAGTGGAACAGCCCGGGTTTTTCCAAACTTTGCACCCCGTATGGTGAGGACGCCCTCCGACCAGTCCACATCCTGTGGTTGGAGGTTGATCGCCTCACCAACCCGCAAGCCGCTCACCGCCAACAGGCCAAAGAGACAGTGATAAGTATGCGGCTGCAACTCGTTAGGCGATTCGATTTTCAGCGCGGCTTCGAGCAGGCGACGGATTTCATCCTGGGAGTAAACATACGGCCGCGCTCGCTGGGATCGGAACCTCAACAGCCCTATTGGCGGTATCTCAGTCTTGGAATCAGCGCCGCTACGGTAAGTTGCAAACCCTCGGATAATGCCCAGTCGGCGGCTCCACGAGACGGGCTTTTCGTGCTGGCGTTGCGTGGCATACTCGAGGGCAAGTTTGGTGGTGATGCGCGACGATCCATTCGTTTCCAGAAATGCGACGAACTCCTGTAGACACTCGCCGTATTCCCGAAGTTTGAACCCGAGACTGCGGCGGAGCGCCAGGTAGTCTTCAACGGCCTGGTCGAGAGGCTTCATCGGACACCTCCCGGCCACGGGAGGGCCAGCCTTCGCAGGGAATTGAGATCGACTTTGGCGTAGATCGCGGTGGTATCGGGACTGCTGTGGCGGAGCACTTCGCCAATCTCATCGAGCGACGCGCCCTTGCGCAGCATGTCCGTCGCCAGACTATGGCGTAGCAGGTGCGCACCCTTGCGTGCCGAGACCACTCCGGCTTTTGCCAAGGCACATTTCACGATCTTCGAAATCGCAGTGGCACGGCCGAGGCCGCAAATCGGGGCATAGTCGCGAATAAAAACGTGACGGCAAGCACAGCTTGGCCGATCGCGGCGCAGATAACACGCGATGGCTCGTGCGACATCCGCAGGCAGGGGCAGCTGGGCCCACTTTCCGCATTTCCCGCACACTTTGATGCGCGCGTTCTCCCAGTCAATATCGTCAAGGGTGAGTCCGACGACTTCACCCGCCCGTAAACCAAGCCGTGCGAGCAAGAGCAGGATGGCGTAGTTGCGCCGGCCCCTGGGCGTGCTTCGGTCGCAATGGTGCAACACCTGCCGGACCTGTGAGGCCGACAAATGCTTCGGTAGGGTCGCGAGGGACCAACTCGCCACTTTTGGAACGGCGAGCGAGAGATCGGCATCGACCAGCCCCTTGTAATGCAGATAACGCAGGAAAGATCTCGTTGAGGCCACCAAGTGTTTTGCTTCTGCCGGACCGTACTGGTGTGCGTGGCGTTGCACAAATCCGGTCACATCAGGCGCACGCAACTTGGACAAACGCCGGAGACGGTCGCCGCATTGCTCGGACAGAAACATGCTGGCGAAGCGCCGCAACTGGACGACCGACGCCGGCGCAAGATTGCGCTCGTCAAAAAGAAAGCGCTCATAGTCGCACGTCAATTGCTCGGCTGGAGTCCGCTGCATTGCTTTGGCTGGTGCTGTAGCCCCAATTCGTCGGAGCATCGTCAGCAGGCGTCGCAACGTTGCTGCTCCAGCGTTCTTCCCGTAGCCCTTCTTGAGCACGTTGTGCAGACATTCCTGGACAGCAGACTCGTCCAAGTCACCCACCGCCCGGCCCGTTCGCCGAAGCCAGCGGTCAAATACCCTGAGGACGTAAACCTGCTCGTAGAGTGATCCAACAGCGAATCCCTGTTCTTTGACCTCGGTCAGGTAGAGGTTAATATACGGCGACAGCGGCCCCGAGGGACCGCCCGGTGTAGAAGGTAGATTTTGCATCCACGCATTCCAAAACCAAAGACCGACGCCAGTCAACCCCAGCCAGTTTTATGCCGCATCAAAATGCTCGACCGGCCCGACTGGACGGGCCAGTGCTGCTCGCATGCGGCATAAAACGGGATGCGGCATAACCCCTGAAGTGTGGTTGTGGCCCACCACGATGGATACCGCTCCAGCGATCGCTGCTGCCTGAAACACCTCCCGGATTCCGACCTGACAACTGTTGGCGGTGCCGCTCGCGGCAATAAAGTAGCTGACCACCTGGTTTCGAGCGTTGAGAAACAGCGTTAGAAAGTGTTCCCGGACATTGTCCGGAAGGATGCGCCGCATGAATTCGGCGGCCTTGTCGGGAGAAACCACAGCGTCCAGGTTGGTGGCCCGCCTCGATTTTCGATATCTGAGGGTCACTTCCCGCACATAGGTCACCTGGGCGCTGGGTTGATCGCTTACAAGAACATCCATGCTTACCTCCTTTGGAATTGCTAACTGGATAAAGACTCAATGTTGATTTAGCATGTCTTACTGATAATTGGTATATACTTTGTTGCGAAACGCAAAAAAAAGTGAGACCATCCGCCTCATGGGACGTAAAAGGACACACCTGCGGCTGAGCGCCTCGGAGCGGCGGCAAGCATTGCAGCTTTTGAAATCGTCGGGGGATCCGCACCAGCGCGAGCGACTGCAAGTTACTTTGTGGGCTGACACGGGCGAGCACACACTTGAGGATTTGGCCCGTATGGCAGGCCGGTCCCGTGCCACGATCCAATTATGGCTGGATAAATTCCGGAGAGGGCGAGTCAACGGGTTGCTGAAGCGCGACACACCGCCAGGATCAACCAGCCCGCTAAGTTCTGCGGCTCTACAGGCCGAAATCCAAGCCGGGCTGAGATCAAAGCGATGGCGGACCGCCTCGGATGTCGCGAAGTGGTTGCGGGAAACTCACGATGTCAACCGGGCCAGGAAATCCATCTACTACTGGTTCAAGAAAATGGGCTGGTCATCGGGCGTCGGTGCAAAGCCGAGCGTCAGGAATAGTCGTCTGGTCGAACCATAGACCGACGGGGCTTCAGGGCAAGAGCATCCCCATTTCGACCATAGTGGGACCTAATTCGATGAGAAGCTGCTGCGCCTGTTCGGCCTGTCGGCGCAAAATCGGATCGTCCTCCCACGCCTTGGGATTCTTGTTGTAATGAGGCCAACGCGGACGGTCGTGATCCAACCGGTTGGTCGCGATCGCCACCAGTCTGCGGAGTCCTTCGATGTCCGGTTTGAGAGCACCGATCGCCGATATATCGTTATAGGAAACCGGCCCCACTACCTCAGCCTGAGGGGCGCGGCTGTGAATCCAGGATGCTCTTGTGTGGCCCGTGGAGATGAACGGTGCCAGCAACCGTTTGACAGCCGCGGTCTGGGCCTTGGCCTGCATTTGCTTCTTCTCCAGGTCGACACGCGTCGCGTCCACTGTCTGCCGGGCGGAAAACCGCTGGCGATCCGTTTCCGCATCTCTAAGTTCTTTGTCGATAACGGCGAGGTCTTTGAGCCTTTTTACTTCGTCTTGGAGCTTCTGGATCTCAAGCTGATTACTCTCCTGAATGCCGCCCACCAGGGCCTTCGTTCTCGCGTCCAGAGCCTCGGCTTGCGCCTGGGCGACACGTTGTGCTGCTACTTTTTGTGCCTGCGCCGCCTCCGCGAGCGTGAGTTCATGGATGGCGGCCTCAAGAGTGGGGGTGGCCGCTTCGACCGGCTTCTCTGGAACCTTGATTTGGGATTCGCGAACAAGTGACTGGAAGGCCTCACGAACCATGCGTGCTCGCCGCGTGCCAGCCTCGGCCCAGGCAGCGTTCTCCTGGATGCCTCCAGCCAACGAGGCCTCCGGCTCGGCGGCCGTATCCGCTAAATCGAGGAGCTGAAAAGCTAGTCGCCGCGTCGCCTCCAGCTTTCCAATAACATCCTCTCGGGTCGGCAGGTCGGTCAACCCGGCACCATAGAATCGGCGGGCTACCGGCAACAGGTCAGGCAGAACGGTGATTGCTTTGCCTTGTTGGTTGGTCAGCAGGCTGGCGCAATCGGCGCTCAGTCGCTCGACGTTCTGGAGTAGCGCGGTCAAATTATTCGTGGCGCCGCGCATTAATCGGAGCAATTCAGTTTGATGGTTCCGCGCCAGAACGGCTTGGGCCTCTGCCTGCCGTTTTGCCTTTTCCAACTCCGCTGCCTTGCGGGAACGGTCCAATTCCGCCTGCATGCGCGCGGATTCGGCTTGCGCTTCTTTGGTGGCGAGTGTCGCTTTCTCCATTTCCCGCTGGATGCGTGCGCGGTCGCTATTGGTCAGATAGAGGACATACCCGACCGCGGCGAGGGACAGCAGAGCCAGCATCAACAGGCCGAGCAGCGCCAGATGGATGGGGGTGCCTGGCGTGTGGTGACCGTTGGAGCCACGGGGTCCTGGCTTCGGGTTTAGATCTGGAGTAAGTGAACGTTCCATAGCGAAAACTCGGTCAACGTGGAGGCGTCAGAAAGAACCGTTCGACGCGTCATCACCCTCGTCTGGATGATCCCGGAGAATATCTTTGCCAGGGGACGGCGGCGGAGCGGGGGGACTTGGCGTTTTGGGCGGATCGGGGTTCGTGCTTGGCGAGGGGTCAGTCTCTGTCGAGTGGCTTATTTGCCCGAAGAACGTGCGCTCTTCGGCCTCGTCCCAGCCCTTGAATTCTTGCTCTTCGACGCTTTCCCGGCGCTCAAGTCCCTTTTCCTTTCCCGGAGGTTTCCGCCAGGAGAGAACCGTATCGAACGGACGACGGGTAATGGAGAACCGGTTCAAAGCGGGCAGGTCGTGAACCCCGACAAATTCTCCACTCACGTTGGGCATCGGCAGGCTAAGGAAGAAACCCGCGTTCAGGATCGAGCGGTCCTGCCACGTGTATTGGGTCGACGTGGATGAACCGGTCGGCCCGCGCGTTTCGGTTTTGACTGTCTCAAGTTCGCGCTGTTTGTTGATGCTATTCTCCATCCACTCGGCCGTCTTGGGCCCGCCCGCGCGCAAAAAGGTCTTGTAGGCGCATTGTTCGAGAATAGCGTGAGCGCCTTCCTCACGGTAAATGGCGATCAAGCCGTCGATGCTCTGCGTGCCGATCGTTACCGAAACCCCTTTGGAACGTCCCAAATTCAACAGGTCGATGATGCATTCGACATTTTCCATGGCCCGGAATTCGTCCAGCACGAACCAATAGCGCGGCCGGGATTCCTCGGCGCGACGAAGAATCTCCATCGTCAACGCCTTGAGGATGATAGCATTGATGGGCCAGAGGCTCTCTTTCAACACCGGGTCGTGGCCTAACACCAAGACGCCCGGCCGTCCCAGGAACTCCGGGATTGAAAACTTCTTCCCATTTTTGTTGGTGTGCCAGAGAGCGGCAACCTCTTCGAATCGGGCAATCCGGACTGAGAGGCTCGACAGCACCCCCAGACAATGGCGCTCATCGCCCAGGATCGAAGCCGCCGCCGCCCTCGCACGCGGATCGCGTTCAGCAATTGCCGCGATCCGTTCCTTCGTTTCCAACGAGCAAAGCAGGTCTCGCAAAGTCCAGGTGCCGGGCTTGATTTTGTGCAGCGATCGGAGGACGCTAAACACCAATTGCTGTGCCGCCAAGTGGAAGAACGGGGCGTTGGAGTTCTTTTCCTCGGGCACCAGCAAACTGGCGAAATATCTGGCCATGGCCGGCCGGTCGATGGCTTCAGCGAGATTCCAAACGGCTGAACGGATATCAAACGGGTTCAACACCCATATATTGCCGGCCGCAAATTTGAGTCCCATTCCATCAAGCTTGGGCAAGATGTCACCCTTGGCGTCGAATACGACCAACTGCTCCGGTTGCTTCCGGTGGACCTGGAACCGCTGGGCAATAGAGTGGAGCAGCAGGTCGATGGTGACGGTTTTCCCGCTGCCGATGCAGCCACAGACGGCAAAATGTTTAACGGCTTCCTTAATCGGGAGATCACGCATTGCCCAAAAGACCCTCTCCTCGTCGAACCTAACCGCACAGGGTGGTGGCTCATCGGGCTCCGCCTCAGGGGGTGCCGCCGGATCGGACGGTATCAGCTCACCGTTCTTTTTTCGCCGCCTTTTTCCTTTTCCGTCGGGGTCACCCAGCAGCAAATCGAGCATGCCCATAATGCGCAGGTTTAGTCATAGTAGCCCCTTCGGCCTTGCGGCGAGCGGGCATTAACCGGGTTGTTCGCCTCACGGAACAAAATGTCCACCAATTCCTTGTAATTGGGATCGATGAACCCAACGAACAGCTTGGTTCCCAACCAGGAAACCGCAAACAGAACGGCGAGCATGGTAGCGCGGTGCCACCAGGTATCCAGCGCCACCTGGAGGAACACGAGCGTCGTCAAATAGTTGAAAAACACAGCCAGTTTGGTAATGCCAGGTGCTCGGGCCACCCGCAGAAGCAAGCTGCGGTCGACCAGACGAACGAAGAGAAACAGAAGCACTCCAAAATAAACGACCGCTAGAGCAGCATGAAGGAGCCAGTTACTCGCGTGATGTTCTTCAGCATAAGCCAGTGTTTTCCAGAACACGAAGGCACTGGTGATTCCGTAGCCCCATTGCAGGCAACGGCGTGGGAATGGTCCGAGGTTCTCCTCCACATACTGCCACGTTCGCCGCACCGGTTCGACGGTTCGTTCCAGGGATGCTTCCAGGGTAATATCGGTTCCACAGTGCTGACATTGCTGGGATGAACCGGACGTTGCTTGGTCGCAATGCGGACACTGGATGATAATCGGGGTGGCTAGCCGCTTCCCGGTTTTCTTGGTGATAAATCCAAACATGGCCTCGACCGTTAGCGGTTTCCCACAGCCGGGGCACGCTCGGTCACGCCATCGGACGCGGTGTCCGCATTCGGAACAGCTCAAATGCATGTTCTGGCTATCAGAAGCCGTAATCCATGCCCTGACTCTGTTCGCGTCCGCGGTCCTTCGTCTCGGCCGGCTTCACTTTCTCGGCAGGATCGCGCTTTTCATCGTCACGGTTTGACGGCTGTGATTTTTCGATTGTGGACCGTTCCGCGGACAAGCGCAATGTCGGAATCGCGATTCGACGGGCTGGTGAAAACCATGGGGCTTGGGGAAAAAGCCGTTGCATTTGAATGCGTAGTTCGCCGACGAGAACCTCCTTCTTCCACAGGATGGAGCCCCAGCGCGGTTGTGGCTGGGCGAAATGCAACACCATCACTCGCAATTCGCGGAGGGCGCGAGAAAGAGAATCGCGGAATGAGGACTGCGATTCCCATCGGAGGAAAGACTTCGATTCGGGGCGCGGTTCCTTGAGAACTTCGTGAACGGTTTCGGAGTCCGCGCCTGAACGCTCCGCGAACCACCCGACCCAGCGCGCCAGCCGTTGTGGGTCCTGCTCCCTGGACGGTAGGTCCTTGGTCAAAGCCCGGACCCCCCCCTCGAACTTCGCCTTGGCCTGTTCCTGTGCCAGCGATTTTGTCACGCGAATCACCGTTGGCGTCGTGCTCGTCCGCACCACGACCGCTCCCAGTGCATCGGACCAGTAGGCGGCCTTGGCATTCTTGACAACCCCAGAGGCCAACACCAGGTCGACCAATTCTTGTTTGCGTTCCTCGGTTAATAGCTGCCGCCAGGATCGTTGTCGCGGCTTCGAACCGTTATTGGCCTGGGTGCGCGCGACGTCCGGACGGGTGGAGCTGCGGCGGTCCGTTGGCCGGTCGGCGAGCGGTCGCGACTGGTGCGCCGCTTCCGCGCCCGAACGTGCGGTTGCCGGTGCGCTTGCAAGTCGCACCATGGTTGGCCCTAGTCGCGAGTGAACAACTAAGCCACCAAAGCGATCAGACCATTCGAACGCCATCCCGGGCTTCAACACTCCCGCTCGCCTGGCAAAGTCCGCTAGCCGATCCTCCAGTTCGGGCGTGTGCGCAACCGCCACTGCCGGCGAAATCTCCTTTTTGTCTGGCAATGGCGTCCGGGCCGGCGGAGAGATGGGGATCTGGGGTTTTCGGATTCCCGACTCCGGGGCCAAATCTTGGACCACGCGTGGAGTTTTGAGGGGCGGTTTGACGATCGGCGGAGAATCGTGGTTCGCGCGGTCATTGGCTCGCTCTGGGTGAGGCGTCGCAGCGAGGCCGACCTTTTTATTATCGGCACCCTGGATATTGTCAGAGCGCGGCATTGCGCCTGACTCAGCCCTCGCGGTGGTCTTGGGACCGTGCGTCAGTTTTTTCGTCTCTTGTTGATGAACAAGATCGGTGGTCTTCGCCGGGGACGACAGCGTGGCCTGCTTTTGATCTGCCGTGGTCGCCCGAGCCTGTTCCGACTGGTCGCGCGGGGTTGTTGAGGGCGGCGATTGTGGGTTGATAGCGCTCTGGCTCGGCTGCACGGTTCGACCTGGCCGATCCGCCTTCTTCCCATGGAACTTCACTTTCGCAGCCTGGGGTTGTTCCTTTGGCACCTTTCGGTCAGGTGCCTGGGTGGGGAGGGTGCCGCCATCGTCAGTAGCGCGGCCCGCTCCAGAATCTGAGTTGGTGCCGGGCGCGCGTTGCTGCACCATCAGGTGCTGATTTGCTTGTATTTGTTTCAACGCCTCTCGCACGATGCTGGGCAACGTCTGCCCAATAGCGGTTCGCAGGGCATAACCATTCGCGTTGAGGTCGATGGCCATCCGGGCAGCCGTGCGAAGAAGCACCTTCGCGGTTCTTCTGTGGAGGGGAATCCGGGAAGCCACGTCCTCGATCGCGGCAGCCAGATGTCGGCTCGAAGCCTGCTCCATCTGGGGCGGTCCTAACAGTTGCTGCGCATGGGCGGGGCTCCACCCATAGTCCTTCGCAATTCCGAGCCAGGTCGCGGTCAGTTCTTCGTTGGGGACGGCCCTCTTTGTCGGCCGAGTGACCAGCGTCGCTTTC
>Ga0316229_1003983_pt1 | contig 11130 bp, 7 predicted proteins | sample TBH18023metaG_FD_206011 | JGI IMG/M metagenome (GOLD analysis project Ga0316229, IMG submission 206011) | Freshwater microbial communities from Trout Bog Lake, Wisconsin, USA - TBH18023 | ecosystem: Environmental > Aquatic > Freshwater > Lake > Hypolimnion/Profundal zone | place: USA: Wisconsin...
ACGACCGTCGTGTGCGCCTGCGAAAGCGAAGGCACGGCGAAAACCGTGCAGGGATTATTTCACCGGCCGGAATTTCGGATTTATCGCAGCACGGACATTCTTGGCGTGGAATACGGCGGCGCGCTAAAAAACGTCATCGCCGTCGGCGCGGGCGTGGGCGACGGCCTCGGTTACGGCGACAACACGAAGGCTGGCCTCGTCACCCGTGCCTTGTCCGAAATGCGCCGGCTCGGCGTGGCGTGCGGCGCGCAGCCGGAGACGTTTTCCGGCCTGAGCGGACTGGGCGATCTGATGCTGACGTGCTTTTCCAAGCAGAGCCGCAACCGCGATCTGGGCGAGCGGCTCGGGCGCGGCGAGACGATGGAACAGATTCAAGCCTCGCATCCAAAATTGGCGGAAGGTTATCCCACGGCGCGCTCGGCGCACCGGCTGGCGCGGGACAAGAATGTGCCGACGCCGATCATTGACGAGGTTCACGCGATGCTTTACGAGGGCAAGAATCCGAAGCTGGCGGTGCGCGACTTGATTTCGCGCGCGTTCAAGGCGGAGGATTAAATCAGCTTTGCGGCGACTTCCATTCGCCGATGGGAAACCGGCTGCCGCAGTCGAGACACTGCGTGACGTTGAACTGGGTTCCGCAGTGCGGGCAGGTTCCCAGCGTCAGAAATGTGTCAAAAGCATTGCCGCATTTGCCGCAGCGCCAGAGTTCGCCGAGCGGCGGCGCGGTCTTGCAGGACGGACACGCGAAGCCTTCGCGGCGCGGAATCTTGGCGATTTTCATCAATCGGCGCGCTTGCTGAAAACCACCCCAGCAATTGAACGCAACGAAAGCTGCCAAAATATAATACCAACTTTTATGTTGCGTGAGGACATACGGAATCATTGCTGCGATTCCAATAAAGCCGATGATAGTTGCAATCATCATGCTGCGCGCCTTGCCGAATTTGAACCAGAGCAGTGACCACAAAATTTGACCTCCATCCAGCGGGAAAACCGGCAGCAGGTTGAACTTCAATAAAATCAAATTGATATACGCAAAGATGGCAAGGTAGTCCCAGAAAAACGGAATTTGATTGGACAAGCCGGAAAGGCCGCCGATTACCAAAAGGACGGTTGATGCTGAAAATAAAACGACGTTCACCAGCGGTCCTGCCGCAATGCTCCAAAGCATCGCTCCCGGACGTTGCGGCGGCGCGACATAGGCAACCCCGCCAAGCGGCCACATTACAATTTGATTTGCTTGACCGCCGACTTGCTTGCACGCAAGCGCGTGACCAAACTCATGGAGTAATACGATTAAAAACAAAGTCAATAACCCCAGGATGTTCAAGATCAATGGGGAATCGCTTTGGTCGCTGATTTGGAGAACATAAACCAAAATTAAAAACCACGACCAATGCAAATACACATCAATCCCAAAAAGGCGGAACAGGTGAATTGAACCTTTGCGTGTGGGCATCAGAGCGCTCCTTTGATGAGCTTGAGCAGTTCCGCGTGCGAGTCCACGGCCTTGAACTGCGGGAATTCCGCCTTCACTTTTTCCGGCGCGTGGATGAGGAAACCGACGTTCGCCTCGCCGAGCATGGCGGTGTCGTTGTAGGAATCGCCGGCGGAGATGACGTGGTAGTTCAGCGATTTTAGCGCGGCGACGGATTTTTGTTTCTGGTTCGGCTGGCGTAACTGGTAGCCGGCGATGCGGTCGTTTTCGACGATGAGCCGATGGCAGAACAGCGTCGGCCAGTTGAGTTTTTTCAACAGCGGCTGCGCGAACTGCTCGAACGTGTCGGACAAAATGATGACCTGCACCAGCGAGCGGAGTTCGTCGAGAAATGCTTTGCCGCCGGGCAGCGGTTTCAAAGTGCCGATGACTTCTTGAATTTGCGAAAGCGTGATGCCGTGCCGGTCGAGGATGCCGATGCGGTAATTCATCAGCTTGTCGTAATCCGGCTCGTCGCGCGTGGTGCGGCGCAGTTCCGGGATGCCGGTTTTCTCGGCGACGGCAATCCAGATTTCCGGCGTCAGCACGCCTTCCATGTCCAAGGTAACAATGGTTTGTTTCACTCGCGGGAGTTTTTCAAAACGCGGCGGGGCTGTCCAGCTTCACGAAATTATTTCAGTTCCGGATGCGCGGCGAGCAGGGCGGCGAGCCGGGTTTTGGCGTCGGCGAAATCCGGCTGCAGCCGCAGCGTTGTTTCATAACAATTTTTTGCGTCCGCCCAGCGCTGGTTTTGCTCGAAGAACACGCCAAGGTTGAACTGCGCGCCGGCGTTGCCGGGATCCAGCCGCGTGGCGGCGACGAGATGCTCAAACGCCCGGTCTTTCAGGCCGAAGCCGATCAGGCAGAGGCCGAGGTTATACTGGCTGATGGCGTAGCGCGGCTCGATGCGCACGGCCTCCTCGTAAAGCACGCGGGCGCGGCCGTAGTCGCCGGCCAGTTCAAGCACCTTGCCGAGCGCGTTGTCGGCGACGTAGTTGTTTCGCGTCACCGCCCGCGCGTGCACGAACACGCTGGTGGAATTTTGCCAGATGGTGATTTGCAACGACGCGGTCAGCACGCAGCCGAGCAGGGCGCTGCCGCCGGCGACGGCCAAGATTAATTTTCCCTTCGGCCACAAGGCGCACAGTTCCGCCGCGCCCCAGACCAGCACGACGAACAAGCCGATGCTGGGAATATAAAAATAGCGGTCGGCCATGGACTGCGCGCCGACCTGCACAAAGCCGATGACCGGCACGAGCGTGCCGAGAAACCAGAACCATCCGGCTGCAAGCCACGGCTGCCGCCGGAACAGCACCAGCGCGAGCGTGGAAATCAAAACCAGCAGGAGCACCGAGCCCGCGATGGCGGCCGCCGGCCAGTGATAGACGTAGGGATAAATCAGCGAGAGATCTTCCGGCCAGAAAGTTTTTCCGAGGTAGCGGAGATAGGCGACCGGGACGTTGCCCAACCGGCTCGACCATTCCATCGGGCTGACCGCGCCCGCGCTGCGCTGCGCCAGGAACGTCACCGCGCACAACGCGAGCGCCAGCAGGAAGAACGGGATTTTTTCGACGAGCAATTTTTTGAAATTCTGAATTCTGAATTCTGAATTCTGAATTCGGTTCAGCGGCCACACGTCCACCAGCAGCAGCGTGAACGGCAGCGTCACCGCCATCGGCTTGGACAACAGCGCCAGCGCGCAAAAGACCAGCGCAAGGGCGTAAAAAACTTTGGACTTTGGACTTTGGACTTTGGCCAGCCCGGCATAATTCGCGTAGGCAATTATCGTCAGCAGCCAGAAAAACGTGCTTAATACGTCCTTGCGTTCCGCCACCCACGCGACGGACTCGACGTGCAGCGGATGCCACGCGAACAGCGCCGCGACGAACGCGCTCCGCCAGTTGGCGCCGGTCGCGGAACGCAGAAACGCAAACAGCAGCAAGGTGTTTGCAATGTGGAAGAGGACGTTCACGAGATGGTGGCCGCCGGCGTCCGTGCCGAAAAGCTGGCAGTCAATCATGTGCGAAAGCCAGCTCGCCGGATGCCAGTTGCCGACGTGGATGCCGTTGAACGCCCAGACGAAGCCGTGCCACGTCAGCCCGGCCTGCGTGACCGGATTTTCGTAAATGTATTCGGGATCGTCGAAATTGATGAAGGGATAGCCGGTGACCGGCCAGTAAAGCGCCAGCGTGCCGAGCGCGAGCGCGAGGCAGGCGAAGAGGAAAAACTTTTTGTCCGCGCGCGTGTCGTTCATGCGTCAGAGCCAGGCCGATTCCGCCTGCCGCAATTTGAACCGCACGGTTTCCGTGTAGCCCACGCTGCGGGCGAGCGCGACGGCCTCGGTGAAGTTCATCCCGACCTCCTCCGGCTTGTGCGCGTCCGAGCCGAAGGTGATGGGCACGTCTTTCGAGAAGGCGATTTCCAGCAGGTCGCGGCCGGGATAAATTTCCTCGCACGGCTTGCGCAGGCCGGCGGTGTTCAGCTCGATGGCGCAACCGGCCAGCGCGGCGGCGTCGAGAAATTTTTCGTAAAACGGCGTGCAGTCCTGCGCGGGGCGGATACCGAATTTTTTCGGCAAGTCCGCGTGGCCGATGATGTCGAACAATTTTGATTCCGCCGCGAGCGTCAACCGGTCGAAATAAATTTTCCAGACCTCGTGGGCATCGCGTTTTTTCCATTCGGACAACTTGGCGGGATTGTCAATGTCCCACGAATCCGAGACGTAATGCACGCTGCCGATGAAATAATCCCACGGATGCCGCGCGGCGAGCCGGCGGATCCAGTCCTCGTGGCCGGGCAGGTAGTCCACTTCCAGCGCGAGGCGGATGGTGAGCTGGGGAAATTTCTGCTGCGCGAGCCGCACCTTGGCGACGTATTCGTCGAGCTGCCGGTCAAGCATCCGCCAGTTGTCGAAGTCGTCGCGCAGCATGGGGGAGTGGTCGGAGAAGCCGATTTCCGTGAGGCCGGTTTCCACGGCGTGCCGCGCGTAATCCACCGGCTCGCCGACGGCGTGGCGGCAGAGCGGCGTGTGCATGTGGTAGTCGGCGGGCGACTGCATCGGCGGAGTTTCGAGTTTTAACCAGCCGGTTTCAAGCGGGAATGTGGCTTGTTGAAGCCCGCGCAATCCGGTGACGAGGCGCGGGCTTCAACCCGCTTCAACGGCCGGTTTCACAACTTCTTCAACTCGGTGTTCGCCAGTTCAACCAAAGGCCGGATGGTGGCGGCGTCAAATTGAAACTTGCAGCCCGCCGCCGCGAACAGTTCCGGCAACGGACGCGCGCCGCCGAGCGCGAGGGATTTTTTGTAATCGTTCAGCGCCTTTGCCTTGTCCGCCTTGGAATTCGCCCAGACCTGCAGCGCGCCAAGCTGCGCGATGCCGTATTCGACGTAGTAAAACGGATGCAGAAAAATATGGAGCTGCCGCTGCCATGAATAGGCCCGTGCGGCCTCGCACTCGGAATAATCCACGTCGCCGCCGAAGCGATCCATGAGTTGCAGATACGCCGCCTTGCGCTCGGCGCGTGTGTGGCCGGCATGCGTGTAAATCCAGTGCTGAAACGCGTCCACCGTCGCCATCCACGGAAAAAACCCGATGATGCCTTCGAGATGCGTCTTGCGCGCGCGGTTCGCCTCGGCGACCGGATAAAATTCTTCGAGGAATTCATTGCCGAGCAGTTCCATCGCCATCGAGGCGACTTCGCAAAACTCAATCGGTGCGCCGCGATACGCATAGAGATCCTCGTCGCGCGTGGCGAGCGCGTGGAATGCGTGACCGGCCTCGTGCAAAATCGTCTCCACATCACGCTGCACGCCGATGGCGTTCATGAAAATGAACGGCACGCGCGCCTCCGACAGCGTGGACTGGTAGCCGCCCGGTGCCTTGCCCTTGCGATTGTCGAGGTCGAGCAGCTTCAAATCCTGCATCTGCTGAAAACCCGCCGCGAGTTCCGCGTCGAGGTGATTGAAAACATTCTGCGTGCGCGAAACCATTTCGCCGACTTCGGCAAACGGCTTCAACGGCGCGCGATTTTGCGGGTCAACGGCCAGATCCCACGGACGCAGTTTCTCCAGTTTCAACTGGCGCCTGCGGTCGTCCTGGATTTTGCGGACGGCGGGCATGATTTCCATTTCCACCGCGTCGTGAAACTGGAAACAGTTTTCCGGCGCGTAATCGAACCGGCCTTTCTGGCGGTGGGCATAGTCGCGGTAATTTTCAAAGCCCGCGTTCCGGGCAATCTGCGTGCGGAGCCGGATGAGCTGGTCGAAAATCTCCTCGCACTTGTCCACGTCCACGAGCCGGCGGCTGGCGACCAGCTCCCACGCCTCCTGCCGCAGCGCGCGATCCGGCTCTTCGAGATAACGCCCCATCTGCACCAGCGTTTTTTCCTCGCCGCGAAATTTCACCGTCTGCGCGCCGATGAGCTTTTGATACTGCTGGCACAGCTTCGCCTCCTCGGTTTCCAGCGCCACGTTTTCCGCGCGGAACAGCGTGACGTGATTCTTCACATCGCGGTTGAAAACCGCGTAACGCGCCTTGGGCAACCGGTCAAATTGGGGATGGGCGACGTAAATGTTCTCCAGCGCGAACTGGCGCGGCTTGAGCGGCGGCTCGACGTGCTCGACGAAATGCAGATACGCCCGCTCCGCGTCCGCGTTGTCCGTGTGGCAGGTCATGGCGATGTAACGGCGCGACGCCTCCTCGTCCAGCGCGGCGTTGAGTTCGCTCCAGTCGAGCAGCCAGCGTTCCAGCGCGGCGGCGGTGGTGGCCCGTGCGGCACGCACTTCGAGTTGGTCGAACAGCGGCGCGATCTGCGGCCAGTCGCCGAGGTCAATGGTTGGGGGAACGAATGAGCGCGGTTTCGCAGCCGGCAGTTTTCCAAATGGCAAAAGATTCATGCCTACAGTCTAACGGAGCCGCCAAAAGTTAAAATATATTTTCCGATCGCCAAGATTGCCGGACTTGAGTTTGCGCCCTCATTCCGTAACATCCCGCCCAGATCACCATGCCTTCAACACTGACCGCCCCCCGGCGTCCCGGCGCCGCCCGTTTCAACAGCATCCGCCACCTCGTCGGCCACACGCCGCTGCTGGCCATCCATTTCACATATCGCGACCGGCGCCGCGTGATTTACGCCAAGGCGGAGCACCTGAACCTCACCGGCAGCATCAAGGACCGCATGGCGCTGTTTATTCTGCAACAAGCCTACGAGCAGGGCACCATCAAGCCCGGCGACAAAATCGTCGAGGCCACCAGCGGCAACACGGGCATCGCGTTCTCGGCCATCGGCCGCGCGCTCGGCCACCCGGTCACGATTTTCATGCCCGACTGGATGAGCCGCGAACGCGTGGAATTGATCCGCAGCCTCGGCGCCCACATCCGGCCGGTGACGCGCGAGCAAGGCGGTTTTCTCGGCAGCATCCGGCTCACGGAGGAGCTGGCGGCGGACGAGGAAAATATTTTTCTCCCGCGCCAGTTTGCCAACGACGCCAACGTCCAGGCCCACGCCCGCAGCACCGGGCCGGAAATCTGGTGGCAATTGGATGCCGCGGGATTGCGCCCGGACGCCTTTGTGGCCGGCGTGGGCACCGGCGGCACCGTGATGGGCGTGGGCCAATATTTGCGCAGCCAGCGACCGGACATCCGCATTCACCCGATGGAACCGGCCGAATCGCCCACCATGAGCACCGGCCACAAGGTCGGCCACCACCGCATCCAGGGCATCTCGGACGAATTTGTGCCCGCCATTCTCGAACTCGGCCAGCTTGACGAAATCATCCAGGTCAACGACGGCGACTCCATACTCATGGCGCAAAAACTCTCGATGCAACTCGGACTGGGACTGGGCATTTCCTCGGGCGCCAATTTCCTGGCCGCGCTCAAGGTGCAGGAGCAGCTCGGTGCTGATGCCGTAGTCGTCACCGTGTTCGCGGATGACAACAAGAAATATCTCACCACCGATCTGTTGCGCGAAGAACCGGTGAAGGCCGGTTACCTTTCGCCAAAAATTGAACTGCTCGGCTACGAGGCGCACAAGCGCATCTGCCAGGCCTGCGGCGATTTCGCCGGCGGCGAAGCGTCGCCGTAGCGCTCACGGAAGAGACGACGTCACCGCTGCCGCCAGCGCAGCAGGCGGAGCGCATTGCCGATGACGACCAGATCGGACACGCCCATCGCCGCCGCGCAGAAAATCGGGCTGATTACGCCGCACGCCGCCAGCGGCACGCCGAGCGCGTTGTAAAAAAACGCCCAGAACAGGTTTTGTTTGATGGTGCGCAGCGTCGCCCGCGCCAGGCCGAGCGCCTCCGGCACGGCTTCAATTTCTGATTTCAATAAAATGATGTCTGCCGCCTCGCGCGCCACGTCGCTCGCGCGGCTCACGGCGATGCCGAGGTCGGCCTGCGTGAGCGCGGGCGCGTCGTTGATGCCGTCGCCGACAAATGCCACGCGCTCGCCCGCCGCCTGAAGTTTTTTCACGAACTCCGCCTTCTGCTCCGGGCGAACATCGGCAAAGACATTTTCCGCGGCGATGCCGACCAGCTTGGCAATGCTTGCTGCCGTCAGAGTATTGTCGCCAGTGAGTAAATAAATTTTCAGGCCTTGCTGCTGAAGCTGTTCAACAACTTGCCTTGAATTTGCCTTTACCGCATCGCGCACGGCGAACAGACCGAGCAATTCCTTTCCCTCCGCCAGCCCGACAAGCGTCGCGCCCTGCCCTGACCATTCGGCAATGAAATTTGCGCCCGCCGCCAGTTCCACGCCACATTCGCGCAGCCAGCGCAGCGAGCCGAGGCGGAGCATTGCGGATTGCGGATTGCGGATTGCGGATTTGGCTTCGAGGCCGCAGCCCCTAATTTCTTTCCATTCCGTCAGCTCAACTTTCTCTGTCGAGAGCTTGGCAATGGCCTGGCTGATGGGATGCGTGGAGTGGCGAGCAAGCGCCGCTGCCAGACTTTGGACTTTGGACTTTGGACTTTGGACTTCCAACACGGCCGCCACCTCCGGTTTCCCCACCGTCAGCGTGCCGGTCTTGTCAAAAACTACCGCGGTGATTTTCCCCGCCTTCTCCAGCGCCACGCCGTCGCGGATCAAAATACCCCGGCGCGCGGCGGCATTGGCGGCGGCCATGATGGCGGCGGGCGTGGCCAAGCCCATCGCGCACGGGCAGGCGACGATTAAAACTCCCGCCGCGATGACGAAGGCTTTTTCCGCGCCGGAATGAATCGCCCAAAAAATGCCGGCGGCAAGCGCGATGCCAATGATTATCGGCACGAAAACATTGCTGATGCGGTCGCCGAGGCGCTGGATGTCGGCGCGGCTGGTCTGCGCCCGCTGCACGGCGGCGATGATGTGCGCGAGCGCGGTGCTTTCGCCGGTGGCGGTGACGCGCATCACAAGGCGGCCGTTCAGATTCACCGTGCCGGCAAAAAGTTCGCTGCCGGATTTTTTGTCGGCGGGAACAGATTCGCCGGTGAGCATGGCCTCGTCCACGGCGGATTCGCCTTCGAGCACGACGCCATCCACCGGCACGCGGTCGCCGGGACGCAGCGCGATGCGGTCGCCGATTATTAAATCGGAGACGGGAACTTCCTCTTCTGTTTCCGCCTTCTGCTTTCCGATTTCCGATTTAGAAAACGAAAGCGTTTTGAGATTGAACGGCTGGCTGGCGAGATTTGAAATTTGAAATTCGGAATTTGAAATTTTTCGCGCCGTCTGCGGCGCGAGATTAAGCAATGATTTCAAAGCTCCGCTGGCTTTGTCGCTCACACGCGCTTCAATCCAGTGGCCGGCGCTGATGAGCGAAATGATGGCGGCGGCTTCCATGAAATAAACGTGTCCGCCCGCGCCGCTGAACAATGCCCAAGCGCTGTAACCGAACGCCGTCGTGGAGCCGAGCGCGACGAGCGTGTCCATGTTCGCCGCGCCGATCTTGAGCTGCCGCCACGCGCCGCGATAGAATTGCGCGCCGCAAAAAAACTGGACGAAAGCCGCAAAAAAAAACGACAGCCAGCGGAACCAGCCCGTCATCATCAAATGGAAAACCCATTCTCCAATCATCAGCGCGGCGGTGACGGCGAGGCCGAGAATGAGGTTCCATTGCCAGTGGCATTCTTTGGAATCGGCGGGAGAATCGGCGGAAATTTCCTTCGCCTCGAATCCGGCCTTGGCAATGGCGGCCAGGATTGCGGCCACATTTTTTTCTGCGCCAGAATTCCAGCGAATGCTGGCGCGTTCCGCCGCCACGCTGACGGTGACGCTGTGGACGCCGGGAATTTTTTGCGCGGCCTCGGTGACTTTGCGCGCGCAGTTGTTGCACGTCATGCCGCCCACCCGCAGTTCCGTGACGGCGGAATTTTGGGCGGCGGCGGCGGCTGTCGGCGGAATTTTCATTTCAACTGTGCCATCCAAGGTTAGCAGGCCGGGCGATTTTGTCGAATTGCGCCTTGGGATTCGGGTTGAAAACAGCGGATGAGCTTGCGTTGCGAAACGGCCTTGGCAAAATGTTCGCATCGAATCGCGTCGTTCATCCTTGATCTCGCAAATGCAAGTCGTCTGGGTTTTATTTGCCCTGGCCGTGGTCTGGTTTGCGCTTTTTTTCCGGCTGGGAACCCTGCCGCTGCTCCAGCCTGACGAAGGCCGGAACGCCGAGGTCGCGCGCGAAATGAAGGAGTCGGGCGCGTGGCTTTCGCCGAGCTACAACGGCATCGCCTACCTCGACAAACCGGCTTTTTATTTCAAGGCGGTCGCGCTTTCGCTCGCGGCCTTCGGCGACAACGAGACGGCGGCGCGGCTGCCCTCCGCGGTGTTCGGCCTGGCGCTGCTGGCGCTGGCGTATGGCTTCTGCCGGCGGATTCATGGGACGCGCTGCGCGATCATGGCGGTCATCGTCATCGCCACCATGCCGCTTTATGTGGTGAATTCGCGGACGGTGATCTTCGACATTGCGCTCGCGTTTTTTGTGTCGGCGGCGATTTTTGCCGGCTATCAGGCGGAGCAATGTGAAGGCAAATCCCGGCGCAACTGGTATCTGCTCGGCGCGCTGGCGGCGGGCCTGGCGACGCTGGTGAAAGGGCCGGTGGGCTTTCTTATTCCGAGTCTTGTTTTGTTTGTGTTCCATCGCGTCGAAGGCCGGCGCGGCGTCTGGAAACGCTTTTTCGCGCCGCTGAACCTGCTGGTATTTTTCGGCGCGACGCTGCCGTGGTTCATCGGGCTGTCGCTGCAACATCCGGATTTTCCGTATTACGGGCTCATCGAGGAATCCTTCCACCGGTTCACGACGGTGAAGTTCCACCGCACACAGCCGTTCTATTTTTACGCGCTGATTGTCGCGGGAATGTTTTTGCCGTGGAGTTTTGTGCTGCCGGAAGCTGGTGTGGCGGCGTGGAAAAATAAATTGTTCAAGTCGCCCGCCGACCGGCTCTGCCTCGTCTGGGCGGTGGTGGTGATCGTTTTCTTCTCGCTCTCAAAATCCAAGACGCCCGGCTACATCCTGAGCGTGACGGTGGCCTGCGGAATTTTGCTGGCGCGTTTTTTTGAGCGGGCCATGGCCAATCCCGACGGCAAAGCCCGGCGGATTGTCGGTCGGGCGGCCATCACGCTGGCAATCCTGTGCCTGGCGGCGGCTGGCGCGGGAATTTATTTTTCCACGCACATG
>Ga0316229_1003994_pt1 | contig 11117 bp, 3 predicted proteins | sample TBH18023metaG_FD_206011 | JGI IMG/M metagenome (GOLD analysis project Ga0316229, IMG submission 206011) | Freshwater microbial communities from Trout Bog Lake, Wisconsin, USA - TBH18023 | ecosystem: Environmental > Aquatic > Freshwater > Lake > Hypolimnion/Profundal zone | place: USA: Wisconsin...
AAAGTCCCCAGTGGATGAACATGGCAAACCGCGAATTCTTCAGCCACGCGCCGCGTGTTAAATTCGTCATCACATTGCCGCCGCCCCACATGTCGGTGGAGGTGCCGTCCATGGCTGGCTTGATATTTTCCGCGGATGAGGCGATCAGGCAGGAAGCCGAAGCAAGGGCAAAAGCCAAATGCTTCCAAGAGTTGCAGGACTTCATCATATCCATTTCGTGGGTTGCGGGTCAAAAAACGGTCGTCATTCCGGCAGATTACGCTAATCACCCTGACAGATTGTCCAAATGCCCCCTGGTGCATTGGTGGTGCCAGTGCCAATAACGCGCGGGTCATTCCACTTGAAAGATTCCATGTGCCCATCCACGAAGGCATAATCAATTATGCCATCGTGAACTTTGACAGTGACATTATTGGCGTCTGGCCAGCCCGATTGAGTGCCAACACAATCGGAACCAACCTGCAAGGTGACATTAACCGCTTGATAAAATCCCAAGGCACCGCCGGTATTCTTGTCAATCGCCAATTCAGTTAGAGTCGCCACGTCCGACTGACCGTTTATTTGACTGAGTTTGCGCCGAGGATGTTGCGCGTCTATCGGTGAGAAATACCAGGTCCACACATTTTGTTTGGCATTAGGGGACAAATCAATGGCACCAACTCCGAATGCGTTCCCAAAAATCATAGGAACATAGGAGCAGAAGCCATTGGCCTGCGGCGTCGCAACCGGATGATGCGCGGGACATTCGAGGACACGACTTTCCTGTGTAAAGCCCTGCCCGGAGGCGGATCTGCCCTTAATGCCGAGGTATTGGCCAATGTCATCAATCCAATTTCTGTTGTTTCCGCTATCATCCAAGTATTGCGCGCACGGAAGCTGATCATCATTGTCGCCGGCAAACATGGGATTGCCCATGGCGATTTGCCGGACATTGTTGACGCAGCCAATCCGCAAGGCACGGCCTTTCGCCTTTGTAAGTGCCGGTAGCAGCATCGCCGCCAAAATCGCAATAATCGCGATGACTACGAGCAGTTCGATGAGCGTGAAGGCGCTCCGCTTGCGCCTGATGTCAGAGTTCTCTTTCATGTATCGCTTTGATAAGTTATTTCCGGTTGATTCATTCGCTTCATTCAGTGCGGGAGGCGGTCAGTGAATCTGACTTTACTTTCCCAATGCCGGTGGCTTCGAGCAACAAGGCCGTGTGCGGTGCCAGCGCGGGGACGCGGTATTCGCCATTATACTCGCCGAGTGATTCACCGGTCCAATAGTTTTTTAGGCTCACCTTGTGGGGCAGCGACACCACCCGCTCCGCCGGCGCATCACCCCAATTGAACAGATATAAATACTCCCCATTCCCGCTGGGTGTGCGCCCCACGGTCAGCGTCTCATCGGCAAAACTCGCCGCCCGCCCCGTCGGCGGAATCAGCTTCCGCAACAGGGTCACGCGCTCTGGCGCGAGCGCCGGCAAATCGTCACCGCTCAACATCATGCCGCCGGAAGCATGAACCGTCGTGGCATGAAACACCACTTCGTTCAGCGGCAAGCCCGTAGCGCCGGTCGCGTTGCCGCTGATGTCCATCACCATGCCGGGCGACAGCACGGCGCAATCGGGATCGTTCCACCAGAACCGCCCATTCTCCCAGCCGCGCAGCAGATTTTGCCGGCCGTCATTTCGAATGCTCTGCCAGTCCCGCGAAATGTCATTCCCGCTGCGCGCCCCGTCCACCAAGCCCAGCGACGGCCAGATGGGATGATTGCAGCCGAGAATAAACGCATCGCCCGCCCCGCGCAAGGCCGCTTCCATCCCGCGCCGGTAAGCTTCAATCCGCGTGGCCTTGGGATCGTGAAAATGTCCCGAACGCAGCGCGCCCCAGTAATTGGCATCGAGCTTGAAGTAGGTGCAGCCCCATTCCTGCCGCATGGTGCGGAAGGTTTGTTCCAGAAATTTCTGTGCGTCGGGATGCGTGCCGTCCAGCGCATACCACGGGCCGAGCCGCCAGCCGCCAAAGCCCACCTTGTCCGAGCGCAAGGGCTGGCCGTTCTCGTCTTTCACAAACCAATCAGGGTGGTCGCGGAACAGTTTGGATTCCGGGCTGGCCACGAACGGCGCCAGCCAGATGGCCGGCTCGAAACCGCGTTCGCGAATTTCGCGCAAGACCCCCTTGATGTCGCCGCCGAAAGATTTGCCGGTCTCCAACCAGTCGCCCATCCAGGGCTGGTAGCCGTCGTCAATCTGGATGTAGCGCAACTGCGGAAGATTGGTGACAATCCAGTCGAGATTGCGGCGGATGTCCGGCACCGTGAGCTTCGGCCCGAAACAATACCAGGAACACCACCCCAGCGGCGGCGTCTTGAAGCCGGTCCGCCGCGGATGATTTTTTTCGATGCGTTGAGCGAGGTGGTCTAACAAAGCCTCCCGCACCGGGCCGGCTTCGCAAAAAAACTCTTCCAACGGCCAGCTTTCGCCCGGAGCCAGCTCCAGCCCTTCGCAATCGAGCGAAACCAGCAGCCGTTTCGCGTCAAACGAAATCCGCCCATCAAACCGGCGGCAAGAGCCGTAGCCGAGCAGTATCTGATCCGCCCCCGCCGGGCGCAGCACTATCATGCCGTGCGCGGTGCGCAAGCCTTCCGGTTCTTCGAGCCGGTAATGCTTGCGGTCGGGGTAATTGCCCCAGTCCTCGGGCGCCGCCAGCGTGCCGCCGTTCTGCGCGAGCATCTGGAAGGATTCACCGTAAATGGGCGTGCTGCCCGCCAGACCATGCTGTAAATCGAACAAGTCCACCCGTGCCAGGCGCACCGGTGTCTTGCCGGTGTTGACGACGGTGGACGTGCAGACCGAACCGTTCCACGAGCGCTTCACCTGCAACACCTTTGAATCAGCCTTGGTTCCATCGGCCAAAACGACACTGGCGGGAGCGTCCTGAAGATTCTGAATCCACCGGGAATTTTCTGCCGCCAGTCCGCTAAAAGCGCAGCCAAAAAACAAGCCGGCAATCAGTCTGATTGTGTTGAGCTTCATGGAGGCAAGCTTAAATCCAACTTCGGGCTCCCGCCATACGGCAAATGCCTAATGGAACTTTTCCATGGTCTGGGGTAGTTTGTGCCCACGCTTACCGGTCTGCCGAAAAAATAGGCGTCGCGATGCACCGCAGACAAAACAACTCCCATCAACCAAACTGTCGGTCGTAGGCTTTAATTTTAAACCATGAAATTCTCCGGGGAATCCAGTTGCCAACGTGCCCGCCGATTTTTTTTGCTTTTGGCCATCGTGACTCTGGCAGTGGACTGCGCGATGCAAACCGCTCGGGCGGCTGACCAAACCAAGGCGGACAACGCCACCAGCCTTGACCAAGCCGGCAGTTGGGTGGGCAACGCGGTGCCGGGGTCGGGCGATCGGGCAATCTGGGACGGCACGTTGAGTGCCGCCAATTGCACCAACACCGTGACTGTTACCGCCATAAATGTCGGGCAGATCCAAATCAAAAGCCCCAGCGGTGGTGTGCCCGTGAGCATCTCCGGTGCTTCCTCTGGCTGGTGGCGGTTGATTGGAGTCAACGGGGCGGCCATTGACATGTCGGCGGCCGCCGTTGACCTGAATATCGGTTCGGGATTCACCGTTCAGTCTTGGACAGCGGGAACATTCTTCACCAATCAAGCCGGGCGCACCCTGACCATTAGCGGCCAACTCTATGTTGGGAGCGGCGCTGGCCAGGCGCTGACGCTGGACGGTGGTGGCAACTACGTTTTCTCCGGCTTGCTATACGGGCAGGGCATCTTTATTAAGCAGGGCAGCGGCGCACTGACCATCACACAGCCCAACTATGCCTGCACCAACTTTGTGCTCAACGCTGGCAAGTTTAACCTCAATCATGCCTATGCGATCAATGGTTACGCGAACTCGACCATGACCATCAACGGCGGGACGATTGACAACACTTCGGGTGGGACGATTGCGCTAAACAACAATCCTCCCAGCTATTTTTGGTATGGGGACTTCACTTTTGCCGGCACAGGCAGCTTAAACCTTGGTTCTGGCATAGTCATCCTGGGCGGTAATCGGCAGGTGACTTGCAATGCCAGCATTCTCACCGTGGGCGGCGTGATCAGCGATGGCAGCTCAGGTTACTCGCTCACCAAGGCGGGCGCCGGCACCCTGACGCTTTCCGGCGCGAACACCTATTCCGGCAACACCATCGTTTCCGCCGGCACACTGGCGCTGAGCGGCAGCGGTTCCATTGCCAACTCGCCGCTCATCAGCCTGGCCGGTGGTGCCACCTTGGGTGTTTCCGGACTCGCCGCGGCGGCCACGCTGAGTTCCGGGCAAATCCTCCAAGCCGGCGGCAGCACCAACAGCGCGACTTTGGCCACGACCACAGGCAAGGGCCTTACTCTGGCCAGCACCAGCCCGCTTCAGTTCCCCGCGTTCAAGCCGGCGGGTTCGGGCGGTGCGGTTCCCTTGATGTTGTCGGGTTCGGGCAACCTGACCTTGGGGGCCGGCACGCCGGTGACCATCACTGTCGCCAATGGTGGCACGGCGCTGACTGCGGCCGGGTCTCCGTATAAGTTGATTGAAAAAGGTGCAAGCGGAACGGTTGCCACGCTCCCCGGTGGTTTGCTCACGGTCAATGGTGATGGCGCCAATGGGACAGCCTCGCTGTCCGTCAGCAACAGTGAATTGTATCTGGTTATCGCCGGCTCCTCGATCTTCACGACCACCACGCTGGCCTTGACTTCAGGCAACCCGATTTACGGAAATAACGGCGGCCTTACGTTTACCGCCACGGTGAAAACCAATGGCCTTACGGCGGTCAACGCCACCAGCAATTTTGTATTCAGCGTGGACGGCCTGCCGGTAACGACCAATTCCGTGTCAGGAGGCGCAGCCACTTATACAACCGCCGGCAATTTCGCAGCGGGATCCCATCTCATCTTCGCCAAATACTGCGGCGATGCCACTTACAAGCCGAGCTCAAACACACTGATGCAGATAGTAAGTCCATTGCCCGTGGCTCTGACCGGCACCCGGGCTTACGATGGCACCACCAACGCCGCCTATGGCATCCTTACCATCACTAACATCCTCGGCACCGACGACGTGTTTCTGGTTTCAGGCAGTGCCGGATTGGCGGGTGCCAATACCGGCGTGGAACCTATCGTATCGCCTAACACTCTGACTTTGGGCGGCGCGCAGGCCGCCAACTACTCGGTCGCCGGCTTGACCGGCTCGGTGTTGATTATTCAAGCCAGCTCCTCTCTTTTGCTGGCTTCCTCCGCACAGCCGAGCGGCTGGCAACAGCCCGTCACGTTCGCCGCCACGGTGCAGAACAATGGATTGGCGGCGACCGATGCCGCCGGCAGTGTCACCTTTCTGACGAACGGCGTCCCGCTGTGCAGCAGCAATGTGTTTGCAGGAATGACTTATAGCCTCACAATCACCAATCTGCCGGCGGGCACCAATCTCATCACGGCCTGGTATTCAGGCGACGCCAATTACAGCGCCAGCACGAACACCTTAAACCAGATTGTCAACCCGCCGCAGACGACGAGTGTGACGTTCTCCAATTCGCTCATGGCGATCACCATCGGCACGAACGGCACAGTAACCAGCGTGAAACGTCAGGATACTGGCGCGCAGGTGAACAATGGCTCCCTGGGGTGGTATGTCAATAATGGCAGCAACATATCTTTCACCCACATGACGGTCTTGGGCACCAACACGCTGATGTTTTGGTCGAGCAACGGACAATACAGCGCCACCTTTGCGGTCACGAGCAACAACCGCTACCTCAAATTCGCACTGGTGCATGTGTCCAATAACCCTCAGACCGGCAACCTGGATGCCAGCTGGCCTGGCTGCGCCGTGGCGATGAGCCTGGCGACAACGAGTCAAAGTGATGGCTGGACACTCAATACTGCGCCTCTGGATTACATGATAAGTATTAATATCTACAATGCTTTTCCGTTATCATGGCCCTATGTTCAGTTTTCCCAAACCAATGCTTTTGTTTACCCCAATGGCCTAACCACCAATAATATTCAGCCGATGGGCGCCGTCGCCATTTTCCCCTCAACCGGCTCCGCGCAACATGATGATATTCTGCTGGACATCTGGAGTGGAGAACCCACCCCGCCGCGGCCGAACCGGGCCAATCTGACGAGTTGGACGCGTGCTGATGCCTCGGCGTGGCTCGACCGCTTCGAACGGGAACTACCTCCATCGCGGGCAGTGATGTTTGCCCCTAACAACTTGAGCGATCTCTATCAGGTCGCCAACATCATGTTCACCAACAAACTGAATTCACTCTACCTCTTCAACCAATACTGGCAGGGCAGCAATCCGGCCATTAATGGGCTTAATCCGGCTCTTTTCCCCAACGGGACAGCCGACCTGACGTCGTTACAGCAATACTGCGCCCAGCGGGGCATCAGCCTGTGGTTTCACGGGAATGCTGGCTATGTGAATGTGGGCGATACCCTCTGGGGCGACTATAGTCCGACCGGATTGTCTTCCAATCTTTCGCGTTGCGCCACCGGCACGTTGCTGAACGGCATCAACAGCAGCTCGACCGCCTTTGATGTCCAACCAGATCCGGGCTGCCAGCCGTTCACTACCGGCACCCCCTCGCCGCCGAATTATCCAGGCACTTTTTCTTCCTATGTCAGTATCAGCAACGATCTCTGCACCTGCTCGGTGACTGTGGTCAGCCCGACGGACTGGCAAATCACCGGTTTTAATCATGTCGGGAGCAGTCAATGGTCGCAGAACCATGCGGCGGGCTGCCGGGTGGATTTTTTGCCCAACTATGGCGGCTATTCTCTCATTCCAGATAGCCGGTCGTCATTGCTCGCCACCCAGGCCCAGGCTTTTGCGACGTTGCTGAACCAATTTCAAGTCACCTATGACAACTATGATGGGCAGGATAAAAACTTTGATCTGGGCACCTGGGGGCTTGGGCGCTTTTCACAGGGCGTCTTCGAGACGTTGGATCATCCGGTGCATGCCTCCTTGGCGGGGCTGAATGCCCCCTTTGGCCACTTTGAATACCTGTTCAACCGGATTCAGAAACATGAAGGCGCGAAGGCTTTTGCATTGGAAGTCTCGGAAATCGGCGGGCTGGCTTCACTCCGGCTGTGGGATCCTTCATTCATGGCGACCCATCTTGATGAGGATCAGTGGGCTTTCGGCGTCTCAGCTGGGTGGAGTCCTAACTTCATGATTTTCGGCTACCATATCGGAACGGATTTGAACACCATCACCAACCAGGGTTGGTGGAGTCAGGTGGTATCCAATCTCAATCTTTGGCAGGCCGTGGCTCCCTATCTCACGACGAGCCAACAGGCCACCTTGAAATCTTTCGCGACTGATTTCTATGTGCCGTCGCAAACGGGCAACCAATGGCAGATCACCCCCACCCGGGCCATGCTGCGCAACGGGGTTGACAACCCCTGGCAACTTATGGTGGAGCGCGGGCCGATTTCACCGCACCAGTTCAACAAGGCGGACGGAACCAGCCTAAGCCCGCTGGCCAATCCCTATCTGGCCCAGACACCGCAGATCGAATTCCTGGTGCTGCCGGGCATGTCCGCCACCAATGCCAATAATGTTTCGCTGCTGGCGGCCAGTCCCTTGTCGTTTACGAACGCCACCAACGCTTACAGTTGGTCACCTTCGGCGGCGGGTTTAAGTTCCCCTTACAACCTGAGCGCGAGCCGCGGGGTGGCCATTACCGTGAATGGCGACAATAGCGGCTCCGTGCTGGCTTTTCACATCGGGGGCCGCGACTATGCGCTGAAGGTGAATTTTTCCGGCACGCAAACCATTGAGATTCCCAACGGCGAGGCGGTGTGGTATCGCGCGGATCTTGCAAATTCCACGGACACCGGTTTTTCCGGCACTGCCGACACCTTTAATTATGCCAATGCGACCTCGTTAGGGCTGTCTTTAAGGTATGTGCCCAACGGGGTGACACCCGGTATCTCGGTCAGTGACATCAAGGCCATGAAGGAAGATCAGGCCACCGGCCTCGTCAATCCCGTCCTGACGCTCAACGGCAACAGCGCGGCCGTGGTCGGCACGATTCCCTATAACAACTATCTGACCTACAACGGCGGCTCCAGCGCGCAAATCTATGATCAAAACTGGAACTTTAAGTCCAGCCTGCCCGTGACGGGTGCCAACCTGACGGCGGTTAATGGAGCGAACACGTTTTCGGTGACGGCGACCAATTCGCCGAATGCCTGGATGGCAACGCGTGTCAAAGTGAGCGGCACGCCCTGGGTCATCAATAAACCGTCCCCGACGCATGAATGGCGGTTTGAAAACAATACGCTGGACACGGTCGGCACGGCCAATGGCGTCGCCATCAACGGCCCGGCTTATGTCACCGGCATTGAGGGTGTCGCCGCCTTGTCGTTCAATGGCGTCAACCAATACGTGAACCTCACCAACATTCCAGGTTTTCAGTTCACCAGCACCCAGAGCTTTACACTCTCGGCGTGGGTGAAACTGAAGAATCTGCCGAACGCGCGGAGCACCATCGTGGAAACCGATCCCACCGCCGGCGCGTGGTATGGTTTGGGCATTACTGCCGCCAATCAGTGGGCTTTCTTCGGCGCCACAGACATCGTTAGTTCAGTCACGGCGGACGTTGGCCAGTGGCATCTGCTCGCTGCCGTGCAGGACGGCACTGGCGGCACCCGGAAACTCTATTCGGATGGCCTGCTTTTGGTCAGTGGGTGGGCGCAAGCTGCCAACGGTTCCGGTGCCTTGGGGATTGGCGCCATGCCCGGCGCTGCGCCCAGCCAGTTTTTGAACGGATCCATTGACGACGTGCGAATTTATAATCAAGCCTTGGCTCCAACTGACATTGGCCTTTTGGCCACGAACCTGGCAGCGGCGGCTAATAGGATCATCACTTATTCGGTCGGCGGGGGGCAGTTGGTCTTGAACTGGCCGGCCAACCAGCTCTGGCAGCTTCAGATTCAAACCAACAATCTCGGCACGGGACTGACAACCAATTGGTTCAACGTGACCGGGGCAGTGCCGCCTTATACCGTCACTCTTAGTCCGACCAACCCCACGGTCTTTTACCGGCTGTCACATCCATGATACAAAGACTGGTTTGCAGCCTGCTGCCCTTGTGTTTGCTCCCGCTTTCTTTGCCGGCCGTGCTGGTTTCCGATGTCAGTCTAAAGCGGCCAAATATCATATTTATCCTCACGGATGACCTCGGCTACGGCGACTTGGGTATCCTATTCCAAAACAGTCGCAAGCAGGCGAACAACCGCAGCAAGCCGTGGGAATTGACTCCGAAGTTGGATCAGTTTGCCGCCGAAGGTGTGCAATTGCGAAGCCATTATTGTGCCGCGCCCGTTTGCGCTCCATCCCGAGCGTCCATTTTGCTGGGCGTCAGCCAAGGCCACGCCAACGTGCGCGACAACCAGTTTGACAAGGCTTTGGAGAACAACCACACACTGGCCACGGTGCTCAAACAGGCTGGCTATGCTACTGTCGCCGTCGGTAAATGGGGATTGCAGGGCAATGATCCGGGTCAAACAAACCCCGTCACCTGGCCGGCTTATCCAACCAAACGCGGCTTTGACTCGTTTTTTGGTTACGCCCGACACGAAGACGGCCACGAACATTATCCCAAGGAAGCCGTTTATTCTAAAGGGCAAATTCCCAAACAGACATGGGATGGAAACAATGATATCACACCCACCTTAGACAAGTGTTACACTGCTGATTTATGGACTGCCTGGGCGAAGCAATGGATTGTGAGCCATGAGCACACTAACTCTGACCAGCCATTCTTCATGTATCTGGCCTACGACACGCCGCACGCGGTTCAGGAATTGCCCACGCAAGAGTATCCGGCGGGCGGCGGTCTCACCGGTGGCTTGCAATGGTTGGGCGCGTCCGGCCACATGATTAACACCGCTTCGGGAAATATTGATTCCTGGATTTATCCCGAATACCGGGATGCCACTTATGACCATGACAAGAACTCCGCCACGCCGGAAGTGCCTTGGCCGGATGTTTACAAACGGTATGCCACGGCTACGCGCCGGATTGACGATGCCGTGGGCGACATTAAAAAGCTACTGCAAGATTTGCACATTGATAATGACACAATGGTCGTGTTCACCTCCGACAATGGGCCGAGCATAGAATCCTATATTCCAAACGAACCGCTGGAGGCGAATTTCTTTGAGAGCTTCGGCCCGTTTGACGGCATCAAGCGGGACTGCTTGGAAGGCGGTATCCGCATGGCCACGCTGGCGCGCTGGCCGGGACACATTCCCGCAGGAAAAATCGTCACCCGACCGAGTATTTCCTATGATTGGCTGGCCACGTTTGCAGAAGCTGCCGGCGTTGCCGCGCCCGCGCGGACGGATGGGGTATCGCTGCTGCCCGAACTCACCGGACAGGGCGTCCAGCGGGATCGCGGCTATGTGTATGTGGAATACTATAACAATGGCAAAACGCCCGCCTACATTGATTTCACACCCGGCAACCGTGGCCGCCTGCGCAATCAAATGCAGGCCATCCGCTTTGGCGATTATGTCGGCTTGCGCTACGACATCAAATCGCCCGACGATCCTTTTGAAATCTACCAAGTCACCGTTGATCCGAAGGAAAAGGATAATTTGGCATCAAGAATGCCGGACTTGGAGCGGAAAATGGAAACCTTGGTTCGCCAAGTGCGCCGGCCCGACAGCAATGCGCCGCGTCCGTATGACCGGCAGCTGGTTCCCGCCTCGCCGCCGGGCGCGGTCGTTCCTGGCGTGGAATGGAATACTTACGAGGGAACTTTTCCCTGGGTGCCGGATTTTGAAATCCTGAAGCCAGTGGCCAGCGGCACGGCCAACCAAGCACACTTGGAAAAGAACGTCGGCGACCGCGATGGCGGCATGTTTTTTAACGGGTATCTAAAAGTTCCGCAGGATGGCGATTATACTTTTTATCTGACGGCGGACACCGGAGCGCTGCTCCGGATCCATGACATGACGGTTCTTGATGCCGATTACGGCTACTCCGGCGGCAAGGAAATAAGCGGCAACATCCGGCTGCAGGCGGGACTACATGCGTTCCGGTTATATTACGCGCATTGGAA
>Ga0316229_1004005_pt1 | contig 11095 bp, 10 predicted proteins | sample TBH18023metaG_FD_206011 | JGI IMG/M metagenome (GOLD analysis project Ga0316229, IMG submission 206011) | Freshwater microbial communities from Trout Bog Lake, Wisconsin, USA - TBH18023 | ecosystem: Environmental > Aquatic > Freshwater > Lake > Hypolimnion/Profundal zone | place: USA: Wisconsin...
CCAGCATACATGAGCAGCCATATATTTTGCCGCATTCATGGCAGTGGGCACGATTTGATGCCGTTGCAACCATTGAATCAAACTTGGTGCCGCCAGCCGAATTTCCAGACCACCCGCATGTAGCTCCGGACAACATCGAAAAAGCGACTGGCAAATTGCTTGATTACCGCACGGTGCAGGAAGATGAAGTGAAAAGTAGCAATCACCGATTCTTTCCTGGCCAGATCATTTATTCCAAAATCCGTCCTAATCTCTCGAAGGCAACGATTGTGGATTTTGAGGGACTGTGCAGCGCCGATATGTATCCGGTCGTATCGCATATCAATTCGCGTTATTTGCTGACCTATATTCTATCGTCAGTATTCCTTGGCATGGCCGTCCGTAACGACACCCGCGTTGCAATGCCGAAGATCAACCAAGAAGAATTGAATCAAGTTCTTGTCGCGGTCCCCCCGCTGGCCGAAGAACAGCGGATCGTGGTGAAGGTGGACGAATTGATGCGCTGGTGCGACGCGCTGGAAGCCCGGCTCGCCGCCGCCCAAACTGCGGCCAGGATCTTGCTGGACGCCACGCTCCATGAAATCCTGGCCGCATGAAAAACCACGGCCAAAAAAGGGTATTGGTGAGGTTTGTGATCGCTGAGCGCCGGACATTTGCAGGCTGCCAAACCCCGCGCGTTGCTGCCATCCCTTCAGGATGGATGAATTTGGTGGCGATGGTTCCGGGGGTGTCGCTGCGCTCAACCCCCGGCTACTGTCTGGCAACCCTTCGGGTTGGCGGGACGCCCAACCCAAAGGGTTGCGAGATAGTAGCAGCGGTGAGCAAACCCTGCGGGCACCCCTCGCTTCCGTGAATAACTCTGGGATAGCTATAAGCCGGAGGTCGCAGCAACGCGGAGACCTCCGGTATGCATTCGCATATGGCCGAGACCGGCGGGGGCATCACTGCCCCGTCTGCCGCCTGAAATACTTGAAGATGGTTTCGCCGATGACCATGGGTTTGCCGTCGAATCCGCTCAAGGACAAAGTTGCCCGTTTGGCCGGAAAACGCAGCAGGCTGAATTTTGCCAGGGGCGGCTGTTTGGTTTTCATGTGGAAAGTGAGGATGAGGTTTGAGTATTGGCGAACGCCGGTGATGTTCTGGATTTCTTGAAAGCGCAGCGGGCGTGCCCAGCCGGTATGACTGAGACCGTCGGCGGTCAGGAGCAATTGCGTATGGCGCTGCTGTTTCCAAACGAAGACGGCGCCCAGCCCCAGAAACAACAGCAAACAGCCAAAGATCACTCTGGCGGTCAGGTCATTGATGAAGATGGCCAGCGCCAGGAAAAAGAGGCCGAAAATGCCGATGACCACCATGGGTCCCCAGACCGCCGAGGGTTTGATCGTCCATTTCTGCTCGGGGAAATGCTGGTCCAGCAGTTGTTTTCCGGCGGCCGTCTGGTAATCGGCGGCCACTACTTCGCCGTGGAAACGCAACTTCTCCACGATGGCCGCAGCCTGTTGGGTGAGTCCGGCGAACAGCGCGGGATGGCTGGCGAACCACGTGTCATAGGCGCTGGCGGACGGCGTCAGCGCGATGGCCTTGGCCTGCTCGCTGCTGATGGCCTGGCCGAGCGCTGCCACGCGCACGTGCAACGACGGATGCGAGTCCAGCGGATGCGGCAATTTCTGCTCGAACAATTGCGTCCAGAAGGCCGTTTCGGGCGCCAGTTTTTCCTGGACGATGGTTTGCAGGGGCAGGCCCAGCGGGTCTTGCGTCTTGTCCTTGATGGCCTCCTTCAGGCCGCGTTGGAAGGCTTCGGCGGCCACTTGGAATCGCACCAGCGCGTGCGCGGCGGTTTGGGGCGAGGTGAGTTCCGCGGCTTTCTGGTCGGCCAGCAGTTCGCGCTCGCGGGAGGCGGACTGTTCCGTCTCCCGGAAGCACCAGGTGAAACAATTCAACAGTTGAAAACTCGGCCAGCCCACCCAACCGGAACCAGCCATGGCCAGCATCGTGGCGTGCGCCTTCAGACGCAACGGATAGAACTCGCGGGTCAGCTTGGTGTCCTCGCCGATGAAATGGCCCAACTCATGACCGATGATGGCCACGACTTCATCCTCGGAAAGCTGTTTCATCAACGGGAAGGAAAGATAAAGCGTCTTGCCTTCCGCCCTCCCGGCCTCGTGCTTCACCGCCAGCTCCGTCACATAAAAATTAAGCTGCAGGCCAATGAGGATGCGGTCGGGCGGCGAGGTGTGCAGGCGGCCGGCGGCGCGGCGCACGGCCTGCCATAGTTCCGGCGCTTCCTCCGGCGTCACTTCGCGCGCCATGGGTTCGGTGAATTCGAGCGGAATCTTCTTGAGCAGGATGGAGCCACTTCTCCACAGGGCAAACAGTCCGCCCAGCACGATCACCAACAGCAGCTTGGGGTAATAGTGGTCCGAAAGCAGCACGGAAAACTCAAAGGTGCCATACGCCAGCAGCGGAATCAGCAGGAAGACTTTGGCCAGTGCCGCCGCCATGCTGAGCTTCCAACCCAGTTGATAACTGCGGATCAGGTCGCCCTGTGATTTCCTTGCCTGCGCGTTCAGCGCCAGGATGGCGCACACCGCCATCGCCATTCCGCCCGCCAGCACCAGCGACAGCACCAAGCCCCAGTGCAGCCGTTGAAAATTTCCCGCGACTCCCGACTGCACCAGCTTGTCGTGCAACTTCTCCATGCCCGGCGGACAATCCTGGCACACTTGTTGAAAATCCATGCGCGCGAATTTTTCCAACCGCCCGGTCTTTTCCGTCAACGAAAGGCTGCTGTCTGCGTTGATGGCGGTGGCGACTTGGGTGCGCAGTTTGTGGTTCAGCCAGTGTGGCGCGGCGATGAAAAAGGCCAGCACCAGCATGGGCACGAGCAGACTTTTGAACAAGGCGGCCCGCAGGTTTTTGCGGATGTCGAGAGGCGCGGCGTTCTTATCCATAATGGCTTAAATCAGAGGTTCAAGTCCGGTCGCGCATTAAACTAGCCGCAATGGGAATGCCCGGTCCAGAATTAAAACCGGCGGTTTTGCGCCAGGTTATCCCCGCGTGTTCCTCCCGAGCTCACGACACGCCGATCAGAATTCCCGCCAGAAAAACCAGCGCGCCGCCCTCCACCTGTAGCCGCCGACGTAAGGAGGCGGACCAATCATCTGCCCTCAGCCCTCACCCGCACCCTCTTCCGCCCGGCCAATTACGGATTCAAGGCGAGCTCCGTCTGGCCGGCCATTTTACCGAGAATTTTCCTGGCCAGATTTTGGAAGTCGCTAAACGCCTCTTGCACCGCGACGGCGTGATTTCCGATCGCCCCGTCTGCGGGAGTGAGCCTGAAGATGGGCTTGCGGGCTTCCTGGGCCATCGGCACGAGGCTGCGATAGTGTTTGAGCGTGGCCAGACAATCGGGATCAGTTGCCGGGGTTAATGGACCTCCGCCCACCTCGCCCAAAACGCTCTCGTGATAAATGCCGGGCATACGATTAACCCAGCGGTCATAGGCTTTGACGGGGCGGCTAAGGCGGACGCTGTGTTGCTGAACGATGTAGCCCAGCGGAGTCATCCGGCCTTGGGGCAGATCAAAAGTGGGGGTGTGCCAGTTGTCGAGTCGTTTGCGCCAAAGGTTGCGCCAAGAGCGGAGCGTGGGGCCGAGATTTTGGAGGCCTTGCAGGGAAAAAAGATCAGCCCCGAGGGGAATCACGACCCAGTCCGAACCGATGAGAACGGAGCGGTTGATGGCACCGAGATTGGGACCGACATCCGCCAAAATGAGGTCGGCTTGAACGCGTTGCGCGGCAAGCTGAGAAATCTGCCAGAAGGCGGTCAGGATTCGGAATGGACGGTAAAGATTGTTGTCGCCCATGCTTTCGGGCCAGACGTTGGACAGGGTTTCTTCAAAGCCCGCCAAGGCGACATCACCGGGGATGAGATGCAGGCCAGTCCCGACGTTGTTTAGGACCGGCTCTCGCAAGTCGCCAACTTCGGTGAGCGGTTGCACCGCACGATAGACGGTGTTCGGGCCGGTGGAATTTTCCCACAGAGCTTCGAGCTTGTCTTCGTCAAGGAAGGCGGCGGTAAGATTAGCCTGTGGATCGAGGTCAATGGCCACAACGCGCTTGCCCAATTCGGCAAACATCCATGAGAGATGATAAACCAGCGAGGTCTTGCCAACGCCACCCTTGTTGTTGAAAAAAGTGATGACCGGAATGCTCATGGTTTCTTGCGGATGGTAACCAACACGTTGGACGGCTCGACGTGAAATTCAGCAGGCGGATTTCCATTTTTTAGGAGTTCAGCCTGGGCGGTGGCGATACCCACGCCGAAGCGCTGCACAAAGCCAAGAACCTTCATGGCGTCGGCAAGATTGGGATTGCGGTAATCCGTGACGCCCGGCCGGCCGAAATTTTCCACGGTCACCGCGCCAAAAGGTCCGCCGGGATTGTGCATTTCAATGCGGTCATTAAACCAATAAACCCGGACGGGTGTGTTTGTGTTTTCGTAACTGCGGTGCATGATGGCGTTTCGCGCGAACTGCTGGAGGGCGGCGCGGGGATAGGGCGAAGTGCGCTTTTCAGTGTCCTGAGAAGTGATGTCAACTTCCGTTCGATTATGGGCGTCAAGTTTTTCGTCCAGCCGGCGAAGCACTTGGGCGATCGGGCCGTCAATGATGATTTCGTCAATGACTTGATCCGACCATTTAGTGCCATTGAGGCGCAAGAATTGAACGTAAGCGCCGGGCAGCCAGTCACGCGGACTCCTGCCTACCACCAGTAAACCCAAGACCGTGGGTACCGGCAAGTCCGAGGCCACGATCATCTTACATGCGGCGAGGCGTTGCTGATAACTCCGCTCGTTGGCCGCTAGAATGTCCGCGGCAAAAGCATTGGTAAGGTACTCCTCCTCAAACAAGACACGGCTCAAGGATTCCAAGGTGGCTGATGGAGCTGGCTGAACATCAAACGGAATATCCCGATGACGCCGGCGCTCATTGAGAATCCGTTCATCTTGCGCGGTGGCAATTCCACGTCTGGGGCCAATCCGAATCCAAATGCGCCCCTTGTAACGCACGGGCGGTGCATCGGCAGGCAGCACCGTCACTACCGCCAATTCGACCCCTCTGACCTGTCGTTTTTCAACTATTAAAGTCGGTGGCGGCAGGATTTGTCCATCTGTCTTAATGTCGGCAAGCGTGCGCAGCAGCACATCGGCATCCTTGCCACCCAGTCCAATGGGCGTGCCATCGTCTTTCGCGCCAACAAACAGGACTCCGGCTTTCCGATGTTCGGGGAGATCATTGGCAAAGGCACAGACGGCCTGTCGGCCTTTTTCGGGCGCATCCCCGCTCCAACTCTCCTTGCGTTCAGCCAAATCGGACTCCGTGTCTGACAGAAGCGCGTCCAACTCATGGTCCGAATATTTCATAGTCGTGCGGGCAGATTATCAGAGGGCTATGCGGGAAGGCGAGCCGGGTTTTCAGAAGTTGGCGGCCGCCGCCAGGCCGCCGCTACGTGGACTGCGGCGGCTCACGACACGCCAACCAATATCCCGGCCAGGAGCACCAGCGCGCCGCCGAGCGCCACTTGAAAGAACGCCGAAGTCCAGGGCGTGTCCATGAACCGGTGGCGAATCCAGGTCAGCGAGATTTGTTCGGCGGTGTGGGCGTGAATGCGCTCCTCTTCCGCCAGGTCGCCGAGCAGTTGCCGGATGCCGGTGTCGGTCGTGCGGCGGCGGACGGCCTCGTAAAAGCGGCGCGTCTCCACTTCCATGGTTTCCGCCGTTTTCTGGACGGTTTTCAGGCCCAGCGGACGCACCAGCCAGACCGGTTTGCGGTCCACAAAACCGCGCACGTCCTGCCGCCGGATATGCGGGACATGCTCGCCGAAGCGCGATCGGTAAAGTTCCAGCAGGCGATATGCCGGTGACCATCCTCTTCGCGGCGCATGGCGCGGAATTTGACCGCCTGCTCGGGGTATTTTTCCTGCAAGCCGTCGGCAAAATCCTCATATATCCGGGCATCCTCCTCTTTGAGCGAGATGGCCAGGGCCAAAATCTCTTGTTCAGTCAAGCTTTCAAATGGCTTCATAAATATGGTGAGAATAACCTCGCAATTGAGTCGCGTAATTTAATCAGGACCGGACGCGCGTCCATTTCGGCTTGCGTGACCTCGCGAGCGGCGGAAATTTTTTGGGCAATGATTTCCTCCATACGGGTGGCGAAGTCGCGGCCATAGGCCTCGAGGTTCAATTCGAAATTCAGGCGGAGGCTGCGCGGATCCCAGTTGGCCGAGCCGAGCAACACCCAGTGGCCGTCCACGATCATCAGTTTGGAGTGGTCAAACGGCGGCGGGGTGAGCCAAAGGTGGCAGCCGCGTTCGAGGACCTGCCACCACATGGCGCACGAGGCCCAATGCACCACGGGCAAGTTGTTTTTAGCGGGCAGGACGATGTCCACGCGCACGCCGCGCAGCGCGGCCAGGTTGAGCGCGGTGATGAGCGAGCTGCCGGGCAGGAAGTAAGGCGTGAGGATTTTTATGGACGACTGCGCTTCGGCGAGCGCCGCCAGCAGGGTCCAGCGGGCTTTTTCAAAATCCGCGTCCGGTCCGTCGGTAATCACCCGGGCAATGACCTCGCCGGTTTCCGGCAGGTCGGGAAACCAGAGTTCCCCCTCGATAATTTCGCCGGTGGTGAAGGCCCAGTCGTTGGCGAAGGTCTCCTGCAAGGCCGTGACGACCGGGCCGGTGACGCGAAAATGTAAGTCCTGGACGGGACTGGCCGGGTGATCGGCAAGGACATTGCCGTGCCGCAGGTTCATGCCGCCGGTGAACGCGATCTGCCCGTCCACCACGAGGCATTTGCGATGGTTGCGGAGATTGATGGTGGCCACGCGCCAGGGCGTAAACAGGGAGGCGGGTAAGAATTTGGCGAAGGGAATGCCCGCGCGCCGCAATCTTCGGGTGATGGGCGGCCAGGAATAGCGCGCGCCTGCGGAGTCAATCAACACGCGTACGGCGACACCGCGCTGGACGGCGTTTTCGAGGGCGGCGACAAATTGTTGTCCGGTGGGGTCGTTGTCGAAAATATACGTGCAGAGCGAGACGGATTTTTTGGCCGCCGCGATGGCGGCGAGCATCGCGGGAAACGCGGCATCGCCGGCGATGAGCGGATCGAGGTGGTTTCCCGGCGAGAGCGGCTGGGCGGTAATGCGGCTGACGACGCGGGCAATATGCTGGAGGTGCTCCGCGCCAGCGGGTTCGGGTTCGCCAAGATTTTCCGGGACGGGGCGGCTCAGGGTGTCATGGACCCCGAGCTGGATGGCGCGGCGGCGGATGCGGTTGACGCCGAGGGCGAGGTAGAGGAGAGGTCCCACGATGGGCACGGTCCAGATGACGATGATCCAGATGGTGGCGGAGCGGGTGTCGCGTTTATTCAGGAGGGCGTGGCTGGTGGCGAGCAAACCGGCCACCGTATAAAATCCGGCGGCGACGTGCGGCCAGAATTGATCCAAGAAAACGTGCCAATTCATCCGCGGAAAGTGTGGCCCAAAAACGGCGGGGTGCAAGCGCGGGAAATTGTTGGGGCGCGGGCGTCAGGACTGCGGGTTGGCCGGGTGTCTCGCGCGGCGATGTGCCAAGCCGGATATTTCGCAGCGTGGCCGCCGCCGCAATCCAACCATTCGTTCCTCTGAAATTCGCCAGGCCCGATATTATTCGAAACGGGCGGTTTCTACTTGGCCGGCAGATTGGTATTCATCTGGGTGGATGCACCAGGACCATATTGCGGGAACCAAGTTTGGTATTTTCGTGTTTGCTCCCGGGTGATTTGCTTTTCTGACACATCGGTGCGATGCCAGGAAATGAAGAACATCTGGAACCAATTGTCATAGGCTTTGCCATCCACCGGCCCGCTCGAATAAATCAGCGCCGTGGATTGGCGGCCATGCACCAAAAGCGCGAACTTGGCGAAGGCAAGCTGTTTTTCCGATTTGTAAAAGGGCACATCCGGGGTCTTTACCGGACCTGACAGGGGTATGGGCAGGGTGACGCCAGGAATGCCAACAAAGGTATCCAACTGGTCAACCGCCAGGGCGCCGCTCCGCGCCTCAATAATAAGGTCGCTGTTCGTTGCGGTGTCGGTCAACAGCGCGCCCGCGCGGCTCAAGGCATCGCGCATCGCCCCCACGGCGTATTTGGCATCGTAGCTCTCGAAATAAGTGGCATCCAGGAACACTTTGCGTCCCGCGAACATGTCCAAGCTGGTCGCTTGCAGGGCATGATCGGTGGCGGTGCTCAACAGCAACTGTTCCGTGGCGGAGCGCGTCGTGGTGGTGGTTTTGGCAGTCGTGCATCCCGTCAGCAGCCAGGCGGCGAGGAGCGGGAGGCTTCCTGTGGCAATGAGTTTTTCGTGCGTCCACATATTGAGCCTCTGATGTTGCCGACACCGGGCTGGCAATGCAACTTGCAAACCGCCCGTTTGCCGTGCAATTTGCAGGGGCACACGTACCTGCTCCGGATTGTTCAGCGGCTGAATAAAAAATGGACGCGGCATGGCAAATGCAAGTAGAGTTTGAAGAAAGGCATATTATGAGAGGTTTTTTCAATGGACTCGTGCTCGGAGTCATCTTGGGTGCGGTGGGATACTGGTTCGTCCAGAAAAAGGCTGGCGAGCATCCCGAAGCGCAGCAACGTTTTGAACAGTCCGCCGCCCAGTTGCGCACCAACGCCGAGGACGCGGCCCACAACCTATCCGATGCCATGCGCGCCAAGCTGGACACCCTGAATCTGCGGGGCGACCAGATCCGGGACGAGTTGGCCAAAGGGGGCCAGATTTTCCGCCGCAAGGCGCAAGACATTGGCGACCAAGCCGCCAATGCCGCCTCGGATGCGCGCGCGGTGGCGGAAATCAAAGCCAAGTATCTCCGCGACTCCACGCTGTCGGCCTGGGATATTTCGGTGAGTTGCAGCCAGGGGCACGTCAAACTTTCCGGCACGGTCTCCTCCCCCGAGGACATCGGCCGGGCTGTGGCCCTGGCGCTCGAGGCGGATGGCGTGCGCGACGCCACGTCGGCGCTGGTGGTGAAGCCCAAGCCGAATTGAACCGGCACCCAAGCCGGGCGGAAATCGGGGATGGCTGGATCCTGGTCGGCTGTCGGGCGGCAAGGCACGTTGGCCGGACAATTTTAGCTCAAGTGGGCGGCCCAGCAACCGACAATAGACCCGGGAACATGTGGGTGGTACATGGCGCGGCCAGCCTGTTCTTGGGTTTCGGGCTGGCCGCCCTAATTTGCCGCACGCCCTGTGCCTGCCTTGACGTTGAATGGAAGCAACACCTCGCCAGGCTGCGTGCACGACGCGCGATGCGCGGCGTGCGGCGAACCTTTGGATCTTCGGCTTGAATCCCGAGCGCTGCGCCCGGGGACCGGTGGCGGTCCGCCGTCTTCGGACCGCGCGCCGTCCCGGCGCGCAGCGTGTGTCCGCCGGGTGACGTTTTTTGAGATTTTAAAGGTTCAATTGTTGCGGTACCATGGACAGCGATATACTCATGAAATATAATACGCTGCTCCTTCTCGCTGCCCTGCTGGTTCCGGTGGCTGCGTCGCCTGCCGCCGGGCAGCCGGTTTCAGCCGACAATCCGGCGCTGATTCAGTTGCGCCGCGAGGCGGACAAGTTGCTGAGGACGACACCACGCTCAGTGATGGAAAAGTCGAAGACGCCGCCCAGTGGCGATAAGCACGATTACCTCAGTCTTGCCCCGTACTCCTGGCCCGATCCAAGCAAGCCGGACGGATTGCCTTGGATCAATCGTGATGGGGAAGTGAATCCCGATAGTAAAGTCGGCACTGATCATGATGCGTTTGCCCGGATGTGTTCACAGGTCGAAACGCTGGCACTGGCGTACCATTGCACCGGAAACGAACCGTATGCCGAGAAAGCGGCGGCGTTGCTCAAAGTCTGGTTTCTTGACCCGGCGACGAAAATGAATCCGAACTTGCAATACGCCCAAGGAATCCCCGGACGCGCGACCGGGAGAGGCACCGGCATCATTGACAGCGTGCCGCTGATCGGCGTTATGGAATCAGCGGCGCGGCTTGCCGGCGCGGCGGCCTGGACCCCGGAGTTGCAGCGCGGGCTGCGGGAATGGTTCCGCGCATATCTGGACTGGCTGCGGACGAGCAAAAACGGACTCGCCGAAGCAAAGGCGGCTAACAATCACGGCAGTTGGTATCTGGCGCAGACGGCGGCCTATGCGATGTTCATCGGCCACGAGGAGGAGGCGCGCCAGGCGGTCGAACAGGGGCGCGAGCGCATCGCCCAACAGATTGAGCCCGATGGCCGTCAGCCGCTCGAATTAAAACGCACGAAATCGTATTCCTACTCGCTCTACAACTTAAAGGCACTGTTCACTCTTGCCGAGATCGGGCAGCGCGTGAACGTTGACTTATTTGCTTATCGCACGAAGGACGGGCGGAGCTTGCGCGCGGCGTTGGATTATGTCGCACCCTATTTTAGCGCGGACAAACCATGGCCGGACAAACAAATTGAGGCAGTCAAACATCCCGACCCCGCTTTGGCCGATTTGCTGCGTCGCGGGGCGATTGCCTATCACGACCCGCGATTCGAAGCGGCCATACAGGACCGTGATCTTGCCGCCAGCCGGTTCCAACTCCTCCGGCCGCGTCCCTAATCACCGGCTGCGCGGTCGCAGTGTCGCGTCCCGTTCCCGGCCGGTCGGCGGCGTTGTGCGGCCGTCGGCTGGCCATCCTTAAGCCCAGCCTTCGCCTGTGCCGTGCAGGAAAATCCATTCCTTGGCGGCTGGACAAAGAACAAACAACAACATAAACTTAAATCAGTGCCAAGACTAACTCATGAACTGGACCGGAAAGGTGAAGCCCAGCAGGGCAAAACCGTCAAACATCGTGAGCGGTAGTGCAAATAAAATCCGCAGTGTTTCCCGGCGGCAGTTTCTTCGCAATGCTGTGCTGGGTGCGTCCGCCGTCACGATAATTCCAATGCTCGGCTGCCGCAGTGGCTGGCCGCAAAAAGCAGCGGGCGCGGCCAGCCGGAATCTCCCCCTCGACAACGACTGGTTGTTCGGTG
>Ga0316229_1004021_pt1 | contig 11053 bp, 15 predicted proteins | sample TBH18023metaG_FD_206011 | JGI IMG/M metagenome (GOLD analysis project Ga0316229, IMG submission 206011) | Freshwater microbial communities from Trout Bog Lake, Wisconsin, USA - TBH18023 | ecosystem: Environmental > Aquatic > Freshwater > Lake > Hypolimnion/Profundal zone | place: USA: Wisconsin...
TATGGAATTCAGGATCAAATGGGCCTTGATTCTGTACATTGTCTATGAACACAAGATAGATACGTCCGGTATCTGTACGCTCTTTAAGAATACCACCTTTAAATACTTCTTCAGCGGTCATTATTTTCTTACGCAAGTCTGTACGTTTTTCGTATTTTACATACAATTCTTCAAATTGCGTTGTGTTACGATAAAAGGCTTCATATAGGTCAGGTACTTCATTCGGATCAAAGAACGTGATATTTTCTTTGTTCTTAAATCTTCTCCAAAAGAATTTGCTAAGGACAACTCCGTAGTCCATGTGTCGAACTCTTGTTTCCTCTGTGCCTTGGTTGTTCTTAAGAACAATAAGGTCATCAAACTGATGATGCCAAATGGGATAAAATACTGTAGCACTTGCATTACGAATACCTCCTTGACTGCATGAGCGTAAATCTCCGAACCATTTCTTTAAGAAAGGTATCATACCAGTATGCATGATTTCGCCACCGCGAATTGGGGAGCCCAATGGGCGAAGTCGACCGATTTCCAATCCAATCCCCGCACGTTTACTGGCATATTTTGCCATCATCTCACCGCTAGCAAAAATACTATCAAGGTCATCATCACTACGGATGAGTACACAGGAACTGAACTGCTTGGTGGGAGTACCAAGACCAGCAAGCACTGGAGTGGCCAAAGTAAACAAACCATCTGAGGCGGCTTGGTAATACTCTTTAATATAACGCATCCTTGCACTATTAGGCTCTTCTTTATGGAAGACAGTAGCCGCGGCCACAATATATCTAATTTGTGGAGTTTCATAAATTTCCTTTGTCGCACGGTTGCGTACCAAATATTTTTCTATTAACTGCTCGATAGCCGCATATGAATATGTTTCATCTTTTTCGTGATCTAACATATCGTTCATTCGATTCCAATCGTCTTCCGAATACCATTCTAGTAGTTCTGGAGTATATAAACCTACTTCAACATTTTTCTTAACGATTGTGTAGAGGTGAGGAACTTGATATGATCCATATACATCCTTACGTAACATTGACAAACGTTGTTTGCCTGCTACGTATTGATAATTGGTATGTCCTACATCTGGATTCGATTCGACATCGATAAGATCCACTATAGCTCGTAAAGTAATTCCGTCTATCTCCGCAGTAGTGATGCCATCATAAAAATGTAATTGAGCTTTGATCTCAATCATACTCTGGCTAACATCGGCAATGCCTTTACAAACTTTTGCTACTTGGGCTTGCCATTTTTCTACTGCTAATGGCTCTCTATCCCCGCTTCTTTTTATAACTGTTATTTTGCTCATTTCTTTATCTTTTTTGTGTTCGAAGCTTTCATTCTTAATTGTTCAGGAAGTATTTAGTGGTGACAAAACCGACCGAGAATATAACCTTAGTCGTTGATTTTCAATCGGTTTTGTAGGATTTTTTTAATTGATGAGATATATTTTATCTTATGCACAATATAAATTATATGCGCATTTATCGAATTTGTCTATAAGTTTGACTTACTGAGTAGACGAATACGAAAAATCAAAATATCCAGTGTCATTACCATTTCCACCAGTTAGTGTATTGGTAAAGTTTACTGCAATTGAATACGGAACACTGCCGCCGCCAGATGTAAATGTTGTGCCTGTTGCATTTAAAAATGTTGCAGTAAATGACAATAACACAGCATTACTATCGCCGGGATCAGTTCCTGCGAAATCATATTCATCGGATACTTGAATAGTAGCATGCGCATACGGAGCACTTCCAAGATTAGCCGCAATTGATAATACACCTTTACGTGTAAAATTATACGCACTACTTTGATAAAAATAATCAATAGTATAATTAATCGACCCAGACGGTGTTCCTATGTTGTCTGTACTAACTGGGAGTCTAAATAACAACATAGAACTTGTAGCATACCCTAACGGCAACTGGGCTGATCCAAATGAACGATAAACACCGTGCCCTGCTTGTTCAGGAATGTAAGGTGTTGTTAAATTAGTAGTTAACAATCCATCAGTTCCGACAGTGCCTAATGCTCTATCAGAATAGTTATTTGAACCAGTATTACCAAATGTTTTAAAATACACTTGAGGATAAGTTGCACCTGTATTTCCGGCGCCGTTATTTCCTACGTTAACAAATTTACAATTTGATACAGTATTACTATAACCACGCTCAAGGTAAACTGCTTGTTCTTTAATATTATAGAATTTAGAATTTAGCAGTTGTGTTTGTCGTGGACCATATTGTTGACCGGTAGACACTCCGTTTGATCCCGCGCCTAAACTTACAGAAAGATAGTTATTATTAAAATGACAGTCTTCAAAAATATTGTTTATTATATCCCCAGGTGCATAAACACCATAACTAAAATTGTTAAATGTAATATTTTTAAAGGTATTGTGTTCGCAAGTTACAAGACTGCTAAGTGTGTTCATAGCAATACCAGTACATCTTGCGTTAAATAAATTAGCCCAGTCGCCTTGCAGTATTAAGTCTGTAAACGTACTGTCTCGAACTGCATCTAATTGTAAACAAGTGTTTACTCCTGAGATGCTATGTATAGTTATTCCACTCAACATAATATTGCGTGGTTGGTTTGTAGATTGTGTTGTGTTGATAGAACTAGGAGCACCTATACTACTTGTATCATTTACAAACTGAACAGCTGGACCAGCTAATGTTATAGTGAATGTAATGTTTGATCCAGTTGCAGTAGCGGCAGAACTTACTACAACACTTACTCCTGGGTTTACAGAAACAATAGTAGTTCCACTGTTTAAGTTTGTTCCAGAAATTAATCCATTAACCATGTTGGCTGTAGCCGATGGTAGCAATACGGTTGTACTGTTGTTAGTTGTACTACCAGTATGGGTCGACGTAGGATTATAATAAATTATAGTTTTGTCTGCGCCGGCACCTGTTAAGGTAGAGTAGCTAGGAATATATATTGTACTAGTTGTATAGTAAATACCTGAAGGGATAATTAACGGAACACGTCTAAGTACAGCATTAGCAGTTCCAGTGGCAAATTCGCCAGATCCACTGTAAGTGTTAGCTGGTTGGCTAGCATTTAAAAATAATTCGTTGATTGCACGTTGCAATGATACAGTTGTATCAGTAACGCCATCAGCTACAACTCCAAAACTTGCTGTAGTAGCTGTATCGTCAAGACGTTGTTGATATGTTCTTACTACAGGAAAATTGGCGCCTGTGCCTGTAATAATAGTTGAATCGTTAACTTTGTAAGTATATTGAGAAGATGCTAATAAACTACTGTACCCAACAAAGTCATTTACAGTTAATACTCGAGTATTTCCAACAGCAGGTGCTCCTTCACTTACGGCACCGTTTCCAATGAACAACTGCTGAGTATCGAGTGCCCATGCCATTTCACCGCTGGCTAACTGTGGTAAACCAGTGCCTGAGCCTGCTTCGCCACGTCTAATTTGTATACGACTGATTTGGACAACTGCCATAAAAATATCCTCTTATTGGATATTTATCAGTTATACTTGTAGTATTGCTCCACCCTGTTCCACCATTGGGCTTCCCAATAGTTAAATTCTTCAGGTTTTAGTACAAATTCTTGATAAACCGGCACATCAAACACACCCGGTGATATTTCTTTAGGTTTTACACACATTAGAACAACACCCTTGCGTATGTTTGTTCCATGCACTTTATTGTGTGCCAGTGCGTAGGCTGTAAGTTGTAGTTTATAGCCAGTAATCCATTCTTCTTTTTTAGGCTTGTTAGATTGTTTGTAATCTAATATACTTTCATCATTTAAATGTAAACCGCATGCGTCAGTAGTTCCTGCATACAATCCTGGATAATATAAAGGTACTTCTACTCCCCATACTTCATTTACATTAACTAACCCTTGATCAATTACACACTTAGCCATACTGTGACTTTGTTGACTAAAAGGATTAGTACCTGGTGTACCTATTGCGCCAGTCTTTACATAATCTTCAAGCCACTTGTGCATACGAGTTCCGCGGTTGGCCGCTTCGGTCGTAATCTCTTGTGCTTTCTTTTCACCCACAGCACGTTTCCATGCCATAAGGGCATCACGTTCTTCTTGTGGTTTTGTTTTATCTAATATGGTAGTTACGCTAGGAACTTTGGAACCATCCGGAGTTGCGTATAAACGCTTTCCTTCTACGCTTTCTCTATTAATGGAAACGTAGTTATATCTTTCATTGAGTAAGGTCATAGCACAATTATACTGCCTACAACCTTACTTGTCAATTATTTAAAAGCCTGTTGTGTAGCGTGTTTTGCCATTTTATCAACTGCTTTTGTTAAATTAGGCTCGCCGATATTTGGTTTAGGTTCTTTTTTATCTGTTTTGATAACAACTCCATGACCATCAAATCTGGCTACTAGTTGTTTAAGAACTGGATCTGTTTCCCAACGAGCATTAAATCTATCATAGTCGATAGTGGGAGCATTATAGTTTTGGCCTGCGTGATTAATTGCATCCCATGTCATAGGAGCTTCACTGTGCTGATTGTTAGCCGCTGATTGAAGAGCCCTTAGTGTAAGAACTAAGGGGTCTATTGATTCATATATGTCTTGAATTACTTTTTTTTTGATGCAAGGATCATGCCTAAGCGACGGCTGTAGTCAACGCTTTCACGCTTTTCACGACCGGCTTCTGGAGGCATTGCGCCTGCGTCTGGGCCTGCGGCAGCATCGTCTGGACCAGTAACTGGTGGCATACCTGCATCTGTAGGTTCTGCACCCATAGTGTCAGCACCGCCTGTTGGAGCTGGAGGAGCACCTTCGCCGCCTGATAGTAAAGACTGGCCTTGTTGTAAGCCTTGACGGCTAGTTTCCAATGCTGTGTAAACTGCTTCTAAAGCTGGCTTAACTGCATCTTGGAATTGCTGTGCTACGTCACTGCCTTGGTTTTCTCTTATAGAGTCAATTAATTCTAAAAGCTGTTCAGCTTTTAATTGAGCTGTGTCTTCTAACCAACCAGTGATACGTTCTACCATATCCTTAGCGGCCATAATGTTTTTAGCTTTTTCTTCTTCGCCTTCTGCCAAGTATACAATGTAATTGGCAGCTGATTCATTTAAGTCGTAACGTAATTGTAATTCTGCTGATAATTCTTCTTGATCGCTTTCGCCTAATTCCATACGATTGATTGCTGAATCGATCCAGCTTTCAGGAACTGAATGATCCATGGCCTTTTTGCGTATTGTAGCAAAATAAATGCTTTTGCCTTTATCTTTACCATATTCTTTTTGCATAGATTTCTTCATCCCTGATTTGTCGTATTTAGATTTTAATTTTTTCTCTTCGGCTTTATCTTCTGGGTTCATTTCACGTTCTAGAATTGCCTGATTAACACAGTCTAACATAGCACGAGTCTTTTGATAAGCAGGACTTTCCTGCATACCGTCGAAACTTTCGCTAACTTCAAATTGGCTAATTTTAGTGCGTAGTTTGTTACGTGCATCTTCTAGTTGCACATCTGAAAATTGTTCTAGGTTAAGTTTATAGCCAAACTTTTTTGCTAAACTTTCGTTTAAGTGTTGTGAAGTAACTGGCTTCGATAATTCTCTAATTTGCATGGTGGTATCCTAAGCTTCTATTGTATGTATTTATACGAAACTCCACTTAAACATTGTGGAAATTCTGTCCTTGTACTGGGCTTCTTTTTCTTGTTCATATTCTAATCTGTTTAGAAGAATTATGTAACGTCCAAAGTCTTTAGTTTTTTTAATGCTGTTTTTGTACATTAAATTATTGCTATGACTAGCCCAGTATTTGTTGTCTAACTCTTTGATTTCAAAGTATTTGGTTAAATTTGTCTTGGAATACGCCTTTGCTGCCATAATAGCGCAGGTTTTAAGATAATACGTTTCTATCAATGTTTTGTTGCTGGTGTTATATACACACCAGTTATCAAACTTATCTTGTTTAATTACGAAATGTTCGTAAACTACACTACCATCCGGTTGAATGGCAAGGGGTAGCGTATTTTTAAGATCTTCTTCGAGCTTCGAAGCTAATTCTTTAATAACTTTTGCTGTGGGTTTTTTAGTTTTATTTTTGGTATTTTTCATTTGTGACTACAGTAGGATCTTTAGTGCCTATCTTAGTTACCAGACTTTTCCGAATCAAGGCCTGAACTCTGAATTGATCGTGTTCACTTAGCTGTGCTAGTCTAATAGGATCTTTGAGTTTTTCTAATAGCTTGTCTTCTTCTCGTGTAGTCCAAACATAAAACCCCGAAAGGAGATCAAAGTTTTCTCCTTTTGGATCATCATTGCCAACTATTAATTCGCTTATTTTCATTTTAAACCAGCAATAGTTAACCACTTGTATAATTCGTCAGATTCTTTTAATTTCTTGCCGCCTATTGTACTAGCTGACGAACTAGCAGGGCCACGGTTAGCACGTTCAAAACCTTTGTCGCGTACTTGGTTAATAAAACGATCAGTAGCATCACCGCCAACATCATTGTTGCCTTGACTAATTAAATCCTTATGACCTTCTTGAGTAGGTTGATTACGGCTTGGCATTACACTTTGATGTGGCTGTTGCGGAGCGGATGCTTGCGCGGCGGCATCTGCGGCGGCTGGTGTTCCTGGATTGCGGCTTGGGAATGGACTTTGTACTTCGTCGATATCACCACCATGGAACTTTTTTGTCATATGGTGTGCATGATACTCCATATCACCAGGGTGAACACCTCGTGCATGTAAGAAATGCAATGCTTTGTTAAACACTGCCTTATCATCTCCGCTATCGCTATCATGCGGTGCATACTCGCTGTTCATCCAATCATTATAATGTTTGTGTCCTGGATGCTCATCTTCGCCGGCTGCTTCTGATGTAGCTTGGTCTACAGTTTTAAGAGCAATCTGAGAACCAGTAGTTGTTTTAGGAACTTCAGCAGTTAGCTTACCAGTAGCTGGATCGGTTTTAATCTGTGATTGATCGAGAGTTGTTTCACCGTTAGCAGTCTTTACAGCTACTTTTCCGTCTTTTGGATCTCCGGCAACCGTTCCTGTTTCAATCGCGCCGTCTTCGCCTAGTATGTCTTTAATTTTCATTATGTTCTCCGAGGCTTAATTCAGCACTCTCTAATTTATGTATGTATTTACGCAATTTGTCAATAGAACCTCTAGCTCTGAGTAGCTTGAAAGCTAGATTTTCCACGCTTTGTTCGCCGTTAGCTTCTAATCCTGCCTTGCGTAAACGTTTGAGATCGTCCATAGCAGTTTTGCATTGTTGTAGGTCACCGCTACGAATAGCTGAGTTAATCTTGCCAGAATAACTACGGGCTTTACTTTTAATATCTTTAGAATCTACAGTAGGTTCTGTATGTTCAGGTTCGTTAATCCATTTGTTATCTAGTACACTAAAAATACCTGCGCTGTGATGAACTTGCCCAGCAGGCTGTACATATAGTTCTACTGGAATACCTTTTATTTTTAAATCATAGGTATTGTTGTATTGTACTTTTTGTGGTGTAAATGTTTCGTCTGAATTAACTATCAAGTGTAAATCTATATCGCTAAACTCGCTATAATTGTAACCAGCACTGCTACCGCTAAGTGTTACATCTTTAAGTTTTAATTTAGGAACATCGAGAAACTCGACAAAGTTTTTAGCTATCTTTAATAGTTGGTGGCGCACTTCAGTACGCATATGATTGCCATCCCACAGAGCCGGATTCAGCTCATGATGATGAGGATTTGGATCGATTAATTCTGCTAAGTTCATTCAGTATTTAACTGAATTAGGTGCCTAAAAACTTTAATATGTGTGGAAGATTCATAGTGTTTATCCAGCCAGCTCCTACAGCGAATGCCATTGCGGCTAATGAATACTTGACCCATTTGTCTTTTACTGATTGTAGTTCTTTGATTTTGCCAGCTAGCTCATCATGCTGTTTAGTAGATTCTTCGCTCATGGCTCTGAGCTTGTCTGCTAGCAAATCGCGAGTATTATCTAGACAATCGTGCATGTCCTTGACATCCGATTTGAGATCGTCAATTTTTTCTTCAATCTGATGTACTTTGGTTTCAACCACTGCCACTCGCTCAGGTAGTGTGGCCAATTGTGAAACTGCTTCTGTTGTCTTTGTCGCTGTGCGGGCCATATAGGCTCTCCATTAAAAGTTTAAGTTCTGCCCTGATATGAGCATGTGCCTAACAAATGTATAAGTGCCTAGTTAATGATTGTTTGCCTACAACTTTATTTACTATAAAGCAGTCAGTAATAATACTATGTTTTATTTAGCGAAGAATGTTATGTTCTTGCCTGGGTCAGCTGTGTTGAAAACTGCGTATTTTTGATCCATCAGTTCGTCCAAGCCGTCAATGTAAGGCACTAGGTGAAAGTCATCTTTTAGAAACGCTACAGGATCGCTGGCTTTTTCGTATAAATGTTCACGGTCGGTATTAAAATCAAACCGCCAGACTCGTACTAGGTCATCTGTATCAAACCCAACTAATTTCCCGCTAACTTCAGTTGCTATCGGACTGTTTGTAAAAGTAACATTGGCACGTATTCCTAGAGTTTGCAGTACAGTTTGAAAATTCTGTTCCTTCCATCTAAGTGATTCCTTGCCTGGTTCTGTCCTATGCTGTCCAGTATGCGTAATATCAACTAACGTGTATAGCTTATATTCCATAGCGTTTATTAGTTATTTTCAATGGCGGGCATTTGAGCTGTGCCGTCTATTGGTTCATTTTCAACAAACACTGGAACTCCGCCGGGAGCATATTCTTTAAATTTAAAACTAGCAAGAGACTCTGTTAACGAGTCTATACTGTCAGCATTGACTACACTTGCACTACGTTGACGTTTAGTAAACAAATAATATTGGTACATAGGCGGTGTTCCACGTCCAAACATCATTACTTCTGCTTTGCTGAAGATTTCCTTAAGTTCGTTTGCTGTCATAATAGTTCCTATAAAATAGTAGTGTATTTAACAGCCGTAAAAAAGCCCACTTATAAAAGTGGGCTTAGTCTTCCCATCCCTGAGAATTAAAACATATTACTGGATAGTTGCACCAGAAGCTGTCAATTGAGCAACAGTAACAGCACCTGAACCCCAGCTACCTAAAGCAGTTAACAATTGAGCTGCCAATAGACCAAAGTTGCTTAGTGTTGGGTATGATAACAATTCAATGTTACCTTGACCAGCTGAAGCAGAAGCGTCATTCATTGTGTCAATAGCAACTGCAACAACGAAAGCTGTTGAAGATGGAGTACCAACAAAGTAAACTTCACCGAATTGTTGAATTGTACGAACTGCTACTGCGAAATAATCCAATGAGTCAGTTGCGTTGTTGAAACTTTGATAGTTACCTGTTGGGCCTGCACCGCTTGTGAAGCTTGGTGGTGTACCGCCAGAAACTGTAACGCTTAAAAATGCTAAGTTACGTGTACCAAAGTTGCTGTATGTTGTACCGCCGTATGTGTCTTGTGATGTCATGCGGCCGTAATTGGCTGCGACGTATGTACCTAATAATGATGGCATAATATTCTCCTAATCTACCATACTGCCCGAACTCTTCGAGCGACCTTCCTAAAAGGCCTTTGTATAATTATTTAGCCCAAATGGGTATTTTGGTAGTTATATGCCCAATTTTTGGTGGATTAGTCTAAACCAGTCTGCTGTGCCTTCTTTTATAGCACGTTCTGGATACTTTTTAGCCATGTCAGCACGGAATTGCTCTAAACGTGGGCTATTGATACCGCCAACTGCACGAATAATGCTTTCTACATTACCTAAGTCATTAGCTGAATGGCCTGGGCCAAGTGCTAATTCAGCTACTTTGTTTATATCACGAGTGATAACTTCGCCGGTAGCACGATTTTGTAATGCGCCGCCAAATCCGTTATACTGGAATGTTTTAGGCGGATGTCCTGGAATAGTGTTAATAATACTAGCCATAGCAAACTGCTGATCTTGTCCGCCATATGGGCTATCTTTAATACTATAATCATGTTCATGATGTTGCCCAATTTCGTGAGCGTGTTCCATGATCATCAAGTCTACTTGAAAATATGCAGGCAAACCTTGTATTTCCCCACCGGTAGGAAATCCAATGTGTACATTTTTACCTATTTGTAGTGCAGGATAATGCTGGCTCATATGTTGGAGTACTGCTTTACGCACTCCGGCATCATCTGTTTTAGGATCTAATTTTAGTTTATGTTTAATACGGTCGGCGTCCATGAATACATCTACATCACCACTGTCTATTTTATTAGTACCAAGATGTGCATATCTGTGTTCAGGATCAAAACTGCCTGCGCCGCCACTTCTCCAAAAACCAGAATCTCCTATTGAGCTCAATACAGGTTGAAGCGTTTTTTTAATTTCTAAATATTGTGCAGGAGATAAACGAACTAGCACTCCTTTAGTAGGACTGTTTTCAATGGTGTCTATACCTAACTTTTTAAGTGCATTACCGCTCATTCTTTACCTTCTTGTATACGCTTGATTCCACGTTTAAATTTGGTAACATCTGCGCCTTTAATACTATTAATAAATCTACGTTCCATTTCGGCCGCAGTTTCTACATCGTAGTTTTCCCTGATCATTTTTAACAAATTGATGGCACTTTGAATAATGTTACTGCCGCGGCTTTCTATAACTAGATCCGTATTCCGGCTAATACCAACTTCATTTAATTCTTGTAAAATACTACGTGTGCTTTTACGCATAATGTTTCTCTTTCGTATATTTATTGAATTATACACATGATTGTAACGAATATCAATTAGGTTGAAAAATATCATGGTTTGTACTAATATGCTAAATACTCAGTAGAAACACTAAGTAACTACTCAACACACACTTAACAAGGAGTCACACAATGACAAAACTATTACAAGGACTCAAAAAGTTCTTTAATCAAAGCCAAATGAGCGGCTTAGAAGCTTATATCGTCAGTCACAATCCAACTAATGCCGCAGATGTAGATCGTCTGTCACGCGAATATTCACAACAATTTGTATGGGGCCGTGGACTATGAAAACTATCCAACAATTTTTCGT
>Ga0316229_1004029_pt1 | contig 11041 bp, 9 predicted proteins | sample TBH18023metaG_FD_206011 | JGI IMG/M metagenome (GOLD analysis project Ga0316229, IMG submission 206011) | Freshwater microbial communities from Trout Bog Lake, Wisconsin, USA - TBH18023 | ecosystem: Environmental > Aquatic > Freshwater > Lake > Hypolimnion/Profundal zone | place: USA: Wisconsin...
CCCGCCGTCGAGCTTGATCCAGATTTCGTCCGACTTGGTGAGAAATTCCAGCCCGCGCAGGACCGCCGGATGATCCAAGCCGGTGCCGTTGGTGTAGAGGACGATCTTGAAAAATTCGTCCAGCGCGCGCACGCGCACGACGGCCTGGACGGCGTCGGCAAAATTCGCCGCGAGCGTCGGCTCGCCGTCGCCGCTCAGGGCGACCTGGTGCAACTGCAGCAGTTCGGACGGCAGCGCGTGATACGCCGGCAGCTCGGCCAGCTTGCCACTTTGGATATAAGCGATTGTCTTGCGCAGCTCCGTCGCCAGCACGTCCACGTCCAGCCGGTTTTCACGCGCCGGCTGGCGCCGATCCACCTCGCAGTAGGAGCAGTCGAAATTGCATTTCTTGTCGGGGTTGACATTGACGCCAAGCGACAGACCGCGCGCCCGCGAGGAAATGACCGCATAGACAAACCGGTTGCCCAGCCAGTCGCGGGGCCGGTCAAACGCCGTCTCGCGCGCCGGGGCATGCTGGTAGGCAACCCCGGGCTTCCGCCGGGTTCCCGGCGCGACGGTCACTGGATGAATGGCTGATGTTTCCACAATTTCCACCGTGAATCTAGCGTCCGCGCCGCCCGTCCACCACACGGCTATTGGTGAATCCTTGACATATCTTGGCTCGGCTAATGGACAAAGTTTTGTTAATTAATTCTCCCGCCGGGAATTTCCAATCGCAGATTTTGGAAAACGCCCGCACCTTGTGCCTGCCAAAAAAAACACGGCTAGCAGATGCGCGGCAACTGCTCGCCGCTGGGCATGTCCAGAATCCGGCTCACGCCCAGCGCGCTCTTGAGCGTCACCAATGGCGCGGATTTTTCCACGACCCGGCCGACGAGCGCGGCACCGGAAGACACTTCACATCCGCGCAGGATTTGCAGGGCGCGTTCCGCGTCGTGCGCCACGACGAAGGCGGCAAATCTTCCTTCATTCGCGACGTGCAACGGGTCAAGCCCCAGCATCTCGCACGCGGCATGGACATCCTCGCGCACGGGAATCAGTTTTTGCTCCACCGCGATTTTCACCCCGGCGGCCTCGGCGATTTCGTTCAGCGCGCTCGCCAGCCCGCCGCGCGTCAGGTCGCGCAGGCAGTGGATTTCAATTCCCGCTTCAATCAATTTCAAAACCGCCTCATGCACAGGCGCGGAATCGCTTTCAATCGTGCTTTCAAATTGCAGCCCTTCGCGCACGGCCATAATGGCCATGCCATGCCGACCCAGATCGCCGCTCACAATCACCACGTCGCCAGGCCGCACTTGCTGCGGCGCGATTTTCTGGTCGTGTTCAACCACGCCGATGCCGGTGGTGTTGATGAACAGCCCGTCGCCCTTGCCCTTGTCCACGACCTTGGTGTCGCCGGTGACAATTTGCACGCCGCATTTTTTCGCCGCGTCGCGCATCGAACAGACGACGCGCCACAAGGTTTCCATCGGCAAGCCCTCTTCGATGATAAAGCCGCAGCTCAAATACAACGGACGCGCGCCGCTCATCGCCAGGTCGTTCACCGTGCCGTGAATGGCCATCGAGCCGATGTCGCCGCCGGGGAAAAAAATCGGCCGCACGACATAGGAATCCGTGGTCATCGCCAACCGTCCGGCGGGAACATCGAATTGCGCCGAGTCGTGGCGCGTGTCGAGAATCGGATTGCTGAACGCCCTGCCAAAAACATCTTCCAGCAATCTGTGCATGAGTTTGCCACCGCCGCCATGCGCCATCAGAACGTGCGGATACTGCGAAATCGGCAGCGGGCATGCCGCACTAAAATCTGGCGTCTTCATTTTGCACCTGCCACTTCTTTCGCATCATGCCGGCGATACCGATAGTAGGCCGCGCACGCGCCTTCGCTCGAAACCATCGTCGCGCCGAACGGATGTTCCGGCGTGCAGCGCGTGCCGAACGCCGGACAGTCGTGCGGCTTTTTCAGTCCCTGCAAAATCAATCCGGCGATGCACTCCGCCGGCTCCGCGACGCGATGATCCGTCAACTTGAATTTTTTCGCGGCGTCGAACGCCGCGTAAGCTTCGCGCAATCCCAGCCCGCTCTGCTGAATTTCACCGATGCCGCGCCACTTGCGCGGCATCACCTGAAAAACTTTCCCAATCAAATCCTGCGCCGGTCGGTTGCCCGCGCGGGTGACGGCGCGGGCGTATTGGTTTTCCACTTCCGCACGGCCGGACTCCAGTTGCTGCACGGCCATCAAAATTCCGTGCAAAATATCGAGCGGCTCGAAACCGGTGACAACAATCGGCACGCGGTATTCTTGCACCAGCGGAAAATATTCTTCGTAGCCCATCACCGCGCAGACATGGCCGGCGGCGAGAAACGCCTGCACACGGCAGCCCGGCGACGACATCAGCGCCTCAATCGCCGGCGGCACGAGGACGTGGGAAATCAGCATCGAGAAATTTTTTAACCCCTTTTGTGCCGCCTGAAAGACCGCCATCGCCGTCGCCGGCGCGGTCGTTTCAAAACCGACGCCGAAGAAGACCACCTCGCGCGCCGGATTTTCCTCCGCCAGTTTCACTGCGTCGAGCGGTGAATAGACGATCCGCACGTCGCCGCCGCCGGCCTTGACCGAAAGCAAATCTGTCGTGCTGCCCGGCACGCGCAGCATATCGCCGAATGAGGTGAAAATCACTTCCGGCCGCGCGGCGATTTCCAACGCCTGGTCAATCACCTCCAACGGCGTCACGCAAACCGGACAACCCGGCCCGTGGATGAGCGTAATGTTTTTCGGCAGCAGCTCGTCAATGCCAAATTTCACGATGGCGTGCGTCTGGCCACCGCAGACTTCCATGATCGTCCACGGCTTCGTGGTGACGCGGTGGATTTCCGCCGCGAGTTTCTGCGCGAGTTCGCCGTCGCGGTATTCGTCGAGAAATTTCATTGTTTTGTTAAAGCGTTGAATTGTTAAAGCGTTGAATTGTTAAAGCGTTGAATTGTTGTGGCGCAATGTCTTTACCAGTTTAACAATTCAACAATTCAACGAATCACGTTTTTTCATCTTCCAGTTCGCCCAGTTCGCCCATCTGTTTCAGGTATTCAAAAACTTTTTGCGCCTCGGCCTCGTCCACTTTGCTCAACGCAAAGCCGACGTGGACGATGACGTAATCGCCAACAACAACCTCCGGCACATACGCCAGGCTCGCCTGCTTGATGACGCCGGAGAAATCAATCCGCCCCATGCGCGTCACCGGGTCGTCGCCGCTGATGCTCACCACTTTTCCGGGAATTGCGAGGCACATGATTTATTTCAAGTTAAGGTTGTTTCGCGCCGCATAAATCTGTCCCAGCGCGATGCCTCCGTCGTTCGGCGGCACACGCTGATGCCAATACGGCTGGAACTTTTCCGCCCGCAGCCGCGTCACCGTGCGTTCGGTCAGGTAACGGTTTTGAAAACAGCCGCCGCTCAAGGCCACGCGCGGCTGGCCGAATTGCCGGGCAATTTCCACCACCGCCTCCGCCAGCGCGTTGTGGAATTTCGCCGAGATTTCCGCCACGGAAACGCCGCCGCGAACGTCCGCCAGAATTGTCGGAATCATCCGCGACCAGTCCAAGACGAGTGACGAGTGATGAGTGATAAGCGGCAAATCGTAGCGCGCATCCGTCGCGAAACCGTCAATGGCAAATTCCAATTCCATCGCCGCCTGGCCTTCAAACCGCATCTGCTGGCGCACGCCGGACAGCGAGGCGACCACGTCAAATAAACGCCCCACGCTGGAAGTCAGCGGCGAGTTAAAACGGCGCTGCAGCATCCCTTTCAGCGTGATCATTTCGACCGGCGGCATTTCCCGGAGCGGCGCCAGATGTTCCATTTCGAAGACGGATTCGCCATACAGTTCGTAGAGCAGCCCCAGCGCGGCGCGGCGCGGTTCCTTCACCGCCTTGTCGCCGCCGGGCAGCCGGAACGGACGCAGATGCGCGACGCGTTCGACCTTTTCGTCGGTGACGAGAAAAAATTCTCCGCCCCAAATCGTGCCGTCCGCGCCGTAGCCCGTGCCGTCCCACGCCACGCCGAGCGTGGGCAACGGAATTTCATTTTCCGCGATGCAGGACAAAACGTGCGCGACGTGATGCTGGACGCCGACGACCGGCTTCCCGCAGGCCTGCGCAAATCGGGTCGAGAGATAATCCGGGTGCAAATCAGCGGCAATCATTTCCGGCTTCGTCCCGTAAAGTTTGGGCAAATCAGCGGTGACCTGACGAAAGGCGCGATGAGCCGCCTCCGTTTCCAGATCGCCGATGTGCTGACTGATGAAAACATTTTTGCCCACGGCGAGCGCGACCGAGTTTTTCAAATGCGCGCCGACGGCGAGAACAGTCGGAGGGACGAGTTCCACGAGTCGCAAACATGAGGGACTCGTGGAACTCGTCCCTCCGATTGAAATTGGCAGCGGCGCGTAGCCGCGCGCCCGCCGCAAAACCATTTCGCGGCCAAGCATCACGCGGACAACCGAGTCGTCCAGGTGCCGGACAATCGGGCGGTTGTGGACGAGAAAAGCGTCGGCGATGCCGCGCAGGCGTTCGAGCGCCTCGTGTTCGTCGGTGCAAATCGGCTCGTCGCTCACGTTGGCGCTCGTGGCGACCACGGGGAAATCCAACTCCAGCAGCAGCAATTGGTGCAGCGGGTTGGACGGCAGCATCACGCCGAGATCGGGATTTTTCGGCGCGATGTTTTCTGGAATCTGGAATTTAAAATTAAGAATTTTGAGCACCCGGCGGCGGCGCAGCAGGACAATCGGCGCTTCCGGCGAACGCAGCAGCCGTTCCTCCAGCGCCGAAACTTCGCAGACAAATTTTACCGTGGAAATGCCCGGGAACATCAGGGCGAACGGCTTTTCCTCGCGCTGTTTTTTTTCACGCAGGCGGCGGACGGCGGCTTCATTTCGCGCGTCAACCAAGAGATGAAAGCCGCCGACGCCCTTGACCGCGACGATTTTTCCGCGCCGGATCAACTGCGCGGCGGCGAGCAGCGCCTGGTTGCCGCCAAAGATTTTTTCACCAGCGGCGTTCCACAGCTCCAGCCGCGGGCCGCAGACCGGACACGCATTCGGCTGCGCGTGAAACCGGCGGTCGCGCGGATTCTCATATTCCGTCCGGCACGCGGGACACGGCGCGAACTTTTTCATCGAAGTGTTGGCGCGGTCGTATGGCAGCGACTTGATGATGCTGAAGCGCGGGCCGCAGTTCGTGCAGTTCGTGAACGGATAGCGGAAGCGGCGGTTCGCCGGATCAAAAATATCGCGCAGGCAGTCCGGGCACGTCGCGATGTCTGGCAGGACGAGGGCGGATCTGTCGCCGGAAGTTTCACTCGTCCGGATTTCAAATTGTTTCAGGCCGACGGCGTCCAGCCAGACCGGCTCCAAGCTTTGGATGAAACTGCGCGGCGGTTTTTCGACGGCGAGGCGGAGCAGGAATTTTTCCAGCGCCGCGCGCGCGCCTTCGGCCTCGATGAAGACGCCCTGCGGCGAATTGTGAACCGAGCCGCTGAGCTTCAATTCTTCGGCGAGGCGGAAAACAAACGGACGGAAACCCACGCCTTGCACCGCGCCCCGGACAGTCAGCCGGAGCCGGACTTTGGGCGCAGCCGGCACAGTTGAAATCAACTCCCGGTCAAACCGCCGCCGCCCGGCAAAGTTGGAGAGCGTGTGCGACTTCACACCCACAGCTTACGACAGCACCGGCTTTTCAACTGCGCGTAAGTTGCCGACGGCTTTGCATTTATTGGCATGGCCACCACAGAATTTACCCGCCAGTTCCTTGATTTTTACAATTGCCGCATGAAATCCGGCCTCCGCCTCGGGCGAATAATCCGTGCCGAAACCCAGATGCAGCGCGGGGATGGTGAGCCACCACGCTTCCGGCGCGTGGCCAAAAACATCGCGCGCGAGCGCCAGCATCGTGCGCGGGTCGGCGGAATGCGCCATGAGCTGCGAGGTTTCGCCGGGTTCCAGTTTACGCCAGCGTATTGGTTCACGGTTCAGCGTCGCCGGTTCAGGGTTGGGAATCCCCGAACCCGGAACCTTGAACTCTGAACCCTGAACAATTTCCGCGTCCACGAAAATCACGCGGCGGGCGCGGGCGATGGGGTCGGCAAATTCGGGCGTGAGCAACTGGCAGGTGAGCGTGCGGACGCCGGGCAGGTGCAACTCCTCAACCGCCTCGGCCACGCGCGGGCCGACGCCGTCATCGCGGCGCAGGCTGTTGCCGTAGCCGATGACGAGCAGTTCGGCTTCAATTTTGACTGGCGCGTCCGTGTTCATCAAAAATTCGCCGACGGAAAAGCAACCAGCCAGAAACTTTTCCGCCGGCATATTATTGTCCACCCAACCGAGGACAAATCTTTAACCGCGCATTTTTTCGTCCAGCACCCGGCCGTCCGGCGCGATCATCTGGACGTGCAGCGGCATCTGGCCGACGGCGTGCGTGGAGCAGCTCAGGCACGGGTCGTAGCAGCGGATGCCGTGTTCGACGCGGTTGAGCATCGGTTCGGGAATCTGCCCGTTGCCGCCCTTGATGTAGTGACGGGCGATTTGCGCCACGGTCTGGTTCATCGCCAAATTATTCTGGCCGGTGGCGACGATGAGATTGACGCTTTTCAGCAGGCCGTCGCAGTCCACCGTGTAGTCGTGGAACAGCGTGCCGCGCGGGGCTTCGCTCGCACCGACGCCATGCAGGCTGTTGATGCCGGCATCGGCACGGAGATAATCGCTGGAAAGTTCCGGATCGTCCATGTAGCGCTCGATGTATTCGAGCGACGCAAGAATTTCGATGAGCCGCGCGTAGTGATACAGGAACGACGACGTGACCGCACCGCGTCCGAGCTTCTTGAATTTCTTCAGTTCCTCGTCCGCCTTTGGCACACCCATTTGTTCGGCGACGTTGAGCCGCGCGAGCGGGCCGACGCGATAGATGCCTTCGGGGCAGCCAAGCGGCAGGTAATACGGCGACTTGAGGTAGGAAGTGTTCTGCACGGCCTCGCCGATGTAATCCTTGTAGTTCGCCACGTCAATCTGGTCGGCGATGATGCTGCCGCTGCTGTCGGTGAAACGCAGCTTGCCGCCGTGATGTTCCCAAGAACCGTCCGGCGTGACCAAACCCATAAACAGTGACGGGAAGTTGCCAAAAATCTGGATTTCGCGCCCGTGCGACTTCATGATTTTCTTCCAGAGTTCCAGCGCGACGTTCGTGGTCGCGTAGGCTTCCGGCAGCCAGGCCTTGATTCGGGCGCGGCCTTCGGCTGAAAGATTAGAACGCACGCCGCCGGGCACGGCCCACGCGGGATGCACTTTTTTGCCGCCGAGAATCTCGATGATTTCCTGGCCGAACTGGCGGAGCCGGATGCCGGCGCGGGCGAGTTCCTTGTTCGCGGCGATGATGCCGAAAACGTTGCGCTGTGCAGGCGGCGTGTCCCAGCCGAGCAAAAAGTCGGGCGCGCTCAGATGGAAAAAGCTCAACGCGTGGCTCTGCACGAACTGGCCGAGGTTCAGCAGGCGGCGCAGCTTGTCGGCGGCGGGCGGGATGCTGACGGCCATGATGGCGTCGCCGGCCTTGGCGGACGCGAGCGTGTGGCTCACCGGGCAGATGCCGCAGATGCGCTGGGTGATGCCGGGCATTTCGGAATACGGCCGGCCTTCGCAGAATTTTTCAAAACCGCGAAACTCGACGACATGAAATTCCGCGTCGGCGACGTTGCCGGCGTCGTCCATGAAGATGCTGATTTTGGCGTGGCCCTCGATGCGGGTCACGGGGTCAATGACAATGCGTTTTGCCATAAAATTATTTCAACCGAATTTTAACTGGGTGCCTTCGAGCTTGGGCGTCTGGCCGGCCAACACCTGGCCGAGCAGCGCTTTGATGCGATCCGCCGGCGGCGGACAGCCGGGCATAAAATATTCAACTTTGACGACCTCATGAACCGGCAGCACGCGTTCGAGCAGCAGCGGCACAATCCCGTCGCATTTCGGGAGGACGGGATTGTATTGCGCATTATCAATGTATGCGCGCTGCAACACGCTTTCGCCGTTGCCAAGTCCGAGCTGGTTGCGCATGGCGGGCACGTTGGCCGTCACGGCGCAGTCGCCGAAAGACACCAGCACCTTGGTGCGGGCGCGGATTTTGTGGATGAGTTCCAGGTTGTCCGCATTGCAGACCGCGCCTTCGATGAGGCACACGTCCACGCCTTCGGGATATTCCTTCACATCCGCGATGGGACTGAAGACGACTTCAATTTTATCCGCGATATCAATGAGAAACTCATCGAGGTCGAGGAATGACATGTGGCAGCCGGCGCAGCCGCCGAGCCAGACCGTGGCAATTTTTAAGCGTTCCATTGTTTTTTCTCCCGTGCGTTGACGATGAATTCAAGTTTGTCGCGGTCGCGAACCGATTCGCCCACCGCCGAGCCTTTTTTGAACAGCGCGCCGGTCGGACAGGACATGACGCACTTGCCGCACTCGGTGCAGCTTTCGGAATCGCCCCACGGCTGGTTGAGGTCGGTGATGATTTTGGATTTGCCGCCGCGGCCGGAAACATTCTTTGTGCCCGCGCCTTCGATGTGCCAACAGACACGGACACAGCGCGTGCAAAGAATGCAGCGGTTGTGATCCATGCCAAACAGCCGGTGCGTGTTGTCCACGTTCCATTTCGGGAACGTGTATTCGTAGCGGACGTGATCCATGCCCTGCGAATAGGCGAGCGACTGCAATTCGCAGTGGCCGTTCGCCACGCAGACGGCGCAGACGTGATTGCGTTCGGCAAACAACAGTTCCAGCGTCATGCGGCGGTATTTGCGCAGGCGCTCGGTGTCGGTGGAAACCTCCATGCCTTCGGCGACTTTCAGCGTGCAGGCGGGCAGCAGCTTCGGCGTGCCTTGCACCTCGACGAGGCACAGGCGGCACGCGCCGATGTCATAAACGCCTTCGAGATGGCAGAGCGTCGGGATCTTGATGCCGGCCTCGGTCGCGGCCTGCAAAATGGTCTCGCCCTCCTCGGCGGTGATCTGTTTTCCGTCAATGGTCAGTGTCTTGGCGGCCATAAAATTATTTCGTTACGGGTTGGGAATGGGTTGCGCCCGCGCCGAACGTGTCCGGCTGGAGCAGTTCCTCGTATTCGTTGCGGAAAAACCGCAGCGTGCTCATCGTGGGATTCGGCGCGGTCTGGCCGAGGCCGCACAAACTGGTGTTGCGCACCATGTCGCAAAGCTCCTCCAGTTTCGCGAGGTCGCGCGCGGTGGCCTTGCGTTTGAGAATCTTGTCGAGAATGTTGTGCATCTGCACCGTGCCGGCGCGGCAGGGAATGCACTTGCCGCAGGATTCGTCCATGCAAAATTCCATGAAGAACCGCGCCACATCCACCATCTTCGAGGTCTCGTCCATCACAATCATGCCGCCGGAACCCATGATGGAACCGAGCTTGCCGAGCGATTCATAATCTACCGGCGTGTCCAGATGCTGCGACGGAATGCAACCGCCAGACGGACCGCCGGTTTGCACCGCCTTGATTTTTTTGCCGCCGGGAGCGCCACCGCCCATTTCCTCGACGATGGTGCGGAGCGGCGTGCCCATCGGCACTTCGATGAGGCCGGTGTTTTTGATGTTGCCGGCGAGCGCGAACACTTTCGTGCCTTTGCTTTTATCGGTGCCGATGCCGGCGAACCATTCCGCGCCGTTGCGGTAAATGGCCGGAACATTGGCGAAAGTTTCGACGTTGTTCAACAGTGTCGGACAGCCGAACAATCCGCTTTCCGCCGGAAACGGCGGGCGCGGACGCGGCGTGCCGCGCTTGCCTTCGACAGACATCATCAGCGCGGTTTCTTCGCCGCAGACAAACGCGCCGGCACCAATGCGGATTTCGATGTTGAAGTTGAACGGCGACTCAAAAACGCCGGCACCAAGCAAACCCAGCGTTTTCGCCTGTTTGATGGCGAGATTCAGCCGCGAGATGGCGAGCGGATATTCGGCGCGCACATAAATATATCCCTGATCCGCGCCGACCGCGTAGGCCGCGATGGCCATGCCTTCGAGCACGCTGTGCGGATCGCTTTCCAAAACGCTGCGATCCATGAACGCGCCGGGATCGCCTTCGTCGGCGTTGCAAATCACATATTTCTTCGTGCCGGGCGATTTGGCGACCGTGCCCCATTTGAGGCCGGTCGGGAAACCCGCGCCGCCGCGACCGCGCAAGCCGCTCTTGGTCATCGCCTCGACAACTTCCTTCGGCGTCATTTCGTTCAGCACCTCGTGCAACGCGAGATAGCCGTCCGCCGCGATGTAGCTTTCAATGCGTTCGGGATTCACGATGCCGCTGTTGGCGAGCACAATGGAAAATTGTTTTTTGAAAAACGCCGCGTCCGGATCGGTCTGCTCCACATTCGCCTTGCCGCCTTTGAGTGCGGCAATAATTGACGCCGCATTTTCCGGCGTAACCTTGACGTAAAGCTCGTTCTTCGGATCAACCGCGACCAGCGGGCCTTCGCAGCACAGCTTCATGCAGCCGACGCCGCGCACTTCGACTTCGTTTTGCAACCCGGCTTCGGCGACGGCTTTTTCAAGCTGCTCCTTCACGCCCTTCGAGTCGGAGGACATGCAGCCGGCCGCCAGGCAGCAGCGCAGGACAATTTTTTTCTGCTCGGCCAGCTCTTTTTGTTTTACCGCGATGAGGTCGTTGAGAATCATGATTTCACCCACTGGTTGATTTTTTCGAGCGTGGACTCCGGTGTCTGGCGCGGCGTGACCGTGCCGTCATAAACCACCGCCGGCGCGATGCCGCACGCGCCGATGCAGCGCGCGGTGAGCAGCGAAACCTTGTTGTCCGCCGTCGTTTCGCCGGCCTTGATCTTGAGTTGATCCTGGACAGCCTCGACAACCTTGTCCGCGCCCTTGACGTAACAGGCGGTGCCCATGCAGACGACGCAGGTATGCTGCCCCTGGGGCTTGAGCGTGAAGAAATGATAAAACGTCGCGACGCCATAAACGCGGCTTGGCGGCAGTTTCAACTTGTG
>Ga0316229_1004036_pt1 | contig 11027 bp, 10 predicted proteins | sample TBH18023metaG_FD_206011 | JGI IMG/M metagenome (GOLD analysis project Ga0316229, IMG submission 206011) | Freshwater microbial communities from Trout Bog Lake, Wisconsin, USA - TBH18023 | ecosystem: Environmental > Aquatic > Freshwater > Lake > Hypolimnion/Profundal zone | place: USA: Wisconsin...
GGACAAAGAAACAGCGTGAGGCGAGAAACCGCCGCTATGCGATCCGCTACAAGCAGGACAAATATCTTCCGCGTGTTGCTCCCAAAGGCCCGCTTGCGGGAGTTTCAACGGTTGATCCAGAAATAATTGCTTGGATCGACTCTTTATAAGAGGGACCTCATGTCGGACATGAACCAAAAGCTAATTGACGGGATGGTTGAACTCAGGCCCATGCCGGACGGCAGCTTTGACGAACTGGTGCTGTACGATGCGCCGGGCGGCAAGTGTGTCGTCCACGCTGAAATGATGGATACTAACCGGCTCTGGATCGGAATTTATCCGCCCGGAGAAAAAGAGCGCCGCGTTGTCATGTGGATCAGCGCCAAAAGCAAACTCACCATTCACGCGGAAGAAGATTGAGGGACCAAAGATGGGCGGCATAGCACTTACAATTTTCGGCGCGGCCTGGTGGCTGGCGTGCGCGAAGCTTTCTGGGACCGGAGCCACTGTCGGAACGCTGCTCGGAATAACGTGCGCCGTCATCGGCGTCATCAACGCTTTTCTTGGCTACTGAAAGGGGACGCTATGATGCCAGAGGAAAATGCCTTCCTGAACCGTGAGATTGAACGCGACAAGCGTTGGGGTCATCTGACTTTCGCGCAGGTCATGGACAAGCTGGACGAGCAACACGCCGCCATTGATCGGCTGCGCACCGCCTTGGTGACGGTCAAGGTCAACGTGATGCGGGATGGCCCGACAGAAGCGATTTACGATTTCATCAGCCAGCAGCTTCAACAGTAGAGGGACGCTATGGCCGAAGTGATTGACATGACCCCTCGCACATCGTTATTTCAATCGAGAAATAGGCCAAATCGTGAAGCCAGAGAAGTGAAAGGAACATCCAATGCCGTACGTGAATAAACCTCGCCCCTATAAAAAAGAAGCCAAGTACGAAGACAGCCCGCAGCAGGTGAAGAACCGCGAGGAACGTAACGCTGCTCGCCGTAAGCTGATGCGTGAAGGTAAGGTTCACAAGGGCGACGGCAAAGACGTGGACCACATGAAGCCCGTGTCCAAGGGTGGCAAGAACAACGCGGGTAACCTCGACGTGCGCACGGCGCACAACAACAGGTCCTTCTCCCGCAACCCTGACCACACTGTTAAGGTCAACAGGCCAAAAAAGAAAAAGTAATGTCTATCCTAACTAGCTACCAATGGACCGGCAGGTTCAAACCCTTCGCCCACCAGAAAGAAACGTCGGACTTCTTGGCGCGTCGTAGGCGTGCTTTTTGCTTTAACGAGCAAGGCACGGGCAAGACCGCGTCCGTTATCTGGGCTGCCGACTACCTGATGAAGCAGGGTAAGGTTAACCGCGTCTTGGTTATCTGCCCCCTGTCTATCATGAAGTCAGCGTGGCAGCAGGACCTGTTTAAGTTCGCCATGCATAGGTCTTGTTCTGTCGCCCACGGGGACGCCAAGCAGCGCAAAAAAATAATCAACGCTGGTTCGCAGTTCGTCATCATCAACTTTGACGGCGTGGCTATTGTTAGGGACGATATTATCAAGGGTGGCTTTGACCTTATTGTGGTTGACGAAGCCAATGCCTACAAGAACCCCCAGACCAACCGCTGGAAGGTGCTACGAGAAGTAGCTGAAAAGACTAAGGGTATATGGATGCTAACGGGTACCCCCGCCGCGCAGTCCCCGCTGGATGCCTACGGTCTCGCTAAGCTGATTAACCCGAACAATACGCCCAAGTACTACGGCCAGTTCCGCGACCAAGTCATGATGCGGGTCAGCCAGTTCAAGTGGATACCGCGCCCCGGGTCACAAGCTGTAGTGCACCAAGTTCTTCAACCCGCTATCCGGTTCGAAAAAGATCAGTGTCTGGATTTGCCAGAAGTAACGTACGTGGAGCGTGAAGCCCCGCTTACGGCGCAGCAGCTTAAGTACTATAAAAAACTCAAGAGCCAGATGCTGGTTGAAGCTGCGGGCGAGGAAATATCCGTAGTTAACGCGGCGGCTAAGCTTAACAAACTACTCCAGATATCTGGTGGTGCAGTGTACGCGGATACTGGTGAGGTCGTGGAGTTCGACACTACCAACCGGCTTAACGCCGTCCTCGAAGTCATCGAGGAAGCCAGCCACAAGGTATTGGTGTTCGTGCCCTTCACACATACTATAGAACGGCTCAAGACTGCGTTTGACAAGCACGGTATTACATCCGAAATTATTAACGGTGCCGTGTCCGTGAACAAGCGGGCTAACATTATCACCCGCTTTCAGGAACAACCCGAGCCCCGCGTGCTCATTATCCAACCACAGGCGGCCTCCCACGGATTGACGCTGACGGCAGCGAACACCATCATCTGGTATGCTCCGGTAACTTCCGTTGAAACTTACTTGCAGGCTAACGCCCGCATCGATAGGCCCGGGCAGAAAAATGCCATGACCATTGTGCATATCAAAGGCAGCGAGGTTGAAAGCCGCCTGTACAACATGCTACAAAACAATATCACTAACCACGCAAAAATAATTGATTTGTACCGCCAAGAACTTTCCGATGGCGCTTGACATTGTCAAATAGAGATATAGGTTGCCTTCCCGGTTAGAGGAGCAACCATGTCAGAAAACGTAGAGCAGATAGTTACAGCGTATCTTAGGCTGCGCGAAGCTATCGAAGAAAAAGAAGACCAGCACAAACAAGAAATAGGCGACCTTAAGGAGCAGCTTGATCTACTCAGCAACCAACTGCTCACCGTCTGCGCCGAACAAGGCTTAGATGGTCTTAAGACCAATGCTGGTACTGTGTCCCGGCGTGTTCAATCCCGCTACTGGACGAGTGACTGGCCGTCTATGTACCAGTTCATCAAAGACCATGATGCCATGTACCTGTTGGAGCAGCGCATCCATAACAACCATATGAAACAGTTCCTTGAGGAGAACCCGGACACGCTCCCCATCGGACTGCAAGCAGAACGTAAATTCGTAATACAAGTCCGCAAACCTACGAGGAAGTAACATGAGCAAAGCTACAAACGTCACGATCTTTAAGGAAACCGGTGCAGTCAGCACCCAGAAGCGTGAGCTTAGCGACTTCGCTAAGTCCATGTTCAAGACCACCACCAACCGCCGTATTCAGACTAACACCAACGGCACCTTCAAGCGCATCGTCAACGGTGAGCAGGTCGGCAACGCCGTACGCGGCGAGCTTAACGTCATTATCATCAATTCGCTGCAGGAAGTGTCGCGTATTTATTACGCCGAGAAGTTTGATCCCAACAAGGAAGCTACGCTGCCTAATTGCTGGTCTAACCGTGGCGACAAGCCCGAAGCCGCCGCAAAGGACCCGCAGCATAGTAACTGTGCGGATTGCCCGCAAAACGTTAAAGGTTCGGGTGAGAACGGCGGCAAGGCTTGCCGCTACCAGCGCCGTGTTGCCGTCTTGCTTGCGGATGATCCGTCAGGTGACGTGTACCAGTTTAATATCCCCGCCAAGTCTCTGTTTGGCAAGGGCACCGGTAACTCGCATCCGTTCGAGAGCTATACCAAGTTCCTTAGCTCTAACGGCGAAGGCATTGACAACGTGGTGACCAATATCAGCTTCGACTCCAACGCTGACACTATGGAGCTGCTGTTTGCCCCGGTGCGTAATATCAGCGACGAAGAGCACGAACTGGTCCGCGCTGCTCAGGCCAAGCCCGAAACCAAGATGTACACGGCGATCACAGTGGCTCAGGCTGACGGCGTTAAGAAGCAGCCCGCCGCTGCTGAAGAAAAGCCCAAGGCTAAGGTTACCCGCAGTGATGAACCGGATGAAAGCGACGAACCGGTTAAGCGCGGCAACAAGAAGTCTGCGGACGCCGCTCCTGCTGGGAAGAAGTCATTGTCTGATGTGGTCGACGCTTGGGGCGCTGACGATTAACCATGAGCCACAGCTACAGCGTTAGGGTTGCTAACCTAAACAAAAAAGCCGACAGGCGGCATCTTGGCGTGCGGCTAGGCAGGGTGTGCATTAAGCGCGATATCCCTGTGTCCCTAGTTGCCGCCAAGATGGGCGTTAGTAGACAGACGATCTACAACTGGTTCTGTGGGTTCAGTACTCCTAACGCAGCCGTATCCGGCCATATCGCAAAGTTCCTCGCTATTCTTGGCAACTAACACATGTCCAACTTTGATCTCCTTAGCGCCGTACAACCGGACGGCGGCTGGTTTGCCGTCGTAGGGATCAAGGACAAAAGCGTAGTACAAAAGTTTGCAGAGACCAGAGAAGAAGTAGACGACATAGCTGCGGACTTTGCGGAGCAGCGCCGTAATGTGTTCTTCGGTGTTGCCAAGTATAAGACAGACGACAACCGCAGGAAAGACAACGTACAGAGCCTCAAGGCTTTTTGGTTGGACATAGATTGCGGGGAGGCCAAGGCCCGGGTTGACGAGAAGACCGGTAGGCCCGATGGCTACATAGACCAGCTTGCTGGGCTGCAAGCTCTAAAAGGTTTTTGTGAGCTTGTCGGTTTACCTGAACCGATCATCGTCAACTCGGGTCGCGGCCTGCACGTATACTGGCCGCTTACGGAAGCCGTATCCCGCGAGCAGTGGGAGCCCGTAGCCGAAAGGCTACAGCAGCTTTGCGATACCCATAAACTTTATGTCGACCCAGCGGTCTTCGAAGTTGCGCGCATACTGCGCATCCCCGGCACCTTGAATTTCAAGGATGACCCTCCTATCGAAGTGACAGTTCTCGTTGAGAACGAGCCTGTTGGGTACGAATACTTTAAACAACTGCTCGGCGTAAAAGAAGTTGTACCCGCGACAGCGCCGCCAAAACGCGAGCTTAGCGAATATGCGAAGTCCATGCAGGCTAATAACCTGCATAAGTTTGCCAAGATTATGCGCCGCAGCGCGAAGGGCGAAGGCTGCCAGCAGCTATTAGACTGCTACCAGAACCGGGAAACCTTGTCAGAAGTTCGCTGGTTCGACGCCTTATCTGTGGCCAAGTTTTGCGTCGACAAAGACACGGCTATACACAAGTTGTCGGAAGGGTACCCAGACTATAACCCTGACCGCACTGAAGCCAAGATCAGGCACATACTAGGTCCGCATACCTGTCGGGAGTTTGCCAAGAACAATGCTGGCGGGTGCGACGGCTGCCCGTCCAAAGACAAGATCACCAGCCCTATCGTGCTGGGCAAAGAGATAGCCGAGGCCAAGGAAGAAGTAGTAGTTCAAGCCGATGCGGTAGCGTATAAAATCCCTAAGTACCCGGAGCCGTTCTTTCGCGGTGCGAATGGGGGTGTTTACCGCAGGCCGTACAAGGAAGAAGCCGAAGATATCTTCGTCTACAGGAACGACATATACGTGTCTAAGCGTATGTGGGACCCGAACCAAGGTGACGTTGTAGTTGTTAAGTTGCACCTGCGGAAAGACGGCGTACGTACCTTCGTAATCCCAAACAGAAATATCGCGGACCCTACGGAGCTTAAAAAAACTCTGGCGGCGCATGGCGTCATGTGCAGCAAGAAAAGATACGACCTGATGGTTGAACTCATTCAGGCGTTTATTGATGAATTTCAAGATACGAGAAAGGCAGAACACATGAGACTACAGTTTGGCTGGGCCGATGGCGACAGCAAGTTTATTATCGGTGACCGGGAGATCACCAAGGACGGCATCTTCCACAGCCCGCCGTCCTCTACTACCAGCAACATCGCAGAAAATATGCATGCGGTTGGCACGCTGGATATGTGGAAGGAAATCTTCGCCCTGTACGGCAAGCCCGGTATGGAGCCTTATGCGCTGGCGGCGCTGTCTGCCTTTGGTTCTCCGCTACTTAAGTTCTTGGGCCAGAACGGCGTTATCTTTAACCTGTTTAGCCCGCGCTCCGGCACCGGCAAGACTACCGTGCTGCATATGATTAACAGTGTTTACGGGCACCCTAAGCGGCTTTGCGCCGTCAAGGCAGACACCCTGAATGCCAAGATTTTGCGGTTGGGTATTATGAACCACTTGCCGTTCACCGTTGACGAGATGACCAACACGGAGCCCAAGGAATTCTCCGAGCTGGCCTACAACATGACACAGGGACGTGGCAAAGATCGCGTCAAGCAGTCCACCAACGAGATGCGTAATAACCTCACTTCGTGGGCCTGTATTTCGGTCTGTAGCTCTAATGCGTCATTCTACGAAAAGCTTGAACTGCTGAAGACAGCACCGGAAGGCGAGATGATGCGCCTGATCGAATACACGCTGGACTCAGTACCCCCAGAGATGGCACTTAATACGGCCTTCGCCAAAGATATGTTCGACCACAAGTTGATGGAAAACTATGGTCGCGCTGGCGATATATACGCCCAGTACCTAGTTAACAACCTCGAAGAGTGTAAAGACTGTGCGGTAAGCATACAGGCCAAGATTGACCGGGAGCTTAAGCTGACCCAGCGGGAACGTATTTGGTCCGCAGCGTTCGGTGCCAACATTGCCGGGGGGCTGATAGCCCGTAACCTTGGGCTCATCGACTGGGATATGAAGCGCATATACGCTACGGCTACGACAACTCTTAACGGTATGCGTGGAGAAGTTGTCGCTCCGGTTATCGACGTGGCTAGCGTGATTGCTGACTTCTCTATCCGGCATGTCCAGAACACGCTGGTTGTTAACGCCAGCGTTGATCGCCGGTCCAACATGGCTATGCTGCCTACGCAGGAGCCTAGAGGAGAGCTGGTAGTACGGTTTGAGCCGGATACCAACAAGCTGTTTGTAGTCTCTAAACGGTTCAAGGACGACTGCACCAAGATGCAGATCAACTACGCCGAGACGGTAAAGAAGCTAAAGGACAAGGGCATGTTGGTTCACTCCGGCACCCAGCGTATAACTAAGGGTATGAAGGTTGTCCTACCCGGGGTGCACTGTCTTGTACTCGATATGACCCACCCCGACTTTATTAACATGGGCAAGATCGTACAGGCGGCGGACGATGATGGTGGAGGGAGTTAACTACAACATTAACTGGCAGGCGTTTCGGCGCGGGCGGTCTATATTTATACCGTGTCTAAACTACGTGCAGGCTGGAAAGGCGGTAAGGCAGACCACACGCCGCCTGAGGATTAAAATACTTGTAAAGGTCGTAATAGAGAGTGGAATTCGCGGGTTGCGCATCTGGCGTATGTAAACTAAGTTTACCCCCGAGAGAGTTGCTCCTCTCGGTATTGGTTTGACTTGCCCCCTGCCTAACAGCAGGGGGTTTTTTATTGCTGGGTATCTGAAACTTCGTCTTCTGTCGGCGCAAACAACGTCTGCACGTAGGGGTATAACTGCCTTGGAGGTGCGTAACCCTGCATAGACATAGTGCGGGCTTTAACGCGGCTGGTCAGCGACTTAGATATGGAAGAACCCGTAATGGGTAGCATGTAGTTGCGAGCGTTATAATCGGTAACTGCATTCAGTGCGGCTATATAAGCGTCGGTATTTCCGCTGGCATAAGCACGGTTTATGTTGTTAAGCACATCCGTGCGTTCTTGTTCTATCTCATTCACCATAGATTTGGCTTCGATATTACGCTTTTCGATCTGCGCAGCTTCGGTAGCCCCGAGACCGGCACTCTGCGCTAGCAGTTTGCCTGTCGTATACCACTCAGCGTTGCGTACTTCCTCACCTTCAGGCGTCAGGTTGCCTTCAGTACCATACCTAACAGACTTCATAATATTGCGGGCAAACGCAGGGATAATCTCTTCTGTGCCGCGCTGGAAATCGCCTTTGTCAAAATAGTCCGCAGCAGTAGCCATGTTCATACCCAAGCTAGCTGTCGGACCACCGAGATGTTCGAGCATAAACCTAGTAAAGGCGTCGCGGTAATTCTTCGACGGCGTTTCATCGCGGAAAAACATGTTGTCCATGCTGACCAACGGGCCTACGTCAATACCAGTAAGCGCAGACACTGGACCACGATCCGCCATTAGTTCCAGTGTATCTGCTTGTTCGTTTGTAAGACCTAGGCCATTAGCCAGACTACTATCGCGCCCAAAATATTTGGGCAGGAATACATCGTGGAACCACAACTTAAGGTCCCGAGTGGCTAACGGGTTTTCCGGATCATCGCTATTTTCCTGTGGAAGCATATGCCTAATGCCGTCTGCGAAGCCAAGTATGGCACTAGACCCCGGCATACCGGATGCGCCGCCAAACATTGCCATCATGCCGAGAGTACCAAAGAACTTTATAGCAGCTTCTTTACGGTCTTCAGCAGGAAGAGACCGGAGCATATTAACCCCATTGCGCCCCAAGAACGAAGTAATCTGAATTGGCCAGCTCATAAACTGCGTGGCGATACGCGTAACTGGGTTGGCTTTCATCACCCAAGGCTTATTAACGTTTGACCAGTCGAACAGAATTTCATCGGTCATGCTACGCGCTTTTTCAGCGGCTTTCTCCCACGGAGTACCCTTTGCCAATTCCATTTCGTACGCGGACATAAAGGTAATTTCCCGCGTCATACGCTCCACATGGTGCAACGAACCCGTTATGAAGTTATATGCCGCCCGTCCGCCCCGGCTTATCGGGCCTTCATATTCTGAAGTAGCCGTGCTAGCGCGCGCCGATAAGTCTGAACCTTGTGTTCTACTAAACGTGCCGTTATCGGCACCCCAGTTAAAACCGTCTATAAGCTTCTGCTTATACGCTGCGTCTGGGTGGTTCGTTATGTACTTAGAATCACGAACAGACGGCTGGCCGTACCGATAGAACACGTTACCGTCAACATCTTTTGTCGGTATGCCCATACTATTAAACAGGTTCATATACCTGCCCATAGTCTTAAACGTTTTTGCCGCACCAAACTTAGCAACCATAGACGGGAGCCCAAGAACCGGCATCTGCAAGGCATGCATAAGCGCCACATGTGGCGGGGATACCAGCATAATAAAAGACGCCTTGCTGCCCAAAGTCGCCATGCGGTCCAAGACGTTTTGCGGAGGAGCACTTAGCTCCCGCTCCAAATTACGTTTGGTTGCATTCACATATTGCAGAAGCCGAATTTTGTCGGGGTTGCCTTTAAGCGCCGCCGCAGCCCCGTCTAGTTCTTTACGTACCTTCCCCGCATACTCCAGCCTTGAAAGCTGGTTAGCCGCGCTGTACTCGTGCGCTACGAACGCCCGGAAGGAATCCCCGCTAAAACCAGCGCGTTCCGCACGGTGAATAAAGCTCTTCTGGATATTTTTGCCCGGAAGCGTAGACAGATACATCTGAAAAATCTGATCTTTAAGCGCGTCAGAGTTCACGTCAGTGTTTTTATTCAGCGTGTCAAATATGTTCTTGAGCAAGTCATCGTTGCGCACGGCACTAGAACGTAGCTCGGACATGCTGTTGCCTTGCTCTATAGGGCGGGTATCCTTTGCAGCTTTCAGTTCTTCTTCGCGCTTGGCCAGTGCTACGTTACGCGCGATTTGGCTATCGAACGACTGCACTTCGGAATTAGCCCCGGTGCCTACGCGAAACCAATACTCACCAAAGCGCGACAGCGGGGCGTACACGGATATTCTGCGCGCCTCAGAGAACATTTTATCTACGTTCTTTAACGCTTCCGCTTTGTCGGTGTCGTTTAAGCCGGACTCCTTAACGGTCTTTGCGAGCAGGTCATAATACCGGTTAAATGTCTGCTCATACCGGTCCATTACAGACTTGTATATTTTCTTGCCTTCTGGCGACAGGGCATCGTGCATGTCCCATGTCTGCTTGATTTGATTCTGCCGCGCCACGGCTTCTTTGCCGGTAAGCGCAGGTGTGACCTTGTCCCCGTTTAGTATTTTGTCGTTGCGAATAGCGTCCGCGAGGCTAGCGTGTTTGCTGGGATTGAATCGGTTCAACGTCGAGGTCGGTATAAGGTCTGCAATACCCGCATCATCCGCCTTGTTTTTACGTATGGTCTTGGACCAGTTATCCTTGATAGCGTCTACCTCTTTAATGTATTTAGCCCGCTGGGCATTCAGCTTGTCGTGTAAGGCGTCGGCTTCTTTAATACCCCCAAGACTAGTAACGTTATCCTGCGCCCTCTTCTCTATCTGGGCGGCGGTCAGTCCCGGCTTGCCAGAAGCAACTAATGCTCTGGATTCTTCGATAGCCCTCTGTTTACCTAAATAATAAGCGTCAGTAACACCCGCGCGGTAGATGTCCTTGTTCATAAAGAGTTTCAGAAATAGCTCGCGAGCGTTAGTAGACCATGCATTGAGCCCCGCTTTAAACAGCCTATGGGCATCTTCTACGTTACGCACCTCTGACATGAGCTTGCCAGCGGATACGTTGGTTTCTCTATTTGTCGTGGCGGTTTTGACTTTATTTGTGGTTTCTTCGGCGTCCCTGTTTATTTTATTTGCCTTAACGATAGCCGCCTGACGCCTAGCAAATGCAGGTCCTTCTGAAGTTGTAGCCTTAGCGTTTTTACCGCCGCCAATAATATTGTCGTGCGCACGAGCCAGAATTGCCTGAACTTCTCTATTGCTGTAATCCAGTTTGAACCCGAGCTTACGGCCAAAATCTTTTACCGCACTAACAACACGATCCCAGACTGGGGCTGATATCCTGCCCGCTTCAGCCTCATGCGCGATAACTTCTTCCAATGCTCTGAGATGCGGGTTGGCCGCGCCTTCGTAGGCACCGGGGTTATTAGCGCGCCACGCTTCGGTAGCAGCCCGGTATTTTTCGTTCGATTTATAAATTCCCTGAAGAACGGAATCCAGCTTGTTACCAAAAGTACGCATAAAGCCCGCATGACCCAAAGCCTCATGGTAGAGCGTTGCGGCAACGTCAGCGTTATCCCCGAGATTATCAGCAATCATATACACAGTATTGCCGTCGCGTAGTGTGAGCCCCGGTGACTTATCCGCGCCTTGCTGCTTTACAACTTCCGCCAGACGCGGGGGTAGGTCGTCTACGCCCTGCACAACTTTAACATCAAGGTCTGAGTTCCAGCCCTTGGTGATATCATCAATATGGTCCGAGACTTCCGACGCAGGACGGCCAACAGGTGTTCCTTCCGGTGCGGCGCGATAGCGCACATC
>Ga0316229_1004043_pt1 | contig 11011 bp, 10 predicted proteins | sample TBH18023metaG_FD_206011 | JGI IMG/M metagenome (GOLD analysis project Ga0316229, IMG submission 206011) | Freshwater microbial communities from Trout Bog Lake, Wisconsin, USA - TBH18023 | ecosystem: Environmental > Aquatic > Freshwater > Lake > Hypolimnion/Profundal zone | place: USA: Wisconsin...
TCAACCTTTGCATAAAGCGTGGCGAGTTTGTTGCCATCATGGGCTCTTCGGGCTCCGGAAAGTCCACGCTTATGGGCGTGTTGGGCTGTCTGGATCGACCCAGCAGCGGCCAGTACCTCTTTGAGGGCACAGACGTGGCGCAGTTGTCCGAGCCGGGACTGGCACATATACGCAGTGAGCGCATTGGCTTTGTTTTCCAGAGCTTCAACCTGCTGGCCCGCACCAGTGCGCTGGAGAACGTCGCATTGCCGCTAATCTATTCCCGCACCCAGGCCTCACATGCAGGACAGCGTGCGGCGCTGGGGCATGCAGCGCTGGCCCTGCTGGGCTTGGCCGACCGCGAACACAACACCCCCGCGCAGCTCTCGGGCGGACAGCAACAGCGGGTGGCCATTGCCCGCGCTCTGATCAATACACCGGCTGTGGTGCTGGCCGACGAGCCCACGGGCAACCTGGACACGCGCACCTCGCACGAGATCATGGAGACCCTGGTACGCCTGAACCAGCAGCAGGGAGTAACCATTGTGCTGGTCACACATGAGCGCGACATCGCTGACTACACGCAGCGCGTGGTGACCATGCGCGATGGCCGCATCATCTCGGATGTAGCCAACCCGCCAAGACCCGTCGCTGAGCAGACGGGTGAGACAGCATCCGGGCAGATGCCGCCGCAAACCGCGCAGTCCTCTGTACGAGATGCCGCTGCAGCCCTATCAAAGCACACTGCATCTTCCTGGGCCTTTGGTTTGATGATTGTGTCGGCCGCCTGGCAGGCGCTGGTGCGCAACAAGATGCGCTCGGCCCTGACCATGCTGGGCGTATTCATTGGCGTGGCCGCGCTGATTGCCATGGTGGCCGTGGGCCAGGGTGCCAACGAGGCGGTGCGCAAGCAAATCGAGAGCCTGGGCACCAATCTGTTTGTGGTGGTGCCGGGCGCCACCACCTCGGGCGGTGCGCGTGCCGGCTTTGGTAGTGCCTCCACGCTGACCGTGGCCGATGCGCAGGCGCTGCGCCGTGAGGCCACCACGGTGGCCCAGGTGAGCTACCTCATACGCCAGGGCGGCCAGGTGCAATATGGCGACCAGAACTGGAGCACCAATGTGCAGGGCGTAACTGCCAGCTATCCACCCATCACCAACTGGAGCATTGCCAGCGGCCGAGCCATCAGCGAGGAGGATGACTCGGGCACGGCGCTGGTGGTGGTGATTGGCGAGACGGTGCGGCGCCAGTTATTCAGCGAGTTTGAGAATCCGATTGGCAGCGCCATCCTGGTGCGTGGTATTCCCTTGCGGGTGATTGGTGTCTACCAGGCCAAGGGACAGACCGCCTGGGGCCAGGACCAGGACGATCTGGTGATGATTCCCTTTGGCACGGCCGAGCGCAAGGTGCTGGGTGTGGCAGTACCCAGCCAGCAGGCGGCGGCCAATGCACAGTACCCCACACTGCCGAACCCCTTTGGTGTGCAGCCGCGCCTGACCGGTTTTGTGAACCAGATCTATGTTCAGGCCTTGTCACCGTCGCAAATTAACGCGGCGATTGCCGAGGTAAGTGCGATTTTGAGCCGCAGACATCACATCAAGACGGGCGACAAGCCTGACTTCAATGTCCGCAACCTCAGCCAGATTGCCGATGCGGCCGAGGGTAGCAGCCAGGTGATGGCGGCCCTGCTTGCGGTGGTGGCGTCTATCTCGCTGCTGGTGGGCGGTATCGGCATCATGAATATCCTGCTGGTATCCGTCACCGAGCGAACCCGTGAGATCGGCTTGCGCATGGCCATCGGTGCGCAGCGCAAGCATGTGCTGCTGCAGTTTTTGGCCGAGGCGGTGTTCCTCAGCGTGTTCGGCGGTGTCGCCGGTATCGCCGCAGGTGCGGCCGTGACCGAGGCCATTTCGCTGCTGGCCCAATGGCCGACGCTGATCGCCCCCTCGGCCGTTGCGGGAGGCTTTGTCTTCTCCGCAGCCGTGGGCATCTTCTTTGGCTACTACCCGGCGCGCAAGGCCGCGCGCCTGAACCCGATTGAGGCACTGCGCTATGAGTAGATTGCCAAAAAACAGCCTACCGATCTCATGCAGCTTCACCGCGCAGCTTGCCGGCCAGTTGGCCTTGGCCTGCTTGCTGTCGGCTTGTGCAGCCGTGGGGCCGGATTTTGTTGCGCCCGCTGCACCGACTATCAACCGCTATTCAGACAACGACCCTGCACGCACCGATGCTGGCCCTGCCGATGTAAGCCAGCAACTGTCCGCCACGGCATCGCCTTCCGGCGCGTGGTGGCAGGCCTTTGGTTCCGCAGCACTGAACCGCTTGGTGGACCTTGCGCTGGCAAACAGCCCCACACAGGAGGTGGCCGCCGCCACGCTGGCACAGGCTCGCGCTGTGGTCGCTGCCGCTGGCGGTGCCTGGTATCCGCAAATCAGCCTCAACGCCAGCGCAGGGCGCAGCCGCACTGTGGACACACCAGATGGCATCAACACCGCCAGCCTCGGTCCGGTGCTGTCCTTTGGAGTGGATGCCTTTGGCGCCACATCCCGCCGCGTGGAGCAAGCACAGGCATTGGCCGACATGCAGCAGGCGCAGCAGTCCGCAAGCCGCCTCACTTTGACCAGCGGTGTGGTGCAGCAGGCCGTCGCACTGGCTTCTGCGCTGGAGCAAACCCGTGCGGTGCAGGAAGTCATTGCGGTTGATCAACACAACGTGGAGCTAGTAGGGGTGTCGCAAGCGGCGGGCAAGTCGGCCGGACTGGATGTGCTTACGGCTGAAAGCCAACTGGCCAGCGACCGAGCCCTGCTGCCGCCGTTGCAACAGCAGGCCAGCGTGGCGCAGCATGCCCTGACCGTACTGGTCGGTACAACGGCAGCAGAATGGCAGGCCCCTGACTTTGACTTTGCGTCACTCAACCTGCCGCAAGACCTGCCACTGAGTTTGCCTTCCGGAGTGTTGCGACAGCGCCCGGACATTCGAGCCGCACAGGCCCAGTTGCATGCGGCCAGTGCGGCCATCGGTGTGGCCAGTGCTCAGCTCTACCCAAGCCTGACGCTCAATGCATCCTGGTCGGCGGTCAGCAGTGGTGGCGCATTGTTTGCCAACCCAGGCGGCGTGTGGAGCCTTGCTGCAGATCTGGTGGCACCGGTTTTGAACGGCGGAGCGCTGCGCGCGCAGCGAGATGCGGCGGTGGCGGCCTATGCCGCGCAGTTAGGCAGTTACCGGCAAACGCTTTTGCTGGCCTTTGCCCAGGTCGCCGATCTGATGCAGGCGCTCAGCCACGATGCAGCCTTCATAGACGCGCAACATAAGGCTTTGGATGCAGCGCAGGCTACACAGGACCTGACTCAGCAAAGCTTTGAAGCCGGACAGGCCGATTTTCTGCAGGTCATAGTAGCCCAGCGCCAGTACCAGCAAGCCCTATTGGGCTATGTCCGAGCCAAAGCGCAACGCTATGCGGACACCGTGCAATGGTTTGTGGCCATGGGCGCTGAAAACCCAGCCATCACCGCTCGACCATAACAAGAACTTGCGCGTAAGCAGTTGGTAGTTTTAGCGCACCAGACCCGGATAAAGCCGAGCCGCGATCAGCAGCAGCACCACAAAAACAAGGGCCATGATGCCAAAACTGGTGGAGAGTGCGTAGACGCCATGGCCACCCGCGATCATGGCGCCACGCAGTGCGTCCACCAGGTAGGTCAGCGGGTTCACCAGGGCAATCGCTTTAAGCCAGCCCGGCATCAGCTCGATTGGGTAAATCGCATTGGATGCAAAGAACAGTGGCATGGTGAGCACCTGACCAATGCCCATGAAGCGCTCGCGCGTCTTGACAATACAGGCAATGACCAGCGAGAAGGTGGAGAAGATACAGGAGCCCAGGAAAACGGCCAAGACCACGATGACGATGGCTCCCAGGTCCCAGCGTATGCCCACATCCAGAACCAGAGCCACCAGATAGACCACCACGGCCTGTACCAGCCCGCGCAGGCCAGATGCAAAGGCCTTGCCAAGAACCAGCGCGCTGCGTGGTGCAGGTGTCACTAGCAACTTGTGCACGATGCCCAGGTCGCGCTCCCAGATGATGGCAATGCCATAGAAAATGGCGCTGAACAAAATACTTTGCGCCAGAATGCCCGGGGCCATGAAGTCTAGATAGCTGATCGAACCGGTTGGAATGCCGCGCACCTTGCTAAACACCTCGCCAAAAACCGCTAGCCAGAGCACTGGCTGCACCGCCCGTGAGAACAGCTCCATGGGGTCGCGCATGAGCTTACGGATTTCGGCGCGGGTAACGGCAAATGTGGCGTAGGCAAAGTTGTTCATGCCTTAGCCCAGCCGCGTTGCGACACTGCGTGCCTCGCGCACCTCTTGGTAGTGTCCACCCTGCTCCAGCTCCACGCCGCTGAAGGCCAAAAACACATCGCTCAGGCTGGCCTCGGGCCCGACCCGGTCCTTGAGGTCCGTCGGTGTGCCGACCACTGCAAGCTGCCCCTGGTGGAGAATGGCCAATTGATCGCACAGGTAGTCGGCCTCTTCCATGTCGTGGGTGGTGATGAGTATGGTCATGCCGGTGTCTGCCTTGAGTTCCAACAGGCGCTCCCACACGCTTCTGCGTGCCACCGGATCAAGGCCTATGGTCGGCTCATCCAGGAACAGCACCTCCGGCCGGTGCAGTGTGGCCTGCGCCACCTCCAAGCTGCGGATCATCCCGCCAGAATAGGTTTTCACCAAATGCCCCGCAACCGACTCCAGTCCGGCAAAGCGCAGCGCCTCCTGTACGCGCGCGTCGCGCTCGGTGCCACGCAGGCCATACAGACAGGCCGATAGTCTCAGGTTCTCGGTAGCAGTAAGGCCGCCGTCGGCCGACAGCATTTGCGGCACATAGCCAATGCGCTTGCGTACCTCCACGGGTTGACTTGCCACATCAAAGCCCGCCACCCAGGCGGAGCCGGATGTTGCCTGCAGCAGCGTGGTGAGAATTTTGATAACCGTGCTCTTTCCCGCCCCATTGGGGCCTAGCAGGCCAAAGATGCATGCGCCAGGAACTTGCAGGTTGAGGCTGTCCAAGGCCCGCGTATTTCCAAAGGTCTTGCTCAGAGACTGGGTCTCAATGGTAGGGCTTGCAGGTGAATGCTCCATGTTCCACCGATGTGCAAAGGATCAGTCCTCCTTAGTGACCAGCCTGCACCGAGTTCACTGAGTTGATGACGCTTTGGGTTGTCTTCAGCCACTCGTCCTGCGCCTTGCCCCAAGCGCTCAGAATGTCTCTGCCATTTGCCACTGGCTGAGAGACAGCTTCAGGTGCTTCGATTACCTTCATAAGTCTGCCAAATAGATCCAGTTGCGAGTCGAACATGAGCTGCATCAGGCCAGCTTGTTGAGCGGTCAGCGTATCCAACAGCCGAGTCATCCCTTCGGACCCAGCTGACAACATTTGAACCGGGCCCTCTGCTTTTCTCAACTCGGTCAGTCCCCTGATGAACGTTTCGTTCGAAGTGCTGATCGACTGTAGCACCATGCGCTGCAACTGATGGAGCCAGTCAGACACATGCTCGCCTGCAACTATGGATACGCTCAGCCAATTCTCACCGTCTTGTGTCTTCGTATGCACCCTGCCATTGGGATGATGTTCAGAACCATCGCCTGTATTGCCGACCCCACGGGTGTTGGAAGCACTTCGTTTACTGAAAGCCATGATCGTCCCCAGAAAAGTTGGAAGAGATGAATCGTCGCACCGGCAATGATGTTGACGTTTGCGAATTCACAATATGCGGATGCAAGGCCTTTGCAAAATGGGCACCGTGGAAGGTACCTCCTCTGCAAATCCACCCATCGCAGTGCGGTCACGTTCTGCGCAGGTCCTACGGAATTAACATGAGCCGACTCGCACAAACCGCTGACAGCTTCCCTCTGGCACTTGAATACAAGTTAAGTCAAGTGGCGCGCGCGTGGCGCATGGAACCGTACGAAGGCCAAGTCACCGGAAAATACGTCGAATGCGTGACTTTGCTTGAACTGCCCAAACGAACGGAGCAGTCCAAGTACGCGATGAAGTCCATCGCCATCCAATAGCCTAGCACGGGCAGGTGTCGCTATGAAAGGTCAAACTCCCCCTCACGACAGCCAGTCCTTCCCGTCCGTTCGCTTTCTGGACAATGTCCGGGAGGCTGCTCTGGCGACTGCCACTCTGGGTCTTTCGCCCGAGTCGCTGCTGTTGGCTTGGAACGATTGGAGCCTTCACCTAGGCAGTGCGCCCGGCAAACGCACCGAGTTGAGCCTTCAGTTGATGCAGGCCATAGCCACCCTGACCACCACAGATCACAGCAGCGCTGGAGCGAGCACGCCCGCGAGCATCAAGACACCTGACCCGCGCTTTGCCGCACCCGCGTGGCGGTATGAGCCTTACCGGCATTGGGCGCAGGCATTTCTGTTGTGGCAGGAGTGGTGGAGCCACGCAACCCGCGACGTGCCCGGAACCGACCCGCATCACGAGGCCGTCGTGTCCTTTGTCGTGCGACAGTGCTTGGACATGTTTGCCCCCTCCAATCAGCTCTGGTCCAACCCCGAGGTGCTTCAAACTACCCTTCAACAAGGCGGGGCCAATTTATGGCGTGGTGGCTTGCATTTTCTGCAGGACCTGCAGTGCAAGGTCTCCAAACTGCCCCCTCAGGGCAGCGAGGCCTATGAGGTCGGTCGCGATGTTGCCTGCACCGCTGGCCGGGTGGTGATGCGCAACGCGCTGGTGGAACTGATCCAGTACAGTCCCGTAACCCCCACCGTATATGCCGAGCCGGTGCTGTTGATGTCCGCCTGGATAATGAAGTTCTACATACTGGACCTCTCGCCCCACAACTCGTTGGTGCGCTGGCTGCTGGAGCAGGGGCACACGGTGTTCTGCCTGTCATGGCGCAACATCGGTGCTAAAGACCGCAATCTGGCCTTTGACGACTACCGCAGCCTTGGCTTCATGGCTGCCATTGATGCCATCAGCGAAATCATGCCGGGTCGCAAAGTGCATGCAGTGGGCTACTGCCTCGGCGGCACGCTGCTGGCCATCGCTGCGGCCGCGATGGCACGCGCGAACGACGAACGCCTGGCCACGGTCACGCTGCTGGCAGCACAAACCGACTTCACAGAGCCCGGTGAACTGCAGCTTTTTATCGACCATGCGCAGGTTCACATGCTCGACAGCATGATGTGGAAGCGCGGCTACCTGACGCCCGAACAGATGAGCGGCGCCTTCCAGCTGTTGCAGTCCAACGACCTCATCTGGTCGCGCGCAGTGCATCAGTACATGTTGGGCGAGCGCGAGCCCATGTCTGACCTGATGGCCTGGAACGCTGACACCACGCGCATGCCTCAGCGCATGCACTCTGAGTACCTGCATCACCTGTTTCTTAACAACGAGCTGGCCGCCGGTCGCCTGCTGGTGAAGGGACAGCCCGTCGCCCTGCAAAACATCCGTGTCCCCATTTTTGTCCTGGGAACCGAGCGCGACCACGTCGCGCCCTGGCGCTCGGTCTACAAAATCCATTACCTAACCGACACTGAGGTAACGTTTGGGCTGACCAGTGGAGGCCACAATGTGGGTATCGTCAATCCGCCCACCCAGAAGCAGCGCCACTACCGGCTGGCCCTGAAGGAGGTCTGCGACACCTGCCTCAGCCCGGACGAATGGCGTGCAGCCGCCCCGCTTTTCGAGGGATCTTGGTGGCCGGCCTGGCAGCGCTGGCTGGTCCTCCATTCCAGCGCCGAACGCGTGCCCCCTCCGCCCATGGGCGTAAAGGGCAAGCGACCGTTGGGCAATGCACCTGGCAAGTACGTTTTGCAACGCTGAATCACACTAGGATTCCGATGTGATGGTCTCCCGTTTTGGGAAGCGAAAAGAACGCTTTAAAAATATTGGCGCGGCTGCCGGGTGAGGTGACGGTCTGCATCAACTCGTATTGCAAATTTGCGAATTCGCAGTGCTTACACCGGACAAACCAGTACGGTTGAATGTGCTTTGGAGCGCCGCTCATCTGGTACCTGATTCATCTCTGTCAACTATCCTTTTCTTCCCTTGTGGAGATCATTCACATGAAAAATTCCGTGCAAATCTCAAAGTTCCTGAAACTGACTTGCCTTGCGCTGCTGATCCATGCGGCCAGTGCAAGCGCGGCCCCCATGTCCAATCCGGAGATGGGGAGCTATCTCAATGGCGGCATCGGCGTCGATGGTCGGCAGGCCATGTACGCCCAGCGCAAACATTACAACCTGCAGCTGCGGTTCGCTCAGGTCAAGACAGGCGATTACCTCAGCCCGGTCAGCGTGACCATTACGCCACAGGCGAAGAAGGGTGCACCCCTGCACTTTGAAGACGTTGGCCCTTTGCTTTATGTGCGTCTGCATCCGGGTAGTTTCCGAATCAGTGCGGTGTCTGAAGGCCACAAGCAGGTGCGCACGGTCACCGTGGGCAAGGCGTCTACGGATTTGGTGATCTACTGGCCATAGGCCTTGACGCTACTGCAACTCAACGGGGACAAAGATCCGGTCTCCGTTGTGCCAGATCAGCAGTGCCACAACCTTGGGCTTCTTGTCCAGCTGGCGGCGTACCTGATCAGCGGACTGAACCTCAGCACCGTTGACGTTCAGCAGCACGTCGCCCGGTTCTAGCCCAGCACGCGCGGCCGGGCCGCTCACTGCCTGAACAACCAGACCGGCGTGCAATTGTGTTGCTGCCATTTCCTCACGCGTCAGAGGCCGCAGGCTCAAGCCCAGTTCGCCAGGCTTTTGCTCTTGATCGGCGTTGGGTTTGTCGCTGGCACTGTCTTCTGCATGCCCCAGCTTGACTTGGATCATCAAGGCCTTGTTGTCGCGCCAGACCGTGAGCTTCACAGTGTCATCCGGTGCCCGCTGACTGATGCGGCTGCTCAGGTCACCAGAGCGCTCAATGACCTCGCCATCGACCGCAGTGATCACATCTCCGGGCTGCAGCCCCACCGCAGCTGCAGCACTGTTGGCCTGCACGCTGCCTATTAATGCGCCGGCAGGCTTCTTCAGGCCAAAGGATTCAGCCAGGTTTTGACTTAGGTCCTGCGCCGTGACGCCCAGGCGCGCATGGCTGGCGTGACCGGTGGCGAGGATCTGATCCTTGACCTTTAACGCCACCGCAATCGGGATGGCAAAGGACAAGCCCTGAAATCCGCCAGAATGCGAATAGATTTGTGCATTGATGCCCACAACCGCGCCGCTGCCATCAAACAACGGGCCGCCGGAGTTGCCCGGATTGACGGCAGCGTCAGTTTGAATGAAGGGTACTGCCGAGTCACCGGGCAGGGAGCGCCCCTTGGCACTCACAATACCCTGCGTGGCCGACTGCTCAAATCCAAATGGAGAGCCTATGGCCAGCACCGGATCGCCCACCTGCAACTGATCCGAGTCACCCAAGCGCACCACCGGGAGATTTTTTGCGTCGATACGCAGCACGGCTATGTCAGTGGCCGGGTCTGCGCCCAGCACGCGGGCCTTGAACTCGCGCCGGTCATTGAGCTTGACCAACACCTCCCTGGCTTCGCGCACTACATGCGCATTGGTAAGCACCAGCCCGTCGCTGGCGATGATGAAGCCTGAGCCCTGGCTGTGGAACGGAACTTTGGCGTCTGGAGCCTGCTGCGGCACGCGCAACTGAAACCCTGGTAAACCGCGGAAGAACTGGAAAAAGGGGTCATTCAGGTCTGGTGCCATTTCGCCCTGCCCCAGAGCATGCTGACCAGCCACAGTGACACCGACCACTGCTGGTGCCACCATTTGCACAAGGGCCCGGTAGTTAGGCATTCCACCGGGTGCCATCGGCGGTGCGGCCAATGGCGCCTGCGCAGCAGCTGGCACAGGCGCTACGCCCTGTTTGGCCATCCAGGTGCCAGGGTGCCAATCAAAGGCGGCAGAGGATGCCGCCAGGATCAAGGCGGCAGCGACTAAAACCAGAGCCCAGTTTTTTGCTTGCATATGCAATCCTTCCACTAGAAACGTCGGTGGACCTGCATCCTAGAGCTCCGCCTTGCCAGTAGCTTGACATTCCGCAAGGCGCACATGCCTCGCTATGCGCTACTGCCAAACGTAACCGGGGACTACACCATGCATCCAAATGTCCAAGAGCTTATGCGTCAAATCCAGGCACTGGAGGATGAGATCGAGCAAGAGGTGCGGCACCGCCGCGAAGAATTGCGTGCGGACTTCGAACAGCGCGCGGTGCAATTTGAAGCGGTGGTGGCCGAGCAGCAGAGGCGTTTTAAAGCCGGTTTATTGAACTATGTGCTGAGTGCCGAACTACGCCACGTAGTCACCATTCCGGTCATTTTCATGCTGCTGTTTCCAATGCTGCTGTTGGATGCTGTGGTCTGCCTGTACCAGGCTCTATGCTTTCCCCTGTATGGGATTGCGCGCGTGCGCAGGCGCAACTACTGGAGCGCCGACCGCTCCCATCTTCCTTACCTGAACCTGATTGAAAAAGTCAATTGCGCATATTGCTCGTATGCCAACGGCCTGGCGGCCTTTTTTCGCGAAGTAGCGGCGCGTACCGAACAATATTGGTGTCCCATCAAAAATGCGCGGCGCAATCGGCAGCCCCATTCCCGCTATGGTGAGTTCGCCGACTTTGGCGATGGCGAGGCCTATCGCCATGAACTGCAGGCATTGCGCAAAGCCCTCGGGGATCTGAAAAAGGAGCAAGGTTGAATTGATTCGCTTGCGATTTCGCAAGCCAACCAGACCCCTGCCTTACACACTACGGCAAAGGGTGTCGTATCCAATCCATAGCACCCGAGTCCTCTCTATTGGGAGATCGCCATCCAGTCTGTTCGTCAACCCGCTGTAGCGGGCACCTTCTATCCCGAACAAAGGGATGATTTGTTGCGCAAAGTGCAGTCCCTGCTGGATGCAGCGCAGTGCGATTTGGATACCTCGCTGCCAGTACCCAAGGCGCTCATCGTGCCGCACGCGGGTTATGTCTATTCGGGCAGCACAGCCGCGCGGGCCTATGCGCGCTTGGCTA
>Ga0316229_1004075_pt1 | contig 10942 bp, 17 predicted proteins | sample TBH18023metaG_FD_206011 | JGI IMG/M metagenome (GOLD analysis project Ga0316229, IMG submission 206011) | Freshwater microbial communities from Trout Bog Lake, Wisconsin, USA - TBH18023 | ecosystem: Environmental > Aquatic > Freshwater > Lake > Hypolimnion/Profundal zone | place: USA: Wisconsin...
GCCAATCCTGTTGCATTTCCTTCCTTATCCCTGTGCTCGTGACCTTCTAAATCTAAATTCACATGCATCTCAAGGATCTTATAACGATCATCTGTCGTGGCTCTAAACCCCAACTTCTCCGCTATCTTCTTTTCAATCTCATCTAACGTATTGTCTGGGTCACCCAAGTTCACATCACGGTAAAAGCCAGCAATCTGTAGCCTGATCAGCTCATTCTCAGTCTTCCTCATCACATGCGTGATGCGCTCAGCTGACATCAAGCTCGATGCGCCATAAGGAACCACCAAGTCTTCAGCTGGAATGTACATCGATACCTGTCTATCTAGACTGGGATCTACATACACCTTCTTAAATCCGTTGCCTGATAATCCCACACCCCATAACATTCTTTCATGTTCGGGTCTGTATTCCTGCATCCTGTCCGTCAACTCATAATTCATGTCCTCTACGACACGGTGCATGGCCTCTTTCTTCTCTGGCGTCTCTTTCCCAATGATCTCACCCCTCACAGGGCCAGCCGCTGGAAATGTTTCCATGATCGTCTCTGACTGGAACTTGATTACCGCTTCAGCCAGCACAGGATGGTACACGCCACATGCACCCTCCCATGGCTCATTCCTCTCCTCAATCTTCAGTCCCAGTAACTCTAGGCCATCGACATAGGTTTGGATCCAATCTTTCCTTGAGTCCAAATCCGATTGGAACTCACCAACCAAGTCTCCACCAATCTGTAGAAGAATACTTTCAGGCAAACTTTCCGCCAAGTTCTCCTCAAAGTCATCGATCTCCTTGCCCATGTGGATTTGAACATCCCCCATGTCAATGTTTACACTCTCGGGATCCTCAATCTCTATCTCCACATCTGGACCCATCATGGGTAGTCCAGCTGGCGTTGCATACAAGGCTTTGTCGATCGTCATATTGGTCCTTTAATAATAAGCTCTTTTGCGTCTGAATTCTCTTGGCTCATCTGGCTCATCGGTCTGTAGAGAAATAAATCCACCCCTCCTAAACCTCAATAATGCCTGTGTCGTTGAGTCCACCAAGTCATCGTGATCTGAATTGGGAAAAGCCGCCAACTCCTCAATCACTTCCTCCGCCCACCTCTTCCTCGGAGCCCAGATCTTACCACTCGCAAACAAATCTGATACAGAATTCACCCTAGATATCTTATCGTTTCCTCTCGTTGGCGTAAACTCTTGAACAGGAATTCCCATCCTCCTCAGCTCAAATATCAACGGAGCTCCACTCGCCTTTGCCTCCACAATGAACGCATCTGGCTGAAACTCCTGATACATCTCCATCGCCCTTGTCTTTAACTGAGGAAACTCCATCCTTTCCTTCAGAGCATCCAACAAAATAATATTTGGATCCTGTGGGTTTTCATTCAAATAAAAAACACCCCAAGTCGTACACGCTGAATAGTCAGCCCTCTCACTCTTCGTAAAAGCCGTATCCCATGACTGAATGATAAACTCACAAGGTGGTGGTCTATCCTGTTCCCAGATTTGCCACCACTCCCTCTTGACCAACGCACCTTCTTCTGACGTTGGATCCTGCTGGTACTGCGCTTGCCACTTGGCCAGTGGTAACTCTTCCCTCAGCTTAGACAACTCATCATAAGACCAAAACTCAGGCCACAAAGGCTTCTCATTCCTCTTGATCGCAGGTAACTGGATGATCTCCCACTCATCCCCGTCCCTGTCAATCATGGCCTGACAAACTTTGCCCGTCAGGTCCCTCTTCGACCATCTCGTCATCACGATCACAATCGATCCACCTGGCTGTAAACGCTGTCTAGGACCCGATGTATACCACTCATACACCTTGTCAAACACACTCGGATCCGAGGACGCTAACGCTGCTTCCTGTTCCGAATGCGGATCATCAATAATAAGCAAATCAGCGCCCTTACCAGTGACTGTACCGCCAACACCAATAGCAAAATACTCCCCATTAGAATTAGTGGACCAACGGCCAGCAGCCTTAGAATCAGATCTAAGAGCCACATTCGGGAATACCTTGGAATACGTTTCTCCATCTACCAGATTCCTTACTTTACGTCCAAACCCTACCGCCAGTTCCGCAGTGTTTGAACATTGGATGATCTTCTTATTAGGGAACTTGCCGAGATACCAAGCTGGTAATAAATAAGAAGCAAATTCGGACTTAGTATGTCTCGGAGGCATGTTGATAATAAGCCTTTTAGTCTCTCCACGAGCAATCTCCTCAAACTTCTTTGCCATCAGTTCATGATGATCCCCATGAATAAAACCAGGCCACATCGTCTTCACAAACGCCATGAAGTCAACCTGACCTTCCTCCCTCGTCACAGCATCACTGTAACCCTGCACCAAAGGCATCAGCGTGGCCCTCTCCTCCTCTGGAAGAAGATCCAACAAATACTCCAATACCTTATCATCCATTTAAATTCCTCACGGCCTGATACTCCTAGCCTTTCCCTTCACTCCCTTACATATCCCTAACTTCACCAAAGCCCACATCTTCCTGTTCACATTCCCTCTACCCGTCTCCCCAGTAATGTACATCACATCCTCTATGGACGGCCCAAACCCATGCGCCTTCCACCATTCATCTATCACGTGATATATCTCCTTCTGCGCTCTGGTCATCTCTTTCTCCAAAATATATACCCCACCTACCCTTTTTCTACCCAATTGGAAGGGGGTGGGTTCATCCCTCCAACTGATAATTCACCTTGCACGAAACTTACAACCCCTCCCCCTTGAAAATTAAGTTGTTGATTTTGTTTAGGAATTTCGGTCACTGTTGCACGTGCAACAGTGAGATTTTCAGCTACAGGCGGTGATTCTTTGTGCTCGGGAATGCTTTCAAGCGGTGATTCTTTGTGTGGAATACTATGCAAGTGGCCGATGGTCGCATTTTGAAAAAAGGGGGGCTGGGGTACGGTGGGAGGGCTCAAATCGGGATTTTGCACGGGTGTGGCCCCTGGAATGCTGGCCGCCAGAGGTTCGAGCCCAGCTGGACCAATGGCCTGTGATGCGTCCATCGATGTGGAGGGCTTGAGAATCTCGAGGTCCTGCACGGGTTCGGCCTTTCCCGTGATGCGCTCCAGCAGCTCTTGTGCGGAATGCTTTCGCCTGGTGTCAATCGATGCGCTGGTTTGAATGGCCAGCTTGAGAGATTGCAGCAGCTTGTCTCGCATGCTAGATGCGTCCAGCGTGTGGACCACCTCCCTGCGCTCACTGAATAGAGCAACCTCTGTCATTTTGCCCACGAGCTCGAGCGCTTTTAACTGCTGGGCTGGGGCGATTCCATCATTTAACGCCATGCTTGTAAGCTTATGGATCGCCATGGTCCTGATTCGAGCGGGTAGAAGATATTCCTCTGCACTTTTGGCCGCTTCCAGGGCGGTTATGTACGTGGCCACGCTGGGCTTGTTTGCGATTTTCTGAGAATCCCGTCCAGCTGTGCGGTTGGAGCCTTTGTGATCATAGGCTCGCCTATATGCTTCGGTTTTGTTTCCCGTGGCCACCACTTGCTCGGCAAAGCGCTTTTGTTTGGGTGTGAGTTTAATATTTGCCTGGGCGCCTAGAATGATCCGCTCAATTGGGATCTGTTTTATCCCTTCGGCTATTTGCTGCTTAGTTAGTTTGGCCATATAAGTACATTTTGAGTATTGGATAGGGTTAGAGTTTATGCTTTTAATAGTGTTATTGCAACACTGGGCTGTTCCGCTTCGCTTTTTTAGCCCCTAATCGATTACCAGGCGCTCATTTATTCAAAATATTTTAAAAAAGCTCTTGAAATCTATTGACAATTGCCCCACAATGTCGGTAGGTCCACATGGACCAATTCGACTGCTAGCGAATTAATCAACTTAAAAGGGGAAAACATGTATTCAATTAAATCCGTACTAATGAAGCGTGACGGCTACACCGAAGCCGAGGCGCTCGAGCTAATCGAGGAAGCCCGAGAGCTCGTGGCCCAAGGGGAAAACCCAGAGCGTGTGCTACGTATTGAATTCGGCCTTGAGCCTGATTACGTATGGGAGCTCATATGACTAAGTTTTGGGGCTTTTATATCATCAAGGCGGCCGTGTGCTTGGCTGGGTTCGGTGTGTCAGTAATGCAGGGCGAGCCGAGCTCAACGCTTTTAACCGTGGCCGCTTTGTCCATCGTTTGCATTCCATTATTCTATTTTCTGGAGGATTAAAATGATTCATTTAACATTAACTGGGATATATGCAGGGGTTCGACTCTGCAATACAAGCCGAGAGGATGGCGAGCAAAACGCACACGCTATTTATGCACCAATCGAAAAACCCGAATTTAGGGCGCTTTGTTGCCCTGCGTGTTTAACTGTATGGGAAAAACCCGAAACGGAGGAATCATGATTCAATTGAGCAAAACATCTAAATTAGACGGGATCATGAGTTGGTCGCTACAAGCTCTGGAAACTTGCCCTGGTTCAAAAGAAAAGGGCCAGCTGGTTCCTGCGTGTGCTGGTTGCTACGCTACAACTAATTTTTATTTAATGGATTCCGTCATTCTTCCACGTGAGATAAATCGAACCGATTGGGAGCGCTCGGGCTGGGTGGCCGATATGGTCCAAGCCCTGGACAATTCCCGCTATTTTCGCTGGCTGGATTCGGGGGATCTCTATAACGTGAAGCTGGCCGAAAAAGTTTATAAAGTAATGAAGGCCACGCCTTGGGTTAACCATTGGCTGCCGACTCGCATGCATAAATTTTCTAAATTTAAAAAAGTATTTGACAAAATGCAAGCTTTGCCGAATGTGTCGGTTCGGTTTTCCAGCGACTCCGTCACGGGCCAATATGTAAAGGGCCTTCACGGTTCAGTCATTATCCCGACTCCAGCCGATCTGCCAAGGGGCGCTAAGTTATGCCAAGCTTATGCCAATGGCGGAAAATGTTCGGGTTGCCGTGCATGTTATGACAAAAAAGTGAAGTTAATCGCTTACCCTGCCCACGGTCATAAAATGGCCAAAGTTATAAAAATCGAGGTATCAAAATGAAATTAAAACCCCAGCTCATTAAATTAATCAATTCCGATCCTATCGCTTATATGATGGTCTTAGAGTCAATTGTGCGATACACCGATGAGGTGGCCGAGAGCACGCCAGCCGACTACCCCGAAAAGTGCTGGATTCATCCCGAGCTATGGATTAAAACGGCTCAGGATATACAACACACGCTCAAAATATAAACCTGAAGCCCCACGGGTTGGGGCTTTGGGGTGCTATTTTGCACTTGTTAAGGGGACTATATGCAATTTTCTTTTAATTCTAGGGCCATACCTCGAGCGCTGGCCCGTTCAATTCTAATCAATTCCTGCCAAAACCAAAGCGCCCAGCAGTTATCGGAGCTCTTTAAGCTGGCCACCCAAGGCGATGAGCTGGCGATTCGGTTCCTGGCAGCCTATAACATTGGGGTGCACCCGTGAAACCTCTAATTTTATTTACTTATTCCCTGGCTGCAATTTTTTTAATCACGATTTTAATTGCACTCGGATGGGAAATCGGAAATCTATTCACTGGGCTGGGGCGTTTTTTGCGCCAATTTTTCTGAAAGGGCGAAAATGAACAAAGATCAACTCATCAAAGCTTTAATCCAATATGAGCTTCAATTCCTGATCGATAACCCACAATGGCTGGAAGATACAGTAAGCTTTTTTGCCGCTGGAGGGTTTAACGATATGAGTTATGAGGTTTTGAGAAATTTATACAAGCAACACTTGGAGGTAGTATGAGCCCTCCACCGCTTTGGCAACAAATCATAGGCGGTATTGTCACCGCCCTTTGTATATATCTCATGCTACTATTGGCGTTTTATTAAAGCTTTTGGGTCTGAATCAAGACCCTTTTTAATGCCTGTGACGCTTTAAACTTCCCTACTCTCATATGATAATCATTGAAGTCCTCCCCGACTGTGCCAGAGATCCAATACGGCTTGCCTGTTTCTTTAGCCGAGAGTTCGCCAGTACCGTTGGAGTCGTTATCGGCAATAACGATCCCCTCCCCATAGTGCCTCGCTACCGCCTTGATGTTGCTTGCACTAAAGCACACATGGATTTGATAGCGGATATTACTGGCCTTCATAATCTCCCTGACGCTGAGTCCCGTGGCGTAACCCTCGCAGAATATCGGGACTCCTCCTGCATCCATGGTAAACGCTGCGCCCTTGGACGTTTGACCGTAGAGGAACTTCTTTTGCCCATCACCATCGATGAGTTGGCAACCGATGAGTCTCTTGTTGATACGCATTGGTATAACTAATATCGGCTGGCCGTCTTTTAGCCACACATTGCCCTCTTCGTCCTTAAACCCTTTTCGATCCAAATAGGGATGTGTTCCAAGCTTGGTCTGGTGCATGATCCAGCCAGCCTTGGAGGCCGCCTTCTCTGCGAGCTCCTCCCTCTCTCGGTTTGATCTCTCGATCTGTTGCCGTGCATCAATGCTGATTTCACTCTTTCCTTCAGGAAACCAAACCGCTGGCCTATCCATCGTAGCCCAGTTCTGCACCCAGCCGACATCCCCCAGGAATTTATACCGACCATTGTTGGACCTTGGCTTATCCTCTGTCGGTGTTGGAACCCAACGATTCACCATAATACGGTCCACAATCAGGCCATGAGCCTTTGCAAAATCTTCAAATCTCATGCACTTCTCCTCTTGGCCCATGCAATTTGCTTATGTTTAATCCAATTGATTGTGGCAACTGATGGCACTTTGGTCTGATCACTCAAACCTCGAGGCCACACACCGAACTTCTCTCGGTACTTGTGGCTGGCCCAATTCGGGTTGTAGTTCTTCACCTTTGCCATGTACAAAAGCTCAGAATAGAACGATTGCTTTTCATCTTTAAATGCTTTTGGGAGCTCACCCAGCTCTGTTAATCGACCTGGAACCTGTTCCACGGCCAATTTAACCTTCACATGACCGCATGCAGCGCATGTATCGCTGTTTTTTGGCCATAAAGCCCTGCACTTGGGACATTTAGACTCTTTTTTAACCTTTTCAGTCGGTTCTTTCTTTGCTTTTTCCGCCTTATCGTCTAAATCCTTAACCCCATCCTCATAAACTTCTTCCCATTCATCCCTGAATCTGAGGTAATTCCCCGAATGATCGAGCCACAATGCATACTCTTTTCCTGGATGTGTACGCATCACTCGGCCCATTTGCTGGATGTGCGAGGACAATGACTTGGAAAACGGCCTCGCTGACACGCCTATCATGACATCTGGGACGTCAAAGCCTCTGGTCAATATGTCCGTAGCGATCAAACCATGGATCTCTGTATCGGGCTTGGAAAAGTCTTCAATCACTTGCCTTTTGTACTCTGAATTGTCTTTATAGGATACAGAAACAAAGTTATATCCCTTATTGGCAAACTGAGCCACCAAGTCAGCTCCATGCGCCACGCCAGCGCAGAAAACAATCGTTTTCCTTGGCCGACCAAATACTTCATGCGTCTTTTGAATCCATTCCTCAACGATATCCCCTGTGATCTTCATTCCACGCTCTGTGACCTCTTCAGGGCTCCACTCTCCAGCAAGCTTTTTAGCGCCCGTCATATCGATTTCTTTGGAAATATATACCTTGAGTGGGGTAAGCCATTTGCCCTGCACCAGCGTGTTTGTGGTGGCTCCACAGACCACATTTGAGTAGAGTTCCCCCAATCCTTTCGTAAAAGGTGTAGCTGTTAGACCGATAACCTTCAGCTTGGGGTTGTTTTTAATCAAATTAGAGATCTGTTTACGGGTAATGTGGCATTCATCCACAATCAGTAAATCGATCTCAGGGAAGTGTTTACGCCTCTCAAGTGTCTGGGCCGAGCACACTTGGATGCGCTGGGTTTTATCGAACTTCCAATGCCCTGACTGATAGACGCCATGACTTATTCTGTACTTGGAGAGCCTGTCGCTGGTTTGGTCCACCAAAACGATACGGTCCAAAATCATGGCCGACTTCTTATAGTTCTCTGAAGTGGCCTTCATGAGGTAGATGGCCACCTCTGTCTTGCCAAATCCTGTGGGTGCATAAAGCAATTGCGCTCTGTGACCCTTTAAAAATCCATCTCTCAATGCATCAATGACAAATCTTTGATGCTCACGCAGTTCTAACATAGCTACCTTTCAAACGCCCGAGAATCCCCTCGGAGTGGGTTTATTTTTTCTTTTGCATGGCCTTTACTGTACGTAACAACTCTACATTGCGGTGCTGGAACATGTCCCGACTCTCCCTCAATGCTTTGTTGTCCACCTCGAGCACTTTAATTTGATCTCTGAGGTCGCTTACCGTCTCTTGGATGTCATCAATTTCAAATTCCGATGCATCCCACCTCTGAGCTGCAATAATGTCTCTAAGGGCCTTATTTTCCTCATCCAGCTGAGTGATTACATCGGACAACTCGGTGATCTTTTCCTTCAACTCTTTAATTTCCACCTGGTCATCGCTGGATAGATCAGGCTTTGTCGTAGGAGCTGGCTTGGTTGGCTTGCCAATGTTGGTGGTCTTCATCTTAGACTCTTGGCCGTGTTTGTTCACGTAAGTCTTGACCTCTGGTTCGACCACCTCGAGGGATTGCTTGATGCGTCCCACTGTGGAGCGGTTCACGCCAATGTGCTTGGCGATCTGGGCATTGCTCCAGCTGCTCCATTTCTTGTGGTTGAGCATGATCATCACTGCTTTGCGGTTGTCCGCATCGTTGTGATTTAAGCCATGCTTGTTGTCTCCCAAAGCAAAGAAAAGGGCATCGTCCACCGTGCCGTCTTTGACGATGGCATCGATGGCAGTGTTACCGATTTGTTTGTTGGCAAAGTAACGGTGAAACCCAGAAGATAGCCAGTAATCTGAGCCATCATGGAAGACGGTGATCGGTGGGAATACATCCCCATCTCTCATCATCTCTGCGTATTCGTCAACTTTGGTTTGGTTTAAGCTTTCACGGACTTGTGTACCGCCATCAATTCTGATGGTTAACATGTTTATCTTTTTCACTTTATCTCCTAGCAGGGTTTTGAAGTGTATCAAACTTTAGATGGTTTGCAACTCTATTTGAATAAATTTTTCTTTGGGTACGTCATAAAAGTATTCATCGCTCTCAATTCTGCGATTAGGTATTTCCACCAATGGACTCGCAAGTATTTCTGACACGCTGGTATACCAGCCCTTGGTGAGCGACCTATTGATGACAAAATAAGCCGTGGGCATGTCGTTGTCGAAAAGCTTTTTCTTTCGAGCCGGGATATGTATGGTTTGGAACGGACAGTCTTCCCAGTCTCTCATCTCGACTTCAGCGTAGCCAATTGGTACGGTGAACTCATTCTCAATGATCAAATCAACCTTGTATTTGTCGTAAGGCAAAGCCGTGTGCCCCCACTGCTCTTTGATGAATCGAGTAACTGCCTCTCTCGCTGGAGGATCGCATTGGTCATGTATATATTGGTCAAATGGTTTCGTTTTCATTACCTACACCCTTGGTGAACGATAGGCTCTCGAGGGCAAAACTCTGCCTAGGGGAGAGAAAACTCTCCACCCAGGTTCTTTACCACACCCTCGGAGCCACTCTGAGTACCCCATGTGGGTCAACGCCTACACAAGTGCGTCAACTCTGAATGCTTTCCACCGCTTGAGCAGCGTCTATCACGGCCATTCAGGTCAGCACATACCCACAGGACTTGAACCCATGGTTAGAACTGACAGCCCTACCATTTGCACTTGATAACTTCTTTGTGCATACAGGCTAAGTAAGAACGTAGTAATTGGGTGGACTGTGGTCTACACCTTGCGGTTTCCAACACTTCCCTCATGCCCAATAGCAACCCGATAGAATCTTAGCCAGACCAGCTAGGAGCAATACCATAAATGAACGAATCCATGCCGACTAAACGGCACAGAAAATTCAAATTTTTTTCGGGGAATTGTTTCAGGCCCCGATGGTTTTACTCCTAGCAGATAAATGAATACTATCAAACAATTTGGCGAAATGCAAGCGGTATAAAGAAAAAACCCCCCAGGGGGAACTGGAGGGCTTTTAATGATCATTGCGATCTGAGGGTTTCCGCCTGATAACTCTGCTAGAAGTTCCCATCGGGAGGGCGGAAGTCAGGGGGACTGACAGGCGGAACTTTATCATAATAGATCTAACTGTGTCAAACTATACAGTTTATGTGGTTATTCTCAAACAACCAGCCTATTGTTTTCCTGTGCGCCTCCTCCCAGAGCTGTACCCTTTCTTCCTTGGAAAGCTTACTTCCTTGGTCCAATTCCATGTGACACGGGTAGCACAAAGCTGCAATTCTGTAGTCATGAGCCTTTAATCCACGGCCTTTGCCGTCTCTGAGCTGGTTTGAGTGAGCTGCCACCACCGTCCCATCTTGGATGCCACAGTGCTGGCAAGGTGACTCTCGAATAAGGTTCAAGAGGTTCCTGTTGCGGTACATCATCGTTTCATGTCCCTGACAAACCTGGCAAAACTCTGGCTCGTATCCCCAAAGTTCTTCAGCTTGTCAAACTCCAGTGCCACTTCTTCAAGCACTTCATTACGTTTAAAGTTTTCATATGCAACATCAAACGCTTTACTTGCGATCCTCAGCTCTTCATGCAATGCCTCTTGTGTTTCCATGATTCTCTTTTGATCACGCTCAATGCGCTCGAACTCTGCATCTTCAGGTGTTTTCATCTTTGTCTCCTATAACTCTAATTCCAAACAATAAAAAGAATGCAAACCACGGGTGGTCATTCATTACAAAATAAATGATGACGGCAATCAAGACTAAATTGGTAATGGTTTGAAACCAATATGAGTTCATGTATTGCGTTCCTTCAGCTTGGCTTCAATGCGTCTTGCATAAACATCAATAGTCTGCGTTGGCAAACCTTGCAAGCACTCTTGTATTTCCTCATCAGTCAGTCCCACCCATTCACGCTGACCTTT
>Ga0316229_1004098_pt1 | contig 10899 bp, 5 predicted proteins | sample TBH18023metaG_FD_206011 | JGI IMG/M metagenome (GOLD analysis project Ga0316229, IMG submission 206011) | Freshwater microbial communities from Trout Bog Lake, Wisconsin, USA - TBH18023 | ecosystem: Environmental > Aquatic > Freshwater > Lake > Hypolimnion/Profundal zone | place: USA: Wisconsin...
TTTGGTATAAAAATCATAATTCAGTTGGACTCAAGCTCTTTTATGAGGTAGTTGTCAAAACGCCTCGTTTTGTAACTAATAATTTAAATTGATCTAAGATAGTCTTAATATAATTATCTCTTCTGTCTAATATTTTATACAATATATAAAATGTAAATAATAGTAGTGGAGAATTGATAATGTCCAAAGAGCTCTCAGAATCTCAGTCAACCCCGATAAAGCCAATAAATATTTCAGTTGGAATAAAAAGGCGTGTTATGGACGATATGGATTTGCAAGAATTTCTTGAAGCCAGAAAGAAAAAGGATCCAATCGCCCAAGGTTCTTTAGTCGAATACGTTAAAGAAAAATTCTATAAAGGCCAAGATGTAGTAGTTGTTCCAGACTTATCTGGTCAGCATATTGAAGGGGCTCACGATTTAAGAGGAGTGGATTTCTCTGGAGTAAAACTGACAGGAGCTCATTTTCAGTTTTGCAAGCTAGAAGGGGCGAGCTTTTGCGATGCAGATCTTTCGAAGGTTGATTTTTTCGACTGTGAAATGTCTGGTGCTGATATGCGAGGTGCCGATTTAAGTTTTTGTAAAATTGCAGGCTTTGGAGAAAAATGGGAGGCCTACAAAAAAGAAGTAGATAATGCAAAAAGAGATCATCTTCCGGTACCTGAAGTACCTGAGGCTTTAGTAAAGAATTATAAGGGTATGAAATTTAGCTCTACTGCCGACTTGATGACTTTATATGGTGAGATTAATAGGGTAATTTTAAGCGATGCTGAAAAAGAGTTTGCAAAGGAAAAACAGGCAAAACTAGTTCTTAAAGATAAAGAGGTAAGTGCGGCATGGGAAAAAGTTTCATACTCGGAACGGGCATTTGGTGGGGATAACTATACGGCATATGATAAGCTACGTCAAGAACGCGCTGCGATAGATAGGAGTGTTTTAGATAAAGAAACAGTAAAATATATAATAGACCCAAGTCTTGTATATATCCCAAAATCTCCAGAAAGTTTTGATCCTGGATATGTCAGAGGGAGTAGTAAGAAAGAAAGAGATCAAGAGAAACAATATGTTGAACTAAATAGAGGAGATGTTGAGGCCTACCTTGTTGCATTAAAAACAACTCCAGATTTAACGTTAAATGACTTTGCCAAATCAAAAGCGGCTGAAAAAGGAATTGAGTTACATGAAGGATCAAAGCCAGTAGCTTATGCTAAATATGGGACAGATCTGTCAAACCTAGACTTTACTGGTGCAAATTTGCAAGAAGCTTGTTTTGTAGGAGCGGCCTTTAGAGGATGTAATTTTACTGGAGCTAACCTAACTAAATCTATATTTGAATCGGCTGTTGTTACAGGAGCAACTTTTAAAAATACCAGGGCGGACGATGCAAACTTTTTTCACTGCTTCCTGGATAAATCAACAGTGGTTGATAGTAGCTTTAAACGTGCATTTATGAGAGGATCAGAAGCTATTGGTATGCAGGTAACGAGCTCTAATTTTGACTATTCTAATGTTAGAAATGGCAAATGGGATGGAGTTAATATTCAAGATGCCACATTTAATTATGCTGATTTAGAAGGTGTTTCGCTAGCGAATGCTAAACTTAGTCAAGTTAAGATGCAGCATGCGATGCTTGAAAAAGCAATATTGAACGGTTGTGAAATTATTGAATCTGACTTAACTGGCGCATTTCTTGAGGGAGCTAAGGTCAGAAAAGCAAAAATTCAAGATACAGTACTTAAGGACGTTGATGCACGAGGGATTGATTTAACAGAGACTGAAATTGATAAGCTTTGCAAACTTGAAGGAGCAGATCTTGATAATGCAATAATGAAAATGGTAAAGGCGGACGGAGTTAATTTCGTTGGTGCTCATATGGATGGTGCGAACTTAGAGCATGCTCAGATGAAAGAAGCTGTTCTTGAAGGTGTAAGCATGAGATTTTCTAACCTTGAAGGAGCTGTTCTTGAAGGGGTTAGGGCTAACGGTGTTGATATGACCGGCGCGAACGTGACCGACATAAAGGCAAAAAAAGGGCAGTTTAAAGAAGCAATTTTAGAAGGTATAGAAGGTCAAAAGGCGGATTTTACAGAAGCAGTTATGGAGGGTGCAAAACTTAGAGGAGCTAAAGTAAAAGAAGCAATAATGGAAAAAGTTAACTTGAAAAAAGCTGACTTGCGTGACGCTGAGCTGCAAAAGGCAAATCTTAGAGATGCTGAAGTAGAAGGTGTTAAAATTAATGAAGGGACAGATATTAATCAGGCAGAGATCACTGGAGTAAAAGGGACGGCCATTCATGAGGGGGTGGATGGTGTAGAAAAACCAATGAAGCTTGAGACCAAAAAGGAGATTGATGCACAAGTTCATGCAGCAGAAGGCAAGGGATTTTTCTCTAAATTAGCTGGTAATGTATTAAAAGGGATTGGAGGAGGTTGTAAAAAAGTTGCGGATTTTATTCGGCAGCCAATTAGTACAAAATGGGGGCGAATAATAGGCGCAGTAGCAGGAGCTCTAATTGTTGGGGCTATTGTAGCAAGTGCAGTTGTAACTGGCGGGGCAAGTCTAGTAGTTATTGCTGGCGCTGTTGCTGGTGCGGTTGCAGTGGGGGCTGTTGGGGGCGCTGTAGCGGGACATTTTGGAGCTAAGCATATGGGGCTTTCTACCGTTGCAGCTGGTGTTGCAGGGGGGGTGTTAATTCCTGGTCCTGTAGGTGTTGGAGTGGGCTTAGCTGTGGGAGTAGGCGCCAATAAGGCAGTTAAAGTAGCTACAGGTATAGTTACAGGTACAGAGCAGTCAATAGATGAGCTTGTTGGCAATGTTGTAGATGGTGTAGGTAATGGTGCTAAGAGGTTAGGAGAACATATAGGAGTATCAGAAGAGCAAGAGAGATTAGTTGCTGCTAAGAAAAAATGTCAAGAAAACTATGTTGCTCCAGAAAGAGAGCCTACTAGAGGCAAAGGGCATGGCAAAGAAGCATTTGTACAGGGGCGTGAAGAAGCTTTAAGGTTAGATGAAATGGGAATTCAAGTTCCACCACAAAGTGTTAGTAAGGAGAAACCAAAAACTCATAGCCTAAATGATGGGCTAAAAAGCGTTAAAGAGACGCTCAGTAGAAGCGAACCAGTTGTGGAAACAAGGCCGCGTTCTAGGTCGTCAGTAGGCTCTGTTAGGGAAGTATGATGATATAATGAATAAAACTGAATCTGGAAAAACGTTATTTATGGAGAGCAATGGTTCACATAAGAAAAAGCAGGCTGCTGCAGGGCGCGTGCTTAAAATTACATCACTAACAGTAGATAATACCAAAGGGACAAGTCATAAAGAGGGAATCAAGTTTATATCGGAGAAAGTCAAACAATCCGATATAGCATCATATATTTTATGGCTTAGTAATAGAAAAAAAGGAGAACATTCATTTAATCATTTTCTTACAAAGCGAGACTCTACAAAGAATGCGAAAACTATCATTGTTGCTGACTTCTCTAATTTAACGATTGGTAGCGCCAAAGCTCGAGAATATTTGGATTTGCGATCGGCAAGTTTTATTGGTTCAATATTTCATAATACCAGTTTTATTGGTTGCGATTTAAGAAATGCAAAATTTTGTGGTGTTCACTTAGAAAAAGTCTTTTTTAAGGAATCTAGTCTCAGTTTTGTTGATTTTAGCCGTGCTGATTTAAGTAGTTGCCGTTTTGATAAGAGCTATTGCTCTGCGCCGTGGAATGTAATTGAAGGAGTGAAATTTAGCTCTACTGTCTCATGCATTCGCGTATATGCAGATATTAAAAACGAAATAGCAAAAAAGAATGAACAACAGAGGTTGCTTGATAATAAGCATATGCAGCTTGAAGAAGTCAAGAAGCGCACACCTTTTTTGACTAAAATTGGAGTAGTCTTAAGATTATGTAAAGCGGTTGGAGAATATAGTAAAGTCCGTCATGAGTACAAAAAAATGAAGGAAGGGGAGTTTCATTTTGATCGTATTATTCATGGTAGTTTTAGTAATATATTTAAAGGAGAAACCTTTATATTTGATCCAATTTCTTTACCAGGGGAAGCAGGTAGTGATAATAAAATTAGAAAAAAATACGTTACTCTAACACGTGAACATTTAGTGGAGTATTTGAAGAGGCAAAAGCAAACAAAAACTTTATCATTGAATGATTTTGCAAAAGAGCTTTATATAACCTCAATTACTAAAGAAATTAAGCATGATAAAGAACTTAAGATTATTGCTGACCTATCCAGCAAGGTAAATATGTTTGGTAACAATGAGTGGAGTAGATTGGATTTATCAGGACTAGATTTTACTAATGCTGATTTATCAGGCTCTAATTTTGCTGGGTCTAATTTAAAAAATAGTAACTTTAAAGGCTCAAATATTAGTAATGCTAGTTTTGAAAGTGCCGTGGTAACTGAGGGAGTTTTTCTAAATACAGTAGCAATAAATAGCAATTTTTATAATGCTGATATAACCGGTAGCCGTTTGGAAAAATCAGATTTTTCTGGTGCTATATTTAGTTGGAGTAAGTGCTCAGCTGCAATTTTAAGTGATATAAAAATGGATTATTTACAAGCAAATAACTCTGTTTGGAAACTGGTGAAATTGGAGAGAGTTTCTTTAAATAATTGTGATTTAACCGCTACGGATTTTAGAGGAGCAAAGTTTTTAAAAATTCAAGCTAAGAGCTCATTATTTAATGATAGCCTTCTGAATAATATGCATTTGGATGACTGTGTTTTTGACAAATCTATATTTGATAGAGTTACAGCTATTCATACAATTTGGGATAATTGCATTGCTAATCAAATCGAAGCAAGAAGATCAAATTTTACAGGGAGTAAATTTGCTGAAGGAAGTCGATTTGAAAAATCAGATTTCTCATACTCTATTTTTGATGGAGTTAAAGCACCAAGGGGACATTTTGCAGGGGCGGTATTCAACCACATAAAGGCTGGATGTAGCAAATTCGCTGATAGCTGTTTTGAAAAGGCTTCGTTTAAATTTTCCGATTTAAATAGTTGCCTTATGAGTCAATCCAATTGCCAAAAAACTGATTTTACAGGAGCTAAATTATTTAATGTTACAATGACTCGTGGTAATTTTAAAGGCTCAGCTTTGATTGGGGCTAGCGTTCAAGACTCTGATCTGAGCGGAGCAAATTTTGAAAATTCTAATTGGAAAGATTTGCATGTTAAAGACTCTATACTTAATAACATAAATAATCATCGCGTTCGCATTAATGATAATACTGAACTTGTCGGTTGTGCTTATAAAGCTCTTGAAGGCCAATTTTACCATTATGATGAAGAGAATTTTATGGATATAATGTTTATTGAACAGTTTGAATCTAATTTAAAACGAGTGGCAAAAGCTGAAAAGATAAGAGCACTAGGTTTCTTATCTTATGCTTTAAAATGGTTTCTTAATGGGTACAATATTTCAAATAAGGAAGTAAATAAGTTACATAATTATAAGTTGCATAATAAAAATGAATTAAAAAAATATTTAAAAAAACTTATATCAGAAGAAAATCATGGACAGGATGCTAGGTTGTTTAGAATAAAAAATTTTTATAATGAGAGCCTATAACAAAGATAGTGAATTGAGACTTGCTATAAAATATTAAATAGTTTATGCTGCCAGTTGATTACAGAGAAGTAGTAAAGATTTTTTTCTGTCGTCAGTTTCTTAATTATCGCGGGGTGGAGCAGTCTGGTAGCTCGTCAGGCTCATAACCTGAAGGTCGTTGGTTCGAATCCAGCCCCCGCAACCATAAATATAGCTATAAGTCACTCTTTAACTTCTTTTTCATATATGAAGAGGTTACTTCTTAGGTCTTTCTATCTTTCCGATACCAGTCAATTATATAACTATATATAAAGCAACACGCTCCTATGGTAATAAAACTATCGGCCAGATTAAATGCTGGGAAAGACAATTCCTGATAATGAAAATATAAGAAATCAAAAACTGCACCCCGAAATATTCGATCAAGTAGATTACCAAGTGCGCCTCCAATTATAAACGCCAATCCTATTTGAAAGAAAATACTTTGAGACTTATAAAATATGTAGGATAAGTAAATAATGATAAAACTATTAAAAGCTAAGAATACGTAGTTACTATATTGGTGATATTCACGAAACAAGCCAAAACTAATGCCGTAGTTCCATGCGTAAACAAAGTCTAAGAAAGGAAAAATTTCCTTCAGATATCCAGGCTCAGTTTTTAGATGAGAGATAAGCAGAGTTTTTGAAGCCTGATCAGCTCCAACTAAAAGGAATATCAGGAATAAATAATAGACTAATGTTTTTTTAGTCATTAGACCTCTTGTGTAATTAATTTCTATGGGTAATTTTATTGTCAAATCCGCTTCCGCTCCTTAAATATAAAAGCATAGCAGCTCTGCTTCGTTTTTTCTAAAAGCTCCTTCCTATGTAATTTATTACCCAAGACGTCTAGTATCATTTTGGGAAGGCTAGCTTCTGGTATAAGCGCGGGGGGCTGCCAGCTACTAAAAGCATATGTGATTTTTAGCTGTTTAATATAGTTTTATACTTGGAACCTCGGCAGCTGTAAGCTCAATTTTGCTATTTAGCTTCTTATTCAAATTATGCATTTGTTTTTTAAAAGCATTGAATTTCGAGAGCTTTGAGCCGGCTAGTTTTATCGACGGCGTAGATTTAAACTCTACTGGGTTAACTTGTTTCCCATTTACATGTACTTCATAATGCAGGTGGGGACCAGTAGCATGACCCGTACTTCCAACATATGCGATTATGTCACCTTGCTTAACTTTTGATCCTACTTTTAGGTTGTTGGCAAATTTTGAGGCGTGAGCATAAGCTGTAGATAAGCCATTTCTGTGTTTTATAAGGATAAAGCGCCCATATCCAGATTTCCAGCCAACGAATTGTACTACTCCTTCACCAGCTGCGTAAATTGGAGTCCCAGCTGAAGCTGCAAAGTCAACTCCTTTATGCATTCTGCCGAATCCAAGAATAGGGTGCTTCTTTCTGTATCCAAAATGTCCAGAGATTCTGACGACATCAATTGGGGTTTTGAGTAAAGCACTTTTAATGCTTTGCCCTTCTTCTGAAAAGAACTCAACGTCGGCTTCTTTGCCGCTTGGGGAGTATAGATAAATGTTGTAATCAGTACCAGCTGAAGTAAGCGAAGCATGTAGTATCTTTCCGTGATGAGAAAATTCATTATCAGAAGTAACAAATTTTTCTGTTATAACAACAATTTTATCACCCGTCTTTATTTGTCTTTGAAAGTCAATTTGGTGGGAATAAGCATTTACTAATTTTATTATGGTACTAGTGCTGATACCAGCTTCTTGTAATGAAGCGATCAAGCTTGTATTGATAGTAGTCTCATATTTACTGATAAGTTTTTTTAGTGGGGCAGATATGTTGTGAGTCACAAAACCTTCCTTAGTTCGAACAAACTCCAGGGATTGAATAGTATCAATTTTTATGGACATCCTACTCAGTATTAGGCGCTCTTCAACTAGTTCAGATTCTTCTTGTTCAACTAGTTCAACTTCATAATAAAATTTAAGTACTTGACCAATACCTAATTTAGATAGGAGTGGCTGAGTAGACGCAGATTTAATTAAACTTTGTATTTCAGAGTTACTTAGATTTTGTTTTTTTAGAACAGTGCTTAATGTATCCCCTTTCTCTATTACCACTTCGCTAACTATTTCTTCAGCTTCATCTTGGCTTATATCGCCTGACATATTCCATAAAGTTCCTGATAATCTATCGCTTATGTAATCACTGAAGAGGAAAACGGTTGAGGTTGCAATTACTATTAATAAGAACAAAGAGGTGCGTTGGGCAACTTTTTGAAATAAAAAAAATGTTGAGTACGCAAATAAGGTGCGAATTATTTGAGTCATGTAGTATCTACAAATTTCTTTGGAATTAAGCCGTTACTAAGGTAATATGCACTATTTGTCCAGGGAATGCAATAAATAAAACTAAAAATAACCATGAAATTCTGCCTAGGTTGTAAGTTTATTTGCCTAAATTTTAAATGGTATGAATTATTTGTTATACGGTAAGGTCGATATTATCGCCAATCAATAATTCCACCTTATGTATATGTGGCAAAACACTAGTTCTACCGTACCATGAAATTCCTTTAGTTCTATAGAGTTTATTAATCCTTTATTTAGCAGCATTACGTAGTATATCAGGTTTTGTATCGTTTTCTGCTAGAACTTCTATTTTCTTTCTGTGAGACAAGAAAATTTTATTTTTCTGCAGGCGTTTAGTTGGTTTTGTTTTTAAGTCTATATAATTATTGATGGCTTTAATTAAAATAAATTTTTTTTGATTAGATTAATAACTAATCTGCGATTAAATGTTTTTGTGTGTATTAATTTGAAGAAAAGTTGTTGGGGTATCACAAGAAATCTATAACTAGAACTAATGTGTGCCTAGTTTTCCTAATCTTCATTGTACAAAACTTAGATTAAATAGATAAATATTGAATTTTTTAAAATTTGTTGTTGACAGGAAGGCCGAGGTTGCTTATAAATACTCCCAACGAAGCGTACTCGGCCTACTGCTACAGGAATGCAACGCAAGCTGTTTAAAAAGTGAATATCAAATACCAAGTAATTAGATAAAGGTAGTGACAGTAGTAAAATTTACCATCGCAAGATGGTACAAAACCTGTCGTAAATTTTTTTGAAAATGTGATGACAGGAATCAAACTTGAGAGTTTGATCCTGGCTCAGAACGAACGCTGGCGGTATGCTTAACACATGCAAGTCGAACGAATGCCTTTGGAGCTTGCTTCAAAGTCGTTAGTGGCAAACGGGTGAGTAACACGTGGGAATCTACCTATCAGTACGGAATAACATTTGGAAACAGATGCTAATACCGTATATTCTCCTCGGAGGAAAGATTTATCGCTGATAGATGAGCCCGCGTAAGATTAGGTAGTTGGTAGGGTAATGGCCTACCAAGCCGACGATCTTTAGCTGATCTGAGAGGATGATCAGCCACACTGGGACTGAGACACGGCCCAGACTCCTACGGGAGGCAGCAGTGGGGAATATTGGACAATGGGCGAAAGCCTGATCCAGCAATACCGCGTGAATGATGAAGGCCTTAGGGTTGTAAAGTTCTTTTAGTTGGGAAGATAATGACGGTACCAACAGAAAAAGCCCCGGCTAACTCCGTGCCAGCAGCCGCGGTAAGACGGAGGGGGCTAGCGTTGTTCGGAATTACTGGGCGTAAAGGGCGCGTAGGCGGATTAGTAAGTTGGGAGTGAAAGCCCGGGGCTTAACCTCGGAACTGCTTTCAAAACTGCTAGTCTAGAGTGAAGTAGGGGGTGATGGAATTCCTAGTGTAGAGGTGAAATTCTTAGATATTAGGAGGAACACCGGTGGCGAAGGCGGTCACCTGGACTTCAACTGACGCTGAGGCGCGAAAGCGTGGGGAGCAAACAGGATTAGATACCCTGGTAGTCCACGCTGTAAACGATGAGTGCTAGATGTCGGGAATTTATTCTCGGTTTCGCAGCTAACGCATTAAGCACTCCGCCTGGGGACTACGATCGCAAGATTAAAACTCAAAGGAATTGACGGGGGCTCGCACAAGTGGTGGAGCATGCGGTTTAATTCGATGCTACGCGAAAAACCTTACCAACCCTTGACATGGTGGTCGCGGGGACCAGAGATGGACCCCTTCAGTTCGGCTGGACCACACACAGGTGTTGCATGGCTGTCGTCAGCTCGTGTCGTGAGATGTTGGGTTAAGTCCCGCAACGAGCGAAACCCTCATTCTTATTTGCCAGCGGTTCGGCCGGGAACTATAAGGAAACTGCCGGTGATAAACCGGAGGAAGGTGGGGACGATGTCAAGTCATCATGGCCCTTACGGGTTGGGCTACACGCGTGCTACAATGGTGCTTACAGAGGGATGCAATACGGCGACGTGGAGCAAATCCTCAAAAGGCATCTCAGTTCGGATTGTTCTCTGCAACTCGAGAGCATGAAGTCGGAATCACTAGTAATCGCGGATCAGCATGCCGCGGTGAATACGTTCTCGGGCCTTGTACACACTGCCCGTCACGCCATGGGAGTTGGTTTTACCTGAAGGTGGTGAGCTAACGTAAGAGGCAGCCAACCACGGTAGAATTAGCGACTGGGGTGAAGTCGTAACAAGGTAGCCGTAGGGGAACCTGCGGCTGGATTACCTCCTTAAAGACTAAATGACACTGGATAACATTAACTAGTTATTCATTTAGCAAAGTGGTGTTATGTGGTGTACAGTCAAAAATTAGCTGTCACTACCTTTAACTTATTATTTGTATTTGATATTTATATATATTTTTATTAAAAATCTTATCTTGCTTATCATAGATAAGATTTTTTTTATTTCAAATCATTCAAAATTTCGTATAATCTTAATCTATTGTCAGGTGTAGTTCAAAACAACAAACTTCAATAATCTATCCTAAATATTAGAAATAATTATTCTTTTTATAAAATAACATGACTGATCTAATAAAAGCTGCTAGTGCGCAACAAAAACCACAGCTAAAAACAGATATCACCCAACAACCACAGCATTTTTTTACGGTTTCAACATTTAAATTGATCGTAATGTTAGTAGCAACATTGGGCTTATATGATTTATACTGGTCTTATAAAAATTGGGTATTTATCAAACACAAAACTGGTCGAGATATATCACCGTTTTGGCGAACGGTTTTTGGAATTTTGTGGATATATAGTTTTTTTAAATATATAAAATTATTTTCTCTAAAGGCCCGTGTTGTGCGCCAGGTATTTTAGTCCACCCCTGCGCCAGAAGAGAAGTCCACTTCATACTAACTTTTTTGCTGCACTTTGTCATCCTCCATTTTAAATTTA
>Ga0316229_1004101_pt1 | contig 10895 bp, 9 predicted proteins | sample TBH18023metaG_FD_206011 | JGI IMG/M metagenome (GOLD analysis project Ga0316229, IMG submission 206011) | Freshwater microbial communities from Trout Bog Lake, Wisconsin, USA - TBH18023 | ecosystem: Environmental > Aquatic > Freshwater > Lake > Hypolimnion/Profundal zone | place: USA: Wisconsin...
AAAACCTATTTCAGCCATGGTTGCTGAAGCTCTTAAGCGAAATCCAGATCCCCTCGGCGGGGACCAGCTGAAATTATTCGAGAATTAACCGGACAGTAGTGATAGGAGATAAACCTACAACAATTGTGCCATACCGTCTCTGCGGCCCTAAGCAGCTGTTTTACTGTCGGTCTGTGCGAATAGCCAATCTGGAGCTGCGAGGGGGAAGGGTGCAAAAAATGGTGTCGCGTTTAGAAAGGGGGGGGAGTAATTACGCGATATAACGATTAAAATGGAACAGTGCTCATTTTCATTGGATGTGGAAAATAGGGCAGCTATCAGGATGGGAGCCGTGCTGCGGATTTGGGGGGGGCGGCACGGTCAGCCGAAGCTGCCGGGCGAGGGTGGGAAATCACCGGATTTTGCACGACGGGCCGGAGGAATACTGAGTGACCTGGATACGCGCTGCAGAAGGTAGTGTGGAGTTCTTGAGGGAGCCTCATGGCGTTGTTGTCACATGCCAACCCGTAACCTTTAATCTTCGGAGGTGGTACTGAAATTTATTTGACATGGTGCAATGGTTGCACTATCTTCTCTTCCTGCCTGTTATCCAGCGTTTTTTTGTATGTGCCATCTATATAAACCCGCGGGAGCACAACCCGCCCCATTTTCACGTTCGCACGAATGACGGTCGCGAAGCACTTGTCGCAATTTCCACTGTGGAGCTGCTCTCTTCCTCCGTCACTCGCCGGGAAATCGCCGAGGCAATCTCTTGGGCAGCCACCAATTGAGAACTGCTGATGGCAAAGTTTGAGGAGTATAACCCATGAAAAAAAGAGATCATTTCCGGCTAATTGCCCTGGAGGTGCCGAAACCGTATTATCTGAGCGTTACCTTTGGCGATGGAGCGATAATGTCTGTCGACCTGACCGAGACAATCTCGTGCATACCCGCCCTTGCCCCTTTGAAAGACGCGACGTTATTCGCCAAAGCAATTATCGATGAGTGGGGCCTTACCGTTGTTTGGCCGCAGGGAGAATTGGATCTGTCGGGTGACAACCTGCGAGCGGAAGCGGTAGAACAGGGAGGGGGGTACTCGCATGAGCGGATCTGGAACTGGATGCACCGGAATGGACTCTCCCTCGACAGTGCGGCGGAGTCGCTCGGCATAAGCCGCCGCATGCTGGCCTATTACCGCAGTGGTCAAAAGCCGGTACCGCGCCATATTTGGCTTGCCTGTGTCGGTTGGGAGGCGGAGCGACAAAAGGCCGCGGCTTGATTCCGGTAAGTTAGTCCCGTAAAAACCCAGTCACGATCAAACTTACCCCCACCAGGTCGGAGCTGCGGGCCTGACGTCGTCGAGATGCAACAAAAAGCCCCGCCTCCCTTCAGGTCTTGCGACTGTCTGGGAAACGGGGCTTTTTTAGTTTCGGGCCCGGGAGTCAGGCCCGCTGCACAGGGCCGGCTTGGCTAAATGCTAGGGCCACCATTTCGTTGGCACCGCGTGCCATCCCGTAGCGAGAATCCGTACCCGGCTGTCCTGAGGTCACCCAACTACAGGCAAGTTTGCCACACGCGCGGGTCTGCCGCCCACTCTCTCTTTTATGAACCCGGAAGGGTGAGCCAGGTGGTCGAGCTTGGAGAGAAAGGCCGCCGAAGTTTTGGGGCTGCGGTGGCCAGATTGAAGGTGGGCCGGTATTGAAGCGGATGCGACGTGCTGGAGGCATCTCCGCATGATGGGAAGGTGCCACCGCCGATGAAGTTTGAACCCACCCACCACCGATAAACGGACCCACCTGATCGTTGCTGCCCCGATTCCCCCACCGATCTGAACGAACCCACCCCCGATTTCTTCTCTTCACAGACGACCACCAAATGTTCCATTGTGTTCCCACCTCATCAGGCGGAGAAAACGATGGAAAAGAAGATGCCATCCAGAAAGCGCCCCTGCCGGATCTGCGGCAAGTGGTTCATGCCCAACCCGCGGCTGGGCGACCGACAGAAGACCTGCGGCGCCGACGCGTGCAAGCAGCAATGGCACACCGCAAAATGCGCCGAGTGGAACAGGCAGAACACGGCCTACTTCAAAGAGATCTATCTCAGAAGCCGCCTTGAGCCGCCAGGCAATGACGCCGCCGATCCACTATCGTCGCCTTGCCCCCCGTCTTCATCCCGTGCTATTACCGCAGCCCGAGGCCCCTCGCCCCTGCACTTGCCCCGGGAAGCCATTCAAGAAGTGATGGGGACTCAACAGACCGTAATAATTGAGTATATCGTCCGAGTGCTCCTGAGAGGCGTTCAAGAGGTGATAGGGTGCCAACCTCTTGAAATACCTGACGAATTCCGGCAACTACTGGCAGCGTCGAGTTTAAGAGGCATTCGCCAAACCGCGCCGCCAGCGGTATCCTCTTCATGCTGAAAAACCTTCTTTGCCCGAGGAGGAAGCGTCGTGAGCAACAGTCCTTCCCAAGAGACAGTGACCATGACCATCCCCATAGCCAGGATCGGGGAGCGCTTCGCGCCGCTTCGCATCGTGGAGCCGCAGGCTGAGCGGAGCATGCTGCACTCCATGGAGAAGTACGGTCAGCTCACCCCGGTGGCAGTCTGTCGCATCGCTCCGGGTGAGCAGGAACTCCTCGACGGCTTCAAACGGCTGCGAGCCGCTCGGCAGCTCGGCCTTGCCGAACTCTCGGCCCGTCCTTTCGACCTGAGCATCCGGGCGGGGAAGGCGACCATGCTACAGTTGAACCGCGTGGGCAGGGCCATCTCCGGGATGGAGGAGGCGCTGGTGGTGCACTCGCTTTGCCACGAGGACGGCCTGAACCAGGTCGAGATAGCACTGCTGCTGAACCGGCACAAGAGCTGGGTCTGCCGGCGTCTCGCGCTGATCGAGCGGTTGAGCGACGAGGCGCAGCAGATGATCAGGCTCGGCCTTCTCCCAGCGAGCCTCGGGACGGAGTTGTCCCGGTTGCAACGTCACAACCAGGACCTGTTGCTGGTGGCGATCCGGGAACAGCACCTCAGCGTTCGCGAGGCAAGGACGGTGGTGAACGCCCTTGTGAACGAGCCGCACCACAACCACGAGGCGATCCTGCGCGACCCGCGAGGTTCGCTGCTCTCTCCCGACCAAGACGCCTGTCTCGCTCCGGCCGAGGGAAAAGGGCTGAGCTACGAGGCGAAAAAGGTGCTGCGCAGGCTCTTCGCCCTGGAAAGAAACTGCCTGGAGGTGGCGCTTCTGGTGTCCCGGACCGACCCCATCACGTTCGAAACCGATGAGGAAATGCGCTTGCGGGCCGCCTGCGGCCGGGTGCTTCCGAGCCTCGCCCGCGCAGACCTGGAACTGCGCGGGATGGCGACCTATGGGAAGATGGGGGACCCATGACCGTCTTCATCCAAGGGCGGGTGGAGCTCGAACAGGAGCTCGTCATCCTCAACACCCAGAAGGGATGGTCGATTCGGGCGCTCGCCAGACACTTCGGCATCAGTCGCAACATGGTGCGGCGCATCCTGAGAAGGCATGAACGCCTCCGGGACAAGGGGCACGACATCCTGAAGCCTGCCGGGGATGGGACGCCGCGCCCGAGCAAGCTCGATCCCTTCGATAAGACGCTAACGCATCTATTGGAGAAGTTCCCCCGTATCAGCGGAGTGAGGCTCATGGAGGAGCTGCACGCCGCGGGATACGCGGGAGGCATCAGCATCCTTAGGGACCGGTTGCGCAAACGCAGAACCTCTCCCAAGAAAGAACCGGTGATCCGCTTCGAGACCGATCCCGGCGTGCAGGGGCAGATGGATTGGAGCCCCTACACCATCAAGTTCCTGAGGACGGGAAAACAGCAGGTGCAGTGCTTCTCTTACATCCTGGGCTTCTCCCGGCGCCAGTTCATCGACTTTACCCCGAGGCGCGACTTCTTCACCCTGATCCGCCGCCATCAGGACGCCTTCGCCCACTTCCAAGGCACCCCCGCCCAATGCCTCTACGACAGCGAGAAAACCGTAGTGCTGCGCTGGGAGGCGGGGCGTCCCCTGATCAACCCAGCCTTCTCCGCCTTCGTCACCCATTACCGGATACGCCCCATCATCTGCCAGCGCGGACGAGCCCAGACAAAAGGAAAAATTGAGCGGCCCTTCCAGTACGTGGAGGGGAACCTCCTGTGCGGCCGGGAGTTCCAGGATCTCGACGACCTCAAGAATTGCGCCAGGTGGTGGCTGGCGGAGAAAAGCGACCTGCACCTCCACGAGACGACCGGCAGGCCACCCTTGGAACTCTTCCTGGATCAGGAGCTGGCGGCGCTCACGCCGCTGCCGATTCATCCCTACGACTGCGCGGAAGTGGCACTGCGGGTCTGCGATCTGGAGGGGTATCTCGACTTCCAGACCAATCGCTACCCGGTTCCCTACGAGCATGTGGTCGACATCCTGACCATGAAGGTCACCGAGCACGAGGTGCTCGTCTACTCACCGGAACTTGCCCTCATCGTCCGCCACGAGAGGGTGCCGGACGGCTCCCGGCTTACCCTAGACGGTTCCGCAGTCCACGGAGTGAAGACGCTGCGCTACGGGCTGGAACCGATGCGCGATCAGTTCCTCCAGTTGGGCGAGCACGCCTGTGAGTTCATCCAGGGACTCACCCTCAAGAACCCGAAGAATCCGGGGTTCCATGCCCGCTACATCCTGCATCTCAAGGAGCGCTACAGCTGTGACGACATCAACCTCGCGCTGGGGCACGCCTGCCGCTATCACGCCTACGACTGCAAGGCGGTGGAGCGCATCCTGGCGATGAAGGCGTCCCCGAGGACGCTGGAGTCGGTGCGCAACGAAAAAGCCGCCAAGCAGCTGCGTGCGGCGCTCCCCAAGATCAAGCAGCGCTCGCTCAACGACTACGCCAGGCTATTCACAACCAGCAACCGGACAGAGGCCGCCCCCCATGAAGACGCCCGACAGTGCGAACAGAATCAGGAGTTACCTGAAGACCTTGAAGCTAGACCGGATGGCGAGAGCCCTCGATGAAGAACTCTCGCGTGCGGCGCAGGATGCGACCCCCGCAGGCGAGGTACTGGAGCGGCTCCTGGCCCGGGAGGTGAATGCTCTCACCGAGCGCCGGATCCAGCGGCGCATCAAGGAGTCGAAGCTGCCTGAGTTGAAGCTCCTTGCAGACTACGACTTCATCTTCCAGACCGGGGTGGACAAGCGCCAGATCATGGAACTCGCCCGCCTCGACTTCGCGGGGCGCAAGCAGGGGGTGATTCTTGCCGGCAACTCCGGCACCGGCAAGAGCCATATCGCCAAGGCTCTGTTGCTCATGGGGTGCCAGAAAAACTACCGCTGCCGCTATACGACTGCAACCGCCATGCTGCAGGAGCTGCTCTCGGGGCTTGCAGACCAGAGCCTGGAGGCCAAGCTCAAGCGCTACCTCGCGCCCGAGGTGCTCCTGATCGACGAACTGGGCTTCGACCGGCTGGAGCAGAACGAGTCGAAACATGCCAACCTCTTCCACAAGGTAATCGACGGCCGCTACTGCAAGGGCTCGACAATCCTGACCAGCAACATTGACTTCGCCGAGCTCGGCGACTACCTCGGGGACCCGGTGATCACCGCGGCCACGGTGGACCGGATGGTTCACCACTCCATCATCATCAACATCGAAGGGCCGTCCTGGCGCCTGCACCAGTCGCAGCAGCTAAACTCCAAGCAGTAGCCTTCCTCAAATCCCCGTCTCACACTAACAAAAAAGGGTTGCCGATGTCTCCCGCGGGAGCCTCCCCGGCAACCCTTTCTGCGTTTCTCGCAGCCTCATCCCCACTGAGAAAGCTGGCAAGCTCTCCCTCCCAAACTCGAATCCTGCAACTTCAGGTGGGTCCGTTTATAAAGAGAAAATGGGTCCGTTTAGAACCGGGGGTGACATTGTACTGTTCTTAAAGCATTCCGTACGCATGACACATGACCTCTCAAGGGAGAATTGTTCGATGACTTTGTTACTTAGCGTGCTTATATCATATAGCGCATTAACATGAAAGCAGATACACACTTTTCACCCCTAATTACTCCAAGCCAGCCACACACCAGACCCATCCTCCCCAATACATCCACGGCGTACCTACTACTAGTAACGTGCCTGAATAGGCATCGAGCCCCTACCATAACAGTGTCCGCACAGGCTATTGTCCTCCACAGATAATATATTGAATTTTTATCTAAACCTGTATATATTCCAGTTTCGTCACTTAACCCATTAGGAGGTTTGCAATGTCCGAATCCAGAACTCCCACTAAATACAAAAAAGGACAGATATACCAGATCGAACTGGACCAACTCATCAGGGACATAGACCAACCTCGTAAGCACTTTGATGCATCAGAATTGGAAGCCCTAAAGCAATCCATTGAAGAGAAAGGCTTACTGTACCCCATCCTCTTTCGTGTAGATGAGAATGACTGCAATATAATCGTATCAGGAGAGAGAAGGTTTAAGGCATATCAGGCTCTTGGTAAAGAGAAGATTCCTGCCATGGTAGTTGGTAGTGAGAAGTATGATGAAGTGGCGTTGATAGATAACATCCTGAGAGTTGACCTGTCCCCTATAGATGAATCCGAAGCTCTTAACAACCTTAAGACCAAGTATAGCTATACCCAGGATCAGCTAGGCACCCTGGTTGGTAAAGCTCAGAACACAATCTCTGATATCTTAGGGCTAATGTCATTATCTGAGGATATACGCAATGAAGCCAGACATATTAAGGAACTTAGTAGGACTACTCTGCTCAAGATTGCTCGTATCAAGAGACCTACCTCTCAAAGGAAGGCATATGATGCCCTTGTGGCCTCCTTCTCCACTCCCAAGAAGGAGATCAAGCGTCCTAGACTAACCGTCACCAAGAAGACCATTACTGCTACTGACAATACGCTTAAATGCCTTAAGAGCATAGACTTAGGCACCCTTGGAGATGATAGGGAGATGGTGGTTTCAAAGCTGCAAGATTTGTTACAGGAGATCCAGAATAAGCTAGCCAGTATAGGAGGTTAGGTTATATCGGTGCACCGATACTTCTTCATTCTGGCGACACAGGAAAGCTCTATCATGTAATCGTGATAGGGCTTCTTTCTTGAGAGTTGTGCCCCTTGTATTCCCTATAAAGACTATCTCGAATGGAGCAGTACTCACTTGCATTTATATCGATACCTGAAAGCCCCCAAAGCCCATCATTCATTGCATGGTAATGCAAAATTGCGTTAACTATGAACTGCTTATCAGTTTCGCTAACAACGTCACCTTTCGTTAACAAAATTATACTGGCCATTATACCATCAGGTACTTTCCCTGAATCAATAACTTGCCTCATTTCTCTTGGGACAATATCAGGATAATGCTCCAACCAAGCGCTATACAGTATATCAGATAGACATAATTTAATTTTTCCATAGTCAAACTGGTCTCTGAGATAGGTTGGCCTTCTGCGGGGAAGCTTTTTTGTAATCTTCTTGTTCTTAAGCAGGTGAGTAATCAGATCTCTAAACAGAGGGTCAATGAAAATATTTTCTACCATTAGCATTGCTATACGTTCTTTGTTGAGGTGAGGCTGCTGACTCCAACCACTTACCTCGAACCATATCTCGAAAGAGTATGATTTAACACTGCTATCAAGCACTTCTTGTATCAACACTTTCCGATCCTGCGCCAATGATACGAGTATCAGATTGTCATCGACAAGCTCTGGCCAATAGCTTGCACCCAACCTACCGATCTCCTTACAAGCAAAGACAACTTTGGCATTAGTGATGCTTTCAAATTCGGCAACCAGTCGATTAATATCCATCTATTTCACCTCCCAGTGTTACCTTGCCCCATTGGATGCCCACCAATAATACGCCGCCATTTCAACATCTGCCGGTCTCCATTGCTTCTGACTACTAGTGGCTGCACATGTATACCTCTTTCCGGTTCCATTTAGGCATTCAGCAATGCTCGTCAATAGTGGCAAATACACTTCAACATATTCTTTAATATTATGTTTATACCCGTTGTCTGTATATATCGCTAGGCGTGATGCCGTGTGCCTCCCAGATGACCACTCACGTTTGAATGTTGTACCTGCCCTCCCATACGCACCCACATCAGTTTCTTTTGAAACAGAGTTAAAGAAATAGGAGGCATGTCTGTCAACAGCTGCTCCGCACATGGGATAGCAGAAACGAAATATTTTCGAAGCAATTACTAGGCTAATACCAGGTAGTCCTGAGAGGCGATCAAGACCAGCATTTGGTTTACCCTGTCCTCCAAGTAAGCGTAGCGAGGAAAGCATCGCGGCTTTAACCGAATCGTTGGCATCTACAATTGCTGTATGAGCTTTAGCATTGTTACCTGCCCATTCCGAGACCAAGCATACAACTTTGTGTGCGCCAATTGCATCCAAACGAGACATATACTCTGCTATCTTATGTTCTAGCTGGACAATGATCTGCTGGCTTCTTCTAGCCCCCGTTCCAGATGGCCAATCATAACATTCTCTCGCAGAGACTAGAAGATTAACAAAATCAGGAGTTAACTGAAGCCGTCCATCAACCGACACTAGACCTACTCCAATTGGCAGTACAGAGTCATTCGGTTCAGACATCAGCCCCCCCATAATTTTAGCAATTATTGTCAACCCGATTTTTTATGGCTTAACCTCTTGAATATGTTTTTTCCCCTGCAAGTGCATCATCCATCTATCAGCACCCCTACCTCTATTGCGTGTAACAATGCTCACCTTGCCACCAACCTCATAGGTGATATCGGTCTTAACACACCTACCAGATACATAGTCTGACTCATGGCTAAGAACTCCATGTTCGAAGCGCAGCCCCTCAACGAAATATCCAAGGTTGTATTCCTCATCGGGAATGAAGTCATTGAACGAATAACCTCTCGGAGCCGCATAGGTGAAGGACATGAGAGCTAGAGCAAAGAGGATTCCGATAGTGGATATGTCTGGTTCTTCTTCTGTGACCTGAAAGACGATCTTGTGAGAAGAGTTAACTGTTCCATCCTCAAGGGGTAGCTCCTGGTACTCGTTCGCAAGGATCTCAATCTCTATGCCGATTGTGGAATCAAGTAGGTGGATGCCGGTAAGCTTGTTCTGGTCCATGTTCATGGTTGCTCCTGTGTTATATCAACCCCAGAATATGCCGGTATGATCTTTGTCTACTTCTTGGATTAGCTGCTCTAACGGTCCTTTTGAATAAGGCTTTCGCTTGTCATTTCTGTTGTAGGCATAGAGTGACCATACCTTAGCGGCCTCATCATACTCGAATTGCGCTAACGGCATCTCGCTCCAGGTGGAAGGGTCATTATAGTAAGGTCTACATTCAGATAACGTCACCCTGTTACCAATCACCTTGCAGACCAACTTAACTTGATCCCTTACTTGTGGCGGAACTCGTTTCTCAATGAAGGCTTTGAATAGCTTACTGACTCGGTGTTGCTCAATTTCTGGTAGGGACATAGCGCCTCGATTCTCTTTCATGCGTGTTAGCAGGATGCTGTTATACCACGAATGATAACTACAAGAAAGCCCCCCAGCCACTCCGACTCCAATCTTACTACAACGTGCCAATCTTAAGCACCTTGCTCGGCGCATGGCAAGTTAGCTTACACCAAAGCACATCACTGCACGCTTAAATTAGGCCTCCAGCCCGTCTCCTTACTCCTGCCCAACACCTAGCCCCACTTTAACTAAACCAACTAGTGGCGACATCAATACTAAGCCAGTCGAAAGGTCGGGGTTCTCCTTCCCGAGCGGCCAGTTCCTCGGATAACGCCTGGGCCACCCTCCCCCACATACTCATTTCAGGCCTACACTCAAAAAAACCTCAACCGTGTTCAAGATCACTTTAATAACATGTATAGAAATTGTCGAGCATCAACTCGACCTATTTTGACATAGTGGCTATTTAATACTAAGTCCTCGGAATCATCCACCATGAGGCACATGTCGTGAGACATTTATGGTGAGCCGGTCTTACAGTGTCGGCACAATAAACAAACTGTATTCCCAGATCATTGAAGTGTCCTAGTGAGCAATCAACAGAGGGAGAAGGAGTTTAACTGTCAGTTTAGTCACGAGTACAGTTAACGTGCGGTAAAGCTAGACCAGGGCGCAATTTCCTTTTCCTATAACGTGGTGTAACAACATCACTCTCCTGCACAGTTTTCAGTTTCTTTTTTTTGAAGTTGAGGACGTACAGGCAGTGGTGTATCTACAGAATGACAATTACAATCAAACATATAATCAAACATTCAACTTGAACATCACACTCCAACATAAAGACATAACGTTATACATTTATCAAAGTGATACGTTACTCCAGGTGAAACGCATAAACTAAAAAATTCAACTTACCCTAGTAGCAGAGCAACACACTCAGCTGAACACATTGCCACATGAAACAAAGCACTACGACCTCTAAATCGAATAATATAATATTAAATGTATTCCACTCAATAGAATAATCCAATTACCTGGAAAATTATAGTTACATGGGACACGCTTCGACTATAACAATACAGATGCCATAACATATCCCTAGTGGATCAAAGCAACAACTGCCGGATCAATACAATCCACTAGAAGTAAACGTTAGCCACCATGGCATGACAAACCGTTCAACTGATTAAATATTGTATTCCAGTTAAATTGGCTTCCTTCTAGCGGGACCATACAATAGCCAGTTACATTGTTAGACAATTGAATGTCACACTGAACAGTTAAATAGCTTACCCTCTAGTTAGATAATGCAACCAACCAGTTAAACTGTAAATCGGCGTGCAATAATGACCCACTTTGGGGGGTAATAGGCGTCCAAAATTGACCCACCCCAGCACTTCCTTCATCCTGTCCGGATCAAACCGGAGGGAGGAAAAAAAGGAGATGCTGACCG
>Ga0316229_1004111_pt1 | contig 10868 bp, 6 predicted proteins | sample TBH18023metaG_FD_206011 | JGI IMG/M metagenome (GOLD analysis project Ga0316229, IMG submission 206011) | Freshwater microbial communities from Trout Bog Lake, Wisconsin, USA - TBH18023 | ecosystem: Environmental > Aquatic > Freshwater > Lake > Hypolimnion/Profundal zone | place: USA: Wisconsin...
GGCCGGAGCCTCGTAGCCGCAACTCACCATGCAGTTGGCGCACTTGGGGTTGCCGCTGGGAACGCCGTAGTCTTCCCACTTTGTGGATTCAAGCAGTTCCTTGTAGCTGTTGGCGTAGCCTTCCTGCAAAAGGTAGCAGGGCCGCTGCCAGCCGAAGATATTAAAGGCCGGCATGCCCCACGGAATGCAGTCGTAGTCCCGGTCGCCCATCAGGAACTCGAGAAACAGGGGCGACATATTGAAGCGCCAGGTAGGCTTGCGGTTGGATAGAATGGCGCGGAAAAGTCGGCGCACGCGCGCGCGGCCCATGAAGCGGTTCTGATCGGGCGCTTTGTCGTAGCTGTAGCCAGGCGACAGCACCACACCCTCCACGCCCATGCCCATCACTTCATCAAAGAAACTGCGCACGCTGTTGGGGTCAGTGCCGTCAAAGAAAGTGGCATTGGTGGTCACGCGGAAGCCGCGCTTCACCGCCTCCTTGATGCCCTCTACGGCAATGTCGTAACCGCCCTCGCGGCAAACTGCATAGTCATGGTGTTCGCGCTGCCCGTCGAGGTGGACCGAGAATGTGAGGTACTTTGACGGCGTAAACTCCGGCAGGCGGCGCTTCAGCTCAAGCGCGTTGGTGCAAAGGTAGATGTACTTCTTCCGCGCAATCAGCCCCTTCACGATCTCAACAATCTGCGGATGCAGCAGGGGTTCGCCTCCGGGGATAGAGACCATGGGCGCGCCGCATTCGTCCACCGCGGCAAAGCACTCTTCGGGGGTCAGTTGCTTCTTCAAAATATGAGGCGGATACTGCACCTTGCCGCACCCGGCGCAGGCCAGGTTGCAGCGGAAAAGCGGCTCCAGCATCAGCACCAGGGGATAGCGCTTCGTGCCGGTCAGCTTCTTTTTGAGGACGTAGGTGGAAACCGTCCACATCTGGGAGATAGGAATAGCCATATATCTGTTAACCTCCAGCGCCGTTGGCGGCGCGATCCATAGACCGCTTGTAGCTCGTAAGAGCCATCAGCGGAAAGTACTGGCGATAACCGTGGTAAGCAAGGTAAAAGACCCTGGGAAATCCCGTTCCAGTGATAATGCTCTGGCGCATTGCGCCCTCGCCCATTGACTCGTCCCACGCGCCCTCGGGCAGTTGATTCGTGAGCAGCCAGCGCACGCCCTTGGCAATGGAGTCCGAGCGGTCGTCTCCCGCCGCCAGCAGGCCCATCAGCGCCCAGGCCGTCTGCGATGGAGTACTTGGCCCCACGCCGCGCGTGTTGGGATCGTCGTAGCTGCCGCAGGTCTCTCCCCAGCCGCCGTCAGAGTTCTGCACCATGCGTATCCACTCCGCCGCCTGCTGAATCTCCGGCTCCAGATGATCGATGCCTATCGCATCCAGGCCGCGCAGCACCAGGAACGTTCCGTAGATGTAGTTCACACCCCAGCGGCCAAACCAACTGCCGTCCGGCTCCTGCTCCTTGAAGATGAACTTGATGGCCTTCTCGACACGTTTGTCTTCGCGCGTATATCCGTAGATGGCCAGCATCTCCAGAATGCGTCCGGTAATATCCACCGTCGGCGGATCCAGCATCGCGTTGTGATCCGCAAAGGGGATGTACTGGAAGATCATCTTGGTGTTGTCTTTGTCGAAGCTGCCCCAGCCGCCGTTGCGGCACTGCATGGCAAACTCCCAATCGATGGCGCGCATGGCCACTTCGTGCTGGTAGCGCTCGCGGGGATTGTCCACCTTGTTCAGCGCCAGCAACACCTGTGCGGTGTCGTCGGTGTCGGGATAAAACTCGTTGTTGAACTCGAAGTACCAGCCGCCCGGCTCCACGTTGGGAACCTTCACGGCCCAATCGCCCTTGTGCCGCACTTCCTTTGACAGCATCCAGTCGGCGGCCTTGATCATGCTCGGGTGGTTACGCGGAATGCCCGCCTCGCCCAAAGCGAAAACGGCCTGGGCGGTGTCCCAGACAGGCGACACACAGGGCTGCATGCGGAAGGTCGGCTCCGGCATCACATCGCTGGCCGGCTCCTCGATGCCCAGCTTTTCAAACTCGTCGCGCGCTCGAATCACCTGCGGATCGTCTTCGGAATAGCCCAGTGCGCGCAGAGCGATAATGGCATTCAGCATAGCCGGATAGATGGCGCCCAGGCCATCCGTCATCTCCAGACGATCAAGAATCCACTTCTCTGCCTTGCGCAGCGCAAGCTTCCGGACCGGACGCAGATGAACCGCTTCGGCCCAGTGCATCAGCCTGTCCAGAACAATGAAGAAATTCCGCCATGAAATATGCGACTTCCGGTCCCAGTGCAGGCGAAGCTTCGCCTTGGCCCGGCCGCCCACAAACAACTCGTCAATGCCCTGCTCCGCAGGAAGTTTCTTGAAAGGCTTGCGCGCGTACATGATCGCCAGCGGAACCAGAATCGACCGCGACCACGAGGAGATCTCATAAATATTGAAGTAAAACCAGTTTGGAAAAAGTACAATCTCCGGCGGAATGGCAGGCACCGCATCGTAGTCGTACTCGCCCAGCGCGCAAAGGTACATCTTGGTAAAGGTGTTGCAACCCACCACGCCGCCATGCGCCAGAACCCACGCGCGGCATTTGGCCATGCGCGGTTCATCCGCGCTCAGGCCCATGATCTTTCCCGCCGAGTAGCACTTTACTGAGAGTGAGATATTGCCCGGCCCGCCGGGATAGATGCTCCAGCTTCCGTCCTCGTTCTGGTAGCGCATCATCTCTGCGAACGCGCGTTTCAGCCGTCCAGGATCGCCGCTCTCAAGCAGCGTGTGCAGAAAAATGTAGTCGGCCTCGAGCATCGCGTCCGCTTCGAGTTCGCCGCTCCAATACCCTTCAGGATGCTGCCGGGAGAGAAGAAAATCCCGCGAACGCACAATGGCCGACTCAACTTCCGCCAGGTCCGCGTCGATCCGGCCAAACCTGGGCACCGCGGTTTGCGTCTTTCCTTGCTGTAGACTCATGCGGTTTAAAACGCCTCAGTTCCTCGATTGGATATTCGGACCTGCTCAATATTCAGCCACGGGCGCGCCAACATGCAGTGCGCCCTCGCTGTGGCCTTCCTGATGCCAATGAAACAGCCATTAACGCACTGGAACTGCCTCTGCCCCATCGGCGCTGCCAATGGCCTGAATAATCTCGGGCGGCAGGCCAAAGCGAACATTTTCCGGCATTACTTCTACTTCTTCGACGTTATCGTAGCCGTTTTGACGCAAATAATTGACCACGTCCTCCACCAGCACCTCAGGAGCTGAAGCGCCCGCAGTCACAGCAACATTGTTTACGCCCACCAGCCAAACCGGGTCAATGGCCTGCGAGTTGTCAATCAGATAGCCGATGGTGCCAAGGTTGCGTGAAACCTCAACCAGGCGATTGGAGTTCGAACTGTTGGTCGAACCCACCACCAACACGAGTTCTGCATCGTGGGCTACGTTGCGAACCGCCACCTGGCGATTCTCCGTCGCATAGCAGATGTCCTGCGAGTGCGGGCCCATGATGTTAGGAAACTTGATCTTGAGCGCATGAATGATGTCGCGCGCCTCATCCAGCGAGAGAGTTGTCTGGGTCAGGTAAGCCACGCGGTCAGGATCAGGAACCTGAAGAGCGGCAACCTCGGCCACGTTTGAAACCACCTGGGTCACCTCCGGAGCTTCGCCCAGCGTGCCTTCGATTTCGTCGTGGTCGCGATGGCCAATCAGAACCAGGGAGTAGCCCTGCTTGGCAAACTTCACGGCCTCAATGTGGACCTTGGTAACCAGCGGACAGGTGGCGTCAATCACCTTCAGGTTGCGGCCCTTGCTCAGGTCCCGCACCGCAGGCGAAACACCGTGGGCCGAATAGATGACGCGCTGGCCATCGGGCACATCGTCGATTTCATGAACAAAAATCGCGCCCTTTTCCGCTAACTCATTCACTACATAACGATTATGGACAATCTCCCGGCGCACGTAAATCGGCGCACCGAAGGTTTCAAGAGCGATCTTTACAATGTCGATCGCGCGCACTACTCCGGCGCAAAAGCCGCGAGGCTTGAGCAACAACACCCTCTTGTGACTGGGGGAAGTCCCGGCAGTGTTACCGTTTGGGGTGGAATCGAGGACAGTTGTGGTCACATTGCTCAGTATACCAATGGGTAGGCCTCAAGGACAGCGCCGAAGAGCCCGAGGAGCAAGCACCGCGACCTCGCCAATCAGCCATCCACGGTCTTGTCCCTCTCCGCGGTTGGTTTTCCCCTCTTGAAAGTCAGAATTGCGCCCTTGCCAGCCACCCTTTCAGGTAGCGTGCATCAGCCGGATTTGCCGCCACAATCGCCTGATAATGAGCAGCCCGCGCCGCAATAAAAGCCTGCACCAGCGCATCCGGGTCGGCCGCATTCACCGCCGAAACCGTATGCGGCCCCCAGCCGCCATCCACGGTCAAACTCCCGCCCAGCGCGTTGACGGCCTGCTGAAGCGTCTTGACCGCGGTCCCCGACCCCCCATTGACGGCAAAGTCGAATACCCGCTTGGCCACATCGTCCGAGTTGAGTTGACCAAACCACTTGTTCCAGAAGTGCGCCTGGTAGAAAGCCTCCACCGCCGGCACCCGCGAAGCCTGGGGCAACGCCGCAATCGAGTCAAACTCCGTGGGCCACGCGCCTGAGTTGATGCCGCTGATGGCGTAGCAGGGGCCTACGCAACCAGATGGTGCGGCATCCGGCACCTGTGCGCACGCCATCTGCGTATCTTCAAACTGCATCGTCCACTGAAATGCAACATCAAAATCTGCCATGGTATCTCCGGCCTCTCTGGCGTGAATCGAATGGGAAAGCGTTGTTGGTGAGAATCATCATATATCGGCAATGAAAGTGGAGATGCAGGCAGGAATCAAGACATGCACAATGAGCGCGCTCATCCTGGCGGACAAACGGTCGGGGTTTCAGCCATTTCATTGCTCGTTCTTCCGCACATCAGACGCGGAAGAACGAGCAAAACCAGTTAAGGTTCAGAACTGCAAGCGCCAACGACGCTAGTACCGCCGGTCCCGATCCCGTCCTCTGTCCATCATGTGATGGAGAGCGCGATCGAGAATGTGCCGGGCCTCATCGATGTGCCGGATGGCTCTATCCTGAAGGCCGCGATAGTCGCGGTCGTCGTGTCCCCGGCTCATGTCATCGCGGGCGGCATCCAAAAGAGACAAGGCCGAGCGCATGGGCCGGTCAGGATCGCCCTGGGTCGCGGGAGGCGGTGTCCATCTGCTTTCTCTCCCCTCATCGCGAATTGCCGCTCTGATCTCATGAATCGCCCTGTCGATTTCGCCGGATGCGCGGTCACGCGCGTCAGCAAAGCCGGGTCGCGCTTCCGTCTGCAGTAAAGAGCGCGCCTGACGCAGGTTGGAAATAGCGTGAAGGTAAGCAGGACGCTGGGCCTGGGATGGGGTGGCCAGCGCAAAGAGCATGAAAACAAAAAGTCCAAATACTGAAGCAATAGTTTTGAGGAATCGCATAGGTGGTTCCTTTCGTTGGATTTGGTAGGACCCCCATCTACTCGCCCGGGATAATAGCATGACGTCATAGGGGTTGGACATAAATTTCTCCTCAAATAATGTGCATAGGAATATTCGGATTTGCATCCTGGGAAACATCCCTTTTTCAGTCCCTTGGTGGAAAGCGCAGTCCGCTCCCTGCATTCCGGCACATCCCAGAGTGAACTCCCCCGCCTGCCGAAATGCACCCGGCATCTCATCACAACCGAACTGCTTTTCCTCAGCCTCCCAGGATTTCAACCGTTTCTCCGCCGCCGCCCGCAGGCTACCCTGCGGCTAGAATCAGACTAGCTATGGCCGAATTTACGCATCTGCATTTGCACACGGAGTACTCCCTGCTCGACGGCGCTTGTGACATCACCAAGCTCGCCGAACAAGTGGCCAAATTGGGACAGAAGTCTGTCGCCATGACGGACCACGGAAATATCTACGGCGCCGTGCACTTCTTCGACGCGGCTAAAAAAGCCGGCGTCAAGCCGATTCTGGGCTGCGAACTCTATATCTGCAAAAATGAAGACCATCGCTCCCCCGGCGACGGCGACGAGAACAATCACCTGCTGGTGCTGGCCCAGGATGAAGAGGGATACCGCAATCTCATCCGCATCACCTCCGAGGCTTCGCTCCACGGCTTCTACCGCAAGCCCCGCGTCAGCAAAAAGTATCTGGCCGAGCATGCCCAGGGGCTCATCGGCTTCTCAGGCTGCCTCAGCGGAGAGCTGTGCGAGCACCTGCTGGCCGGCAACTACGAAAAGGCAAAAGCCTCCGCCGCCCAGTATCAGGACATCTTCGGCAAGGGAAACTTCTACCTCGAAATTCAGGACCAGGGACTCGAAGACGAGAAGAAAATCCACGAGGCGCTTTACCGGCTTGAGCGCGACCTCGCCATTCCCATGGTCGCCACCAATGACTCGCACTACCTCTGCGGAGAAGACTCCCATGCCCACGACGTGATGCTCTGCGTGCAGACAGGCGCAAAGATCCACGACAAGGAGCGCTTCCGCTTTGACAGCGATCAGTTTTTCGTCAAGAGCGCCGACCAGATGGGCGCCCTGTTCCCAGATTCGCCCTCGGTTGTACAGCGCACCATGGAGATTGCCGAGCGCTGCAATCTGCAGCTCAAAAAGGTTGACAATCCCTTCCCCGAATTTGCCGTGCCGGTGGGCCACACCATCGACAGCTACTTTGAAGAAGTTTGCCGCGAAGGCCTGAGAAAGCGCCTCGATACGGCGGTACGCCAACTGGAACTGCGAGGAGTGCGGCGTCAGCCCGTCGAAGCCTACATGTCCAGGCTCGAATATGAGATCGGCATCATCAAGCAGATGAGCTACTCGGGTTACTTCCTCATCGTGTGGGACTTCATCAAGTACGCGCGCGACAATGGCATTCCCGTCGGCCCTGGCCGTGGCTCGGGAGCCGGTTCGCTGGTGGCGTATGCCATGGAGATCACCAACATTGATCCGCTGCAAAATGTTCTGCTGTTTGAGCGCTTCCTCAACCCCGAGCGGATCTCCATGCCCGATATCGACGTGGACTTTTGCCAGAACCGGCGCGGCGAAGTCATCGAGTATGTCACCCGCAAGTATGGCCGCGAGCAAGTTGCGCAAATCATCACCTTCAACACCATGGCGGCCAAGGCTGCAATCAAGGATTGCGGCCGCGCCCTCGACATGCCCTACGGAGACGTTGACCGCATCGCCAAGCTGATTCCAGGAACGGTCGGCATGACCATCGACAAGGCGCTTGAAGATGTCGCCGAACTGCGCAAGGTGTATGACGGTGACCAGGTGATCCGCGAGCTCATTGACACCGCAAAAAAGCTAGAAGGCCTCGTGCGCGGATCGGGAGTGCATGCCTCGGCGGTCGTCATTGCGCCCCGGCCGCTCACTGAACTTGTGCCGCTCAACAAGACCAAGAACGACGAAATTGTAACCGCCTACGACATGAAGTCCGTGGAAAAAATGGGCCTGCTGAAGATGGACTTCCTCGGGCTCACCACGTTGACCGTCATCGACGACTGCCTCAAATTGATGGAGAAAAGCCGCGGCGAGAAGCTGGATATTGAAACCATTCCTCTGGACGACGAAGAAACGTTCAAGAAGGTGTTTCATGCCGCGCTCACTTCGGGCATATTCCAGTTCGAGTCAAGCGGCATGCGCGACATGTTGCGCCGCTACAAGCCGGACAGAATTGAGGATTTGACCGCACTGACGGCGCTCTACCGGCCAGGCCCGATTCAGGGCGGAATGACCGACGACTTTATCGAGCGCAAGTGGGGACGGCGCAAGGTCGAGTACATGCTCCCGGAGATCGAAGGGATTCTCAAAGAAACATTGGGAGTCATCGTCTACCAGGAGCAGGTGATGCAGATATCGAACGTGCTGGCCAGTTACACGCTGGGTGAGGCGGATGTGCTGCGGCGCGCGATGGGCAAAAAGAACGCCGATGGAATGGCCGAGCAGCGTGAGCGCTTCATGAGCGGCGCTGAAGCGCTCGGCCATCCCAAAGGCATAGCCGGCGAAATCTTTGACCAGATGGAGAAGTTTGCCGGGTACGGCTTCAACAAATCGCACTCGGCGGCCTATGCCCTCGTGTCGTACCAGACGGCTTATTTGAAGACCCATTTCCCTGTCGAGTTCATGGCCGCGCTGCTCACGTCAGAAACGTCGAAGCCGGAGAGTGTCGTCAAGTACATCAGCGAGTGCCGCGAGATCGGCATCCGCGTCGAACCGCCGGATGTGCAGATCTCCGGGGCGCAATTCACTCCCCATGTCTCTGCGGAGGGTAAAGCAATCCGCTTCGGCCTTGCGGCGGTAAAGAACGTGGGCGGTAACGCGATCGATTCCATCATGAAGGCCCGCGAAGAGGCAGGCGGCCGGTTCAAGAGCATCTGGGAGTTCTGCGAAAAAGTGGACCTGCGCTTGATGAACAAGCGGGTAATCGAGTCCCTCATCAAGGCCGGAGCGCTGGACTCGCTGGGCAAGCGCGGCCCATTGATGGCCGCTGTAGACAAGGCGATGGAGCGGGCGCAGAAGGCGCAGAGAGACGCGGCGCAAGGCCAGACGGGACTGTTCGGGCTCTTCAATGAAGCTCCCACGCCAGGGCGCGATGGCGCCTCAAGCGTAGACGATCTGCCCCGCGTAGCCGACTGGGAAGAGGGCGAGCGCCTGGCCAATGAAAAAGAGGTGCTCGGCTTCTTTGTCTCCGGGCATCCCCTCGACAAGTACGCTGAGAAGTTGCGCAATCTGCCGGGCGTGATTTCTACAGCGGAAGCACTGGAGCGCAAGCCGCCCGAGCGCCGCTGGGGAACGCAGGCGGACCCCGCGGACGAAATCGTGGTGGCGGGCATGATTCTTGGCCTGCGCGTGCAGAAAAGCAAGCGCGATCAAAAGCTCTATGCCCAGGCCTCGCTTGAAGACGCCACCGGCAAAATCGATCTGATCTGCTTCTCGCGCGATTATGAGAAACTCTCCGGCCAGTTGAAGATGGAAGCGCCCGTGCTCGTGCGCGGCATGCTGATGGGTGATGAAGATGCCGCTCCCAAAATCTCCGTCAGTTCAATCCAGTCACTTGAAGATGTGCAGGTTAAACTGCCCGGCGGAATTCGCATCCGCATCAACCTTGACCGCGCTTCGGAGTTGATGTTTACGGAGCTCAAGAGCGCGGCAGACGCAGCGCCGGGACCTGGCAAGGTAATGCTGCATCTTGAGAAGAAAGGCGAGTACGCGGTGGTCCTTGAACCGGAGGGAATGAGCGTAGCTGCGGACCGCGCCTGGGTAGAGCGCGCCGAAGAACTTGCAGGCAAAGGAACAGTGCAGATTCTCGGCTAAGAACTTGTTCGCAAATAAGTACCTATCTGTAGCTTGTAGCGCCGACCTCCAGGTCGGCTGTCCTGTGGGTCTCCAGACCCACAGGCGGCTACATTGGCCCCTGAAGGATGCCCTTCGGGCTCCTACCTCCAAATCGCGCAGTCATAGCGCAGTTCCAGATACACAAGCCCAACTGCGCCGCCGGCTACTTCCCCGCCAGCGCCCGAATGTTCATCAACTCCTCGCGAAGCCGCTTGATGCTCGCCGAGAAATAGAACCGTTCGATGGTGACTTCCTTGCCGCCATACAAGTGGATATGCAACTCCCTCGCCACGGGAATCAGGTTGATGCTGCGCGTAAAGTGGATCAGGCTCTCAATCTCTTCCCACTTGAACTGGTAATCAACCAGCTTGAAGCGCCCGAACCATCCCATCTTCGGCAGTCGCACCGCCATCCCCTCTGCCCCGGCCCTGAAGTGGCAGTCCCCTGCAAACGCACTCACAATACGCCCTATGCCGCCTGTAATCAGGGTCAACGCGAAAAATGCAAGTCCAAAGCCAACCAGATACAGCCACCACGGCGGCATGTCTCCCGGCGCGCGGGGCGCGCCCGCTTCTCCGTTGGGTCCAATCCAGATCAGCAAGCCTCCCGGGATGGCCACAAGGGCCCCGAAGAGTATCCGCCATACTCCCGTCAGCGCAACGCGAATCGGCGCATATTCGGTCAGATCCCGCATACTGCTCTGCCTTGCGTCAAACACAGTCGTAGCCTCCTGTTGAAATTTGAACAGGCTACATCACACTCCCTCGTCCCGGCAATCCCTCGCCGATAGCCATGCGCGGATTGCCCCACAAAAGCTTCCGCGCAGCCTCATCGTCCAAACCCAGTTGCTGCGTCAAATTCCTCCTGCTTTGCGCCATCGTCACCGTAGAACCAACCAGGTGTGATCCATCCGGAGATCGAGCTACGCCATCCTCGCCAATCGTCAGCGCCCACCGTCCCAGCCGGTAACTCCCCGGCCCCAGTCCCGCCGCTGAGATGGAGTCCGTAACCACAATCGACTTATCCGTTCCCACCATGTCCAGATAGTTCTTCAGCGCAAAGAAAGGCACATGCACCCCATCGGCGATAAAGCAGAACCAAAGCCGCTCCCTCAGGCTCAAGGCGCGATGCAGAATGTTGTCATGCCGCGGCAGCAATGCGGGACAGCCATTCCCAAAGTGCGTAAACATCGTTAGCCCCGCATCCATCGCCGCCCATAGCTCATCCCGGGAAGCATTGGTATGACCCGCGGAAACAGCCACTCCCCTCTCCGCAAGCATCCGCGTAACCTTCAGAACTGGGTCCATCTCCGGAGCCAGCGTCACCATCCGCGTCAGCCCATCGGCTGCATCCAGCAGCTGCTCCATCGTGCCCTCGTCAGCCATTGCCACAGCATCCGCCGGATGCGCCCCGCGATACCCTTCCGCTGGATTGATGAACGGCCCCTCGATGTGAAACCCGCGCAGAATGCGCCGCAGCCAGGGCG
>Ga0316229_1004114_pt1 | contig 10864 bp, 6 predicted proteins | sample TBH18023metaG_FD_206011 | JGI IMG/M metagenome (GOLD analysis project Ga0316229, IMG submission 206011) | Freshwater microbial communities from Trout Bog Lake, Wisconsin, USA - TBH18023 | ecosystem: Environmental > Aquatic > Freshwater > Lake > Hypolimnion/Profundal zone | place: USA: Wisconsin...
CATTGAGCTTGTCGATAGTGCCGTATCGGTTCTTGAGCCAGACTCGGAACGCCCTCAGAGCGTTCTTGTCGTAATTTGTAAAAGGATAGCCAGGCTCATTGCTGATCTGCCATCCCAAGACGGTGGGATTGCTGGCAAAGCGCCTCGCCATTTCATCGATCAGCTTCTCGGATGCGCGCTTGTAGGTATCGCTGTGCAGAGAAGCGCCTTTCCGCCCGCCGTAAGTCAAGGCGCCATTTTCATTGGCGCCCAAAACGTCCGGGTTCTTCTTGTACAACCAGGGCGGAATTCCCGCGGTTGGGGTCGCAAGCAATACGGAAAGCCCTTCTTTTTGCGCCAATCCGACGGCTTTCTCAAGGGGCTCGAATCGGTATTCCCCTTCCCGAGGCTCGAATGCCGCCCAGCTAAAGTCTCCCATTCGCACCACGGCAAAACCCATCTCCCGCATACGATGGAAATCATCGGGCCATTGCGCCTCGGGCCACCATTCCGGATTGTATGAAACTCCTAGAAAATGCCCGCTGCTGCACAACCGCTCCAGTGGAACGGTGGCTTTGGCCGTCGAGGGCTCTTGAGCACTTGTGCGAACGGAGCCGAGGTAGAGCACGGAGGCGGCGATGGAAGTAAATCCGAGTTTAAATAATGGATGCATAAACTCTATTTCTAATCGAAAGTTTCATTTCGATCCAGAGTTCGGATTGGCCAATAACACCTTGTCCAAATCATCTTCCGAGGCAGGAACGTCGGGATTGAATATCCCGCTGGACATGTATTGAAGCAAGCTGTAGCGGAGTTGTCTGGCCACAGGACGAGATTCCAGATTTTTAGCGATATCGGCGGAACAAACCAGTAGCCGCCCTTCTCCTACCTTCACTTCAAAAACCATGGCCAGCCGCTGGTTGTCGCGGAAATTGTCAATCACCTGCACAATGGGTCGCAAGGCTTTTGGCAACGGATTCACGCGCATGACTGCGCTGGACATGACCGGATCCCACCATTGCCAGTCACTATGGAAATCGGTCGGGAATTGTGCTAAGGCGGGGTTCGCCGGATCGCAAAGCAGCCCCATCGTCTGGGCAAGTTGCTGGTGTTTCATCACCGGACTCCAGAAGACCGGGGTGAAGTTGCCCGGAATGGGCGCGCTCAACACTCCCTCGCGCGAACTGGAACTCTTGCCGACATCATGAACGGTGGGATTCGGGTTGACGAGGGGAGGCAGCGATGCGGGATCCACAGCCAGCAATACTTTATGCCCCCTCCGAAGCAACATCTTGGTTTGTTCGTTCCACACGGTGGCCAAGGTGACACCGACCGGAGGATCTTCGGGTAGCTTGGCAGGGTAAACCCACACATCCCAACTGTTCGGTTCCAGGTCACCGACCCCAATGCGCAGGGTGACCTTTCTCGGCGCTGGAATTTTATCCAGCGGAATGGAGAGATCCCCAATTGTAGATAAGCCGCCCGCAGGAGCAAGCTTGGCTGGCAATTCCCCCATAGCTTGGATGCGGCCCGCATCGTCAATGACGGACCACTTGGCCGGAGCGTTCATCTCCGTGGCGCCGTAATTTGCCAGGTTCACAGTGGCAGTAAGGGTTTCCGCAGTCGTCCATGTACGTTTGGAGAGCCTCGCCAGCGGCACGACGGGGCCGCAGAAGGAGCGAAATTCCCGTGGCGTGGTTAGTCCCTTGGATTCCCATAGCGAATTCAGCAACCCAACTGTCGAGGTGCCCTGACCGGGATAATCGTTGAGTTGCAACAACTGAAACCCGGCCAATCCCGGGGTGCGCAGCGCCGATTCCACTTCCTCCTTATAGAGCGCAAAGGCAAGTCTGCCGGAGGCGCGGGTGAAGTCGGCGGCGAATTCGAGCAAGTCATTATCCCGAAGACGCTGGCGGATGATGTCAAAATTAAAAGGGCGCGTGGCACCGTGATAACGAGTCATTTCGCGCATATCGGGGAATGTCGCCCATTGCCCGACCTCATGCGTCATCAGAGGTTTCTCCAGACCCGCGAGTGAAGCGGAGTAGTCATAGGTAGTGTTCGGAGCGGTGGTGTTGAAGCGAGAGGAATCGATCACCCTGCGCCCGCTCCACGCAATGCCGGTGAGCGGCTCGGTGCCGGAGACCGAGTGTGCGGTAACGAAGTAATCGCTCACCACACCGTTCTGGGTGGACCCCGCGGGCCAGTGAGTGGGGCCACCGCTGCTTTCAGCGTAAAAATGCCGGGAATCCAGTTGCTGTGCCTGCTTCACCAAGCCGGAACGGAACGCTTGATTATTGTCGAATTGTTCATTGCCCATGGTCATTCCAAAAAACGAGGGATGATTGCCATAAGTCGCAAGGATGCGGCGAAACTCATCGAAGATGAATGCCTTGCTTGCCGGGTCTTTGATCTCCTTCGATATTGACCCGGCGGGCGGGCGGGTGAGCATCGGCAGTTCCACTTGCAAATAGACGCCGGTCTCGTCCGCGGCGTCGAATGCCGACGCAGGCGGGGTGCAGGTATGGAACCGAATAAAATTCAAGCCGTAGGCCTTCACCGTCGCCATCAGCCTTTGCCAGGTTTCAGGATCCACCGGGGCGTTTCCGGTGAGGGGAAAAATGAAATTCTCCACCGTGCCACGCATGAAGACTTTGCGGCCGTTCACGGTAAACTGATTGTCCCTGCGGCCCAGTTCACGCAAACCGAAAGCCATCCGATACTCGCCAAAGCTCGCTTTGCCAGCTTGCGACAACTCAAGCACGCCATCATAAACGCGGGGATTTTCATCGTCCCACCTCAAGAGTGGACGTTTGGGTGCTAGATTTAATTCCACTAACTGGCACTTCTCCCCGGAAAGGTGGACGTTTGCTTCCATCCGAGTTTCCTCGGATTGACCGTTGCCGCGTAGTTTGCAGCGGAGGCTTACTTTGGCGTCGCCGGTCGAACCGGAGTCGTTAGCCAGCTCAAGTTTCAATTTGATGCCGTTTGTTTCCGCCGGCGGAAAAACATCGGCATGGGTGATCCGCATCTGATCTTCAGCGTGAAGTTCAAAGCGGCCCAGAATGCCGTTCCACATCATGGCCCAAACCTGATGTCCTGTAATGCCGTATTTGACCTTGCGGGCGGTGCTTGCCATGACGGTGCCTTCATTGAAAAATTCCATCATCTCCCGGGCAGTGGCGTCGGCGGATTTTTGATCTTTGATTTGACCGGCGATTCCCGACATCGCGTTCGGCAAATTGGAATTATCCACGGCTATTGTAATCCGTTGCTTTGCGCCGGATTTCAGCGCCTTGGTCAAGTCGTACCGATGGGGCGTAGCCAGACTGTTGACAGTTCCGATGAATTGGTCGTCCACCCAGACGTAGGTTTCCCACATGCAGGATTCCATAAGAAGTTCGACATGCTTTCCCGCCCATCCAGCCGGAATCTCAACGTCCCGCTGATACCACACGGCACCGCGATATTCATACAGTGGCTGGAAATTCCCCAAGCCGATCGACGATCCGAGCGGACTTGAGGGCACCGTTGCGGCCGCCGTGCGGTGATTCTCGTAATTGATGGTCCCAGGCAGGATGGCGATGTCTCCGGAAATTTTCAGACTATACCATTTCTGCGCCGCGCCCTCGTTGCTGGTCGGATCCAACTTCATGCGCCACTTGCCTGCCAGTGGCAGGACATCCGTATTCTCCACGGCCCCCAGAACACATGGAACAAGCAGGAGTAGGTTATAAAGAGCAAGGAGGGTGAGGTGTATAACTCGCATTTTTCCAGTCCTGAGAAGTGCTGTTTTATCGAACGATGGCATTGGTTTGGCCCCTCAAGTTAATCCCGAGGCGATTAGCGCTTCCCAACGACGGTCCATTTGTCAAAGTCGTAGGTCAGCTTCGTTCCGGCAAAATCCACGGTGACAACCGGGCTGTTGAAGTCCTGGCGGGCCCACGGCGAGTCGAGGGTTTTCCATCGGCGGTAGTCCACGGGGGCATTGTTAATGAAATGCTGCCCGAGTACCGATTTGCCCATGCCGGAAAATACGATGCGCAGGCTGTCTCCATGGATGCTCTTGTAGGAGAACTCGGGTATGTTCTGTTTCATCTTGCTGGTTTCTACCACGCCCTTTTTAAGAACATCATCGGCAAAGGCAGCGAGTTGTGCCGACGGGTCGCCGGAGTAGCTGCCCGCATCCGCGGTCTCCAGAATCCATGCGTTCCGGCGGCTGTCGCACCAGCGCACGTGGACCCCTCCCGAGACCCCTTTCTCCTGCCGGTTACGTTCCCACGTTGTTGGCATCATCGAATAGAATCCGAAAAGCATCTTTCCGGTGTGGGTGAACACCCAGCCTTCCTCTTCGAGCTGGCCGAGCGTGACATCGCCCCGGCGATAAGCGGTGTATTGTTTGTAATACGGATAGGATTCCGGCACATCGTAAATGCCGATGACCGTGCGTTTTTCCTGGAGGCGCTGGCTGTAGGGGTTCTCTCCCTCGCCGAACTCGTTCTTATCCGTTTTTCCCATATAGGGTTGGCCGATATTCTCCTGAAAGACATAGAAGCGGCTGCCCGGCCTGCCGGAAAACCAGGTCAGGTTCACCAACCGCTCCTCTTTGAATAATCCGGTCTTGATGCCCTTGCTGCCGTCGTATTCGTTTACGCCCGTGCTCAGGGAATAATTGGGCGCGTGGAAAAAAGTCTTCCATACCGTATAATTCGCGCCTTCCGAGTCGAATTGCGATTCTCTCTTTTCCCGCACTGCGTTGCGGTCGCGGGCGATTGACTCGAAAGCGGACGGCATTCGGTAGCCGTCAGGTGTGCAAAACAGAAGGGAAACAGATTTGCCGGAGAGCGGCGCCAATCTGGGCGTGCCGAAGTAGAGCCAGCCGAACTCTTCGATGTTGGGCACGGCGTCCCCCATCATGACGCCGAAATATTTTTCGCGGAAATAAGGTTCCGGATCGTAGCCGTGGTTCCAATCGGTGGCCAGGTTGAGCAGGAAATAATCCATAACCATCGTGGCCCGCTTTTTCATCTCGGGATCCTGAGCAAAGTCCGCCAGCAATTTGACCGCGTCCAAGTCGCAGGGGAAATAGACCAGATCATGCTCCACGAGGTTCTGCACCGTAAACTGGCGGAAGATTTTATAGATATTGTCGCGGCAGAATGCCTTGATTTCACCCGCCTTGTGGGAGCGAACGGTCTTGCCTCGGAAATCGATGGCAGTCTTGGCGGCGACGGGGGTCGCGGAGTCCGCAAAGTCCGGCCACAATTCGGAGGCCAGATACCCGGCGGTGTAAAGATAGAGCCGCATGTTGATGGTGCCCGCCGAACAGTCGTAGTTCCACTTTTCAAGCAGTTGCTTCTCGGCCTCCATGACCTCCGGCGGGAGTGTTGCGCGATTCATCAAAATCGTGGCCAGCGAGTAGGTGGTGGACCACGGTGAATAGTTGGAATTGTCACATAACTGCAGTCCCTTAATATACACGTCCAGAGCCTCTTTCCGCTTCTCGCGAGGCAGGCTCAACCGCGCCGCCACCGGCCAGATATGCCACTTGAGAATAGAACACGCTTCGGTCCCCGTCTTAATTTTGTGCCAGGCTGAGTCGATCGGGGTCTGGCGCATCTTGTCCAGCACTTGGGAACAACGAGATTCAAAGGTCGTTTCCGGAGGCTGTGCTTCTGCCGGTTGCACCGGGGCCGCCAGGGCAAAGGACAAAAGAAACCCTGTGCTGCAAATGGTAAAGAGTGATTTAGTCATGGTAGAGATTCATTCGAGTTTCCCTCGTTCCCAATCTCCAGATTGGGAACGCACTTGTCTTCGAATCTCCGATTCGCAAAACGCCGATACCGGGCGGGGCGCACGAGGTCTTGCGCAGTTCGAACGCGCAACCTGCTTGCCGGCGCTTTCGAAACAGAGTTTCGCAGACAAGCGCGTTGGTCCCTCGTTCCCAATCTCCAGATTGGGAACGCACTTGTCTTCGAATCTCCGATTCGCAAAACGCCGATACCGGGCGCGGCGCACGAGGTCTTGCGCAGCTCGAACGCCGCAACCTGCTTGCCGGCGCTTTCGAAACGGAGTTTCGCAGACAAGCGCGTTACGAATCTGGAGATTCGTAACGAGGAGGAATTCATCTGTCTTAGTCTCCTGCTGTTGGCGGGAGGTTCATCCATGTCGTAGCGCAATCCGGTGTCGAAGAAGATTGGCTCGTCCGAATCGTAAATGGGCATGGGAGGATTCTCGCCGATTGTTTGATTGATGATGGGTCACGCCCCGGAAGGGTGCGCTACAGAGAGCATTGATAGTGAAAACCACGGATGCAAACAAGACGATTCGTCCGACTTTCGCAAAAACGCGAAGTGTGGCGCGTCTTTCAGGGGATTCGGGCGTTTCTGGCGATTTTCGACCAGCCGCGCGCCCGTTCCCAACGAAAACGAGCCCGTCCTCAACGAAAACGAGCCCGTCTTTCCCCCTCCTCGTTACGAATCTCCAGATTCGTAACGCACTTGTCTTCGAATCTCCGATTCGCCCCGCTCCCGCAAGCCCTGAAGACGCCCTCCCGCCAACGCGCGCCTAGCGCCAATCGTCGCACCCCCATCACCGGCATTGCCCCCGGCAGCCAGCGTGCACCGACGAGTAGCGCCAGTGCTCGGGCGACGCGATGAATCCTGCCTACACCGGGTTGTTGTGCAGATAATCCAGCTTCTGCAGCATCACCGCGTCGTTCTCCGGCGCCTCCGGGTGAAAGCCCTCCTGCCAGATCTGGTGCGTTGTGGGCTTGTGGGCCGCGCGGAAGTAGCTGAACTGGTTGACGAGCCATTCACGCCGTTCCGCCCGCATCTGCTCGACCAGCCTGCGGGCGGTGAACTTCTTCAGGTCCGCGAGAACGCCGGTCAGGTCGGTGGCTGCGGCGATGGCGTGGAAGTGGTTGGGCATGATGACCCAGCCGTAGAGTTGGAGACCCTTGTGCTTGCGGCAGTATTGCAGGGATTCGACGAGGATGTCGCAACAGGCGGCGGTGGTGAATACCGGGAGCCATTCGACGACGGTCGAGGTCACAAAGTGGGCGGCGTGCGGCGTGAGGACACGGTAGCGGCTGCGCATGACGGAGTTTGGCGAATCGGAGATTCGAAGACAAGTGCGTTACGAATCTGGAGATTCGTAACGAGGAGGAAGACGACCCCGTCCTCCCCGCCTGGTGACGGAGTTTGACTCCGTCACCCGCCCATCTTCGGAGCTTTGCTCCGCAACCGTCGGATGCAGCCCCGACGTCTTACCTGCTCGCAACGTCTTCGAAGCGCAGCTTCGCGGATGGGTACGTGACAGAGTTCAACTCCGTCACGAAGAGAGAGCATTTAACTGGCAATCCGACTTGGTTCGGTCTCGGTACACGTGCCACCTATGTCGATACAGTACGTCAGAATATCGACACCGCCGCCTTCACCGACACCCAAACTAATCAGCACGCTCTTACCGTCGGCCGAGACCGACACAATTGTATCACCGTATCGAGAATCAAATTCGGCAAGTCCGAGGCTGGGGTGAAAAACATTGCTGAGCAAGCGTTCGGGCACATTCACCCGCCTCTTGCCGAACATGACATAAAGAGTTGCCAATTGGGAGCAGCCGGTCTTTGGCAGGCGATTATCCGAGCCCCGGACAGGTCTTCCATCTACAGTAGCAGGGAGCACTTTCGCACTACTCTCGTCATACTTCTTTAAAGTAGTGCGGTGTTTCTCGGGAAAAAAAGGCTTATCTGATATGAACACTTGAATACGCGTGCCACCGACGAATGCCGAATACAGCAGATGCGATTTCCGCGCTGAGACGTCTCGCGCGAACGAGTGGAGTCCTATGGGCAAGAGGAAAAGCAGGGAGAACCCGATGATACGAAGCCAATTCGTCTCGTTCCAAAATTTAAGCGAAGCGCCTTTGAAAACGCCGCCGCTCTTGAAACTCTGTTTCGCGTGGTCGCTGGGATTCATGCCGACCACCATGCCCGAAACCGGCGCTCCCGTCACGCGGTTTTCCTTCCGCTTCTCCCTTCTTTCGGCTATACAAAACCCATCATGGCATTCGACCCCTCCAAACCGGGAGGCCCGGCATCTTGTGCAAGGAGATTACCCGAGAGGCACAAAGTCGAAGCGGGGAGGGAGATAAGGAGGGCTTTCATAATCTTTCATTTGGAGATGGCGCTGAATCGCAGAGTAGTTCGGTCAGGATGCGAATCGATGCACCTCTTCGAGCGCGATCTCGATCCAACGGCTAATGCGCCACGGTTCGTTCTGCACCGTAACGGTATCTTTCATGATGATCTCCAGCGAACCGTTGCCGGCGAGAGCGAGCGTCTGCCGCAAGTCCTCCCGGATGCTTGCTTCATTGAACGTCAGACAAATTTGCGTCGGGTTTGGCTTGCGGCTGAAGACGTAATCGGACCCGAGTTTTTCCGCCATGACCCTCTGGTCGCACCAGGGCGAAACCGAAATGCGGCGAAGGCGCGGAACGCTCAGGATGGAATCGATGCGGTCATGCACCGGCTCGCAGCAACCGTAGCAATTGAGTCCGAACTTTTCGAGCAGCGGAATTTGATAAGGCAGAATGAACTCGGCAAACATCTCCGGCGAGACGCCGACGGTTTCCTGCGACTCCGCGAAACCCCATGTGTCCCGCAACCGCACGGGGCTTCCGGGTTGTTGTCCGGCCCGCGCCAACTTCCCGGTATAGGCCGCGCCACCCGAGCCTGTGTAGTCGTCCTCATTCGTGTTCGAAAGCAGTCCTTCGGTTTCCATCCAGGTGATGAACTTGAGATGTTCGTCGCTTAAAAACTTCATGAGCCTGTGGAGACCTTCGGGTTGGTCGTATGGCGCCAGCATGAGGGTCTCCAATCCGATCAGCTTGATCGCCTCCCACGTCAACCCGGATGTCCACCAGTATTTGCCTCGGATGCGTGCCGGGAGGAGATCTCCAAAAAGCTCGGTGGCCAGTGCGACATCGGCATGAGTCGCATCGCGGTCAACGCGATGGACGGCGGATTTCAACCGGTCGAACCCGGCTTCGATTTCGCCGATCGGCGGCTCCCAATGATAGCTGCCCCGGTTGTCGCCGTGTTCGTAAGCAATGTCGAAGCCGTAATTGCCCCGCGTGATTTGCCAGGGGATGTTGAAGAACGGTTCGATGGCGTTGTCGTCGCGCAGGTGGTCCCACCAGTAAATTTTCCGGCGGAGCTGATATTCCCAGCCGCGAAGCTTCTCGGTCTGACACTGCATCGTCCCGGGCGGCAGCAACTCGACCCATGCGCCTTCAGGGTATGTCAGAACAATCGGGCGTTCGGGATTCAACTCATTGTGGGCTGCCAGACGGCGGCGGCGAACGGCCTGTTCCGGCAGTTCCGCGATCTCGCGCACGCGCGCCGCCAGGGAACGGAGGATCTCGCGATCGCTTGCTGGGATAGCTAATGCTGTGGATGTCTTGTTCATGCTAATTGTCGCAAACTGCGGGATTATTGCGGACGCCAACCCTCCCCGCCTCCGATAACGCTTTTGATGGTGATCTGCGCGGCCTCCTCTTTGGTCAATTGCTTCGCCCACGGCGCCCTTGTTTCCGGATTTGCCCCAGGCCCGGTGCTGTTGTATTCGGCATACCGGGCGGTTTTTTCGTTTTCGGCTTTGCGCCAATTATTCCAGCCTGCGGGCATGATGTGGTCGCCCATCTCGCAGTTGAGGTAGGTGACGCTGGCATGAGGACGCCACGGACGCCCCAAATCGGCCATCGGTTTGCCCATGGAAGGGCTGGGTGGTTGGTTGGTGCTGGGATCGATCCACGGTGCAGGATCCCCGGTCAGTTTGCAGTCCAAGAACACAAAACCATAGGGATGGTCGGCGGGCGTGCTTGCCGCTGTCACATGGCCGCCGTTTTTGCTCTTGATTTCGCAGCGGTCAAACACGGCCGTGCCGTTCCCATAAATGAAGTCAACCCGGCCTTCGATGCGGCACTCTTTGAAATAGGAGCGGCCATTTTCGAGCAACAAAGTGTCCTGCCATCCGCGGATGTGGCAGTTCTTGAAAACCACCCGGTCGGAATCCACGCGGGCCGCCAAAGCCTGCCCCCGGTCGCCGGCGCTGTTCTGGATCGTCAGATTCTCGGCGCGGAAATCCGGCGCGCGAACATGAAGGCCAGGGTTGAATTTGTCGTGCCCCTCCGGGATGGGGTCGTACACGCTTCGGTTCCAGTCGAGAATCGTTTTCTCCGGGCCGTCGCCCTCCAATGTCAGATTGATCTTCGTCTCGGGCACCACGATGGGCTCGGCGTAAGTGCCCGCTGTGATGTGGATCACCGTGCGCTCTTTGCCGTTGTCCAGGACGGCGTCGATCGCATCCTGGACGGCCTTGAAGTCGCCTTTTCCATCAGCCGATACGGTGATTCTCTTACCCGCCGCTGTCATGGGGGCGGCGGATACATGCGAAGCCAGTTCCGGCACAACTTTTCCGAGTTCTTCCGCGACGATCATGCCAAACAACCGGCTCCCCTTTGCATTCAGGTGCGTGCCGTCCAACTTCAGGCCGGTGGTGTCCGCGTTGGGATGCGCCGGATCCGCATTCTTTGAGGGGGAAATCGCCTTGGTCCCTTCCATCCCCATTTTTTCGTACTCACCCACCGAGCGAGCGTGCAGGTCCACCAGCGGCACTTTCCTGGCGGCGGCGATCTCGTTGACCACATCCACCCAGGGCTGGAGCGAAGAGTGGATTTTCCGGCCTCCGGGCTCCCATTGCCGACGGCTCAGCGAAGTGACCAGCACCGGCTTGACACCGGCGGCTCTCGCCTCGTCCACATATTGCGTCATGGCTTGCTTGTAAGTGGTCCGCGGATCGGTCTCGCGGTCGCCATGGCCGGG
>Ga0316229_1004120_pt1 | contig 10850 bp, 10 predicted proteins | sample TBH18023metaG_FD_206011 | JGI IMG/M metagenome (GOLD analysis project Ga0316229, IMG submission 206011) | Freshwater microbial communities from Trout Bog Lake, Wisconsin, USA - TBH18023 | ecosystem: Environmental > Aquatic > Freshwater > Lake > Hypolimnion/Profundal zone | place: USA: Wisconsin...
GCCTGACGTTTTTGTACCAAGCTATAGATAGCTTGTAAAGGAGCCGCGGTTGGAGGGTAGATGTAACAGACGAAGAACAAGGGGAAAAAGCGGCATAAGTTGAAGTTAAGTAATATGATAGGAGAGTGGAGAATGAAGATGCTGTTTTTGTTGGTGCTTACTATTGTGATTCTGGTAGTCACCCTGTTCGCAGGAGTAAAAAACAACACCATCCCTCCAAACCTCGGAGTCAACGGGGGGAGATTGGCGGAACTGCCTGATTCCCCCAACGCCGTTTCGTCTCAAACAGATAGTGCTGAGCGGAAAGTCGAGCCACTTGCTTTTCGCGGCGATTTGCAGGAGACTAAACAGTTCTTTGTTTTCATTTTAAAGCAGCTTGGAGCTCAGATCGTGGCTGAGGAAGAAGAATATCTGCACGCCGTTTTTCAGACGCCGGTCATCCCGTTCAAAGATGACGTCGAACTTTACTTTGACAGGGAGAACGCAATTATTCATTACCGGTCGGCATCCCGTGTCGGGTATTATGATTTTGGGGTAAATCGAAAACGCTATGAGACGATCCGGAAACTGTATGATCAGCAACCCCTGTGACGATAATCCGATGAGGCGTTTAGGAGGAAAGATGACAAAGGCAACTCGGCTGCTGATTGTTTTTGCCAAGACGCCGGCAGCGGGCCAGGTCAAGACTCGAATCGGAGCCGTTGTCGGCATGAGCCAGGCGGCGGACATCTACCGGCTGATGCTGGAGAAAGTGCTCGCCGAAACCGCCACGAATGATGATTGGCGACAAGTCACTGCCATTCCGCCCGAATCGGACCAAACTTTTTTCCGGCAAAAGGGTCTTACTGTTGTACGGCAACGCGGTGAAGGTCTCGGAAGCCGGATGGGAAACGCTCTGCTGCAAGGGTGCCATGGCGGCGTTGAACAGGTTGTGATCATCGGATCAGACTGTCCTACCATAGCCAGGCAGGATGTCGCGGCGGCGTTTGAACTGCTGGACAGCGTTCCTGTGGTCATCGGCCCCAGCGAAGATGGAGGATTCTATCTTATCGGCGCCACCCGGGGGCGAGTCCAGACAGTGAGCGATATTTTCCATGAGGCAATCCCCTGGTCAACGCCGCAGGTTCTGGAAAGAGTCCAGGCGCTTTTTGGGCAGGTACCGTTACCGCTGGCCTTCCTGCCCTTGAAACAGGATATCGATACATATGAGGATTGGCAGGCTTATCAATTGATGCAAAGCAAGGGGTGATGACAGGTGGATAGCTTCACAAAATATGTTGAGATGTCTGGTAAGTCGCTGATCAAGGGAACCCTTTGCTGCCTGCAGGTTAACATGGGTTATCGCTGCAATCTCAGCTGCAGCCATTGCCATGTTGGGGCCGGTCCCAATCGGAAAGAGACCATGAGTTTACAGGTCATTGAAGATATTCTGCGCTTTGTCGCTATTGCGGGTGTAAAAGAGGTGGATATCACCGGCGGTGCGCCGGAGACCAACCAGCATCTGGCGATTTTTATCGAACGGCTGGGGCGAATCCGCTCAGTTGAGCGCATCTTGCTCCGGACCAATCTGGCTATCCTTGATGAGGCCGAGTATAAGTATCTGCCTGAATTTTTCGCGCGACACGGCGTGGACCTTGTTGCTTCCATGCCGTGCTATTTGGAAGAGAACGTGGAGTTTCAGCGCGGCCAGGGGGTCTACCAGAAAAATATTCGAATTCTGCAGCAGCTGAATCTTCTTGGCTATGGAACCGGTACCTCGGGGCTAAACCTGAGTCTCGCCTACAATCCGGGCGGCAACTTCCTTCCCGGCCCCCAAAGCGAGCTGGAGGCAGCGTACAAGGAACATCTGTTGAGGGCGTTCGGGGTTGTATTCGACAGTCTTTTTACAATCACCAATATGCCGATTGGGCGATTCCGGGACCACTTGGCCAAGCAAGGACTGCTGGACGGATATCTCAAGCTTCTGGCCGACAGCTACAACCCTCTCAATCTGGCCAAGGTCATGTGCCGCGAACTTGTCAGTGTCGACTGGCAGGGCCTGCTGTATGATTGCGATTTTAATCAGATACTGAAGAAACCGGTCTCTATCGGTGAAATGTATATCGGCCGGGTCGATCCCCAGGCGCTGTCTGGAGGGCCTATCGCGGTAGGGAATCACTGCTTTGCCTGCGTCGCCGGCGCAGGCAGCAGCTGCCGGGGAAGCCTTATCGACAAGGTTGGATGAAAGGGGGGCTCTTCATGAAGAAATATCGCGTGGTTGTTGTCGGCGGAGGGGCGGCAGGCATCGTGACTGCCATGGGAGCAGCAAGTATGGGTTTCTCCACGGCACTTATCGAGAATAACCGCATCGGCGGCGAATGCTCCTGGACCGGATGCGTTCCTTCCAAGGCGCTGCTGGCTGCGGCTAAAGAAGCACACCGAATCAGCACTGCTGATCAATGGGGGCTTTCAGTCAGCGGCACCACCGATACCTCCGGAGTGATGGCCAAAGTCCGGGACCTCCGGCAGCGCACAGCGGAGCGGGCGCAAACGAAAAGTTTATTGGAAAAAGCCGGAGTGGAAGTCATCTTCGGCGCCCCCCGCTTTGTCAGCGCCAGTGAGATCGATGTGGAAGGCCTTCGTATTGAAGGAAAAGATATTGTCATTTCCACAGGATCAGCGCCTGTACACAGTAAGGGCATCGGGCTGGAAAACGTCAAGTACTATACCAATCAGGAGATTTTCGAAATTGAGGCTGTGCCTGAAAGTATGGGTATCATCGGCGGCGGGCCTATCGGCATCGAAATGGCCCAGGCCTTTCAGCGGCTCGGCAGTAAGGTGACGGTTTTCCATGCCGGGCCCGCCATTCTGCCCAAAGACGACCCGGAGCTAACGGAGCAGCTTGCGAACATATTGCGCCGGCAAGGTGTGGAGATCTATTTGAATTCCAGGGTTGAAAACATCACGCAGGAAGGCGGACATATTACAGTCGCGACCTCGGGCGATACAGGGGAATCGCGCGGGAAGACCGTGTCCGTCCTATTGGTGGCGATGGGGCGTCAAGCCAATGTTGAGGGTCTTGACCTCGAAAAAATTGGTGTTAAGTATACCCCAAAAGGGATTGCGGTCAACGGCTACCTGCAAACCACTGTACCCCATATATGGGCCTGCGGCGATTGCATCGGGAAATATCAGTTCTCCCATATTGCCGAGGTTGAAGCGCGGCAAGTTCTGCAGAATATCCTTCTGCCGGTAAAACGCCCGGTCAATTATGCGGGGATTCCCTGGGCGACCTTTACGGACCCGGAGTTGGCCCATGTGGGACTCACCGAGCGAGAGGCCCAGGAGCAAGGAATAGCGCATCAGGTTTACCGGCAGTCCATGGGATTGATTGATCGGGCGATTGTCGAGCAGGAAGACCAGGGAATGATAAAGATTGTCGCCGATCCTGGCGGCAAGATTCTTGGGGCTCACATCCTGGCGACCAATGCGGCTGAGATGCTCAATGAGCTGGTTGTGGCCGTAAATAGCGGTGTCGGACTGACCCGGATTTCATCGCTGCCCCACGTCTATCCCAGTTGGGGCTACGCTATTCAGCGGTCCGCCGACCATTGGCTGATGGATCTCGGCAAACGTTGGTACGTGAAGTTCGGGCTCGGCATTCTGCGGAGGTTTTTCTGTTGATATCGATCATCATTCCTGTCCTGAACGAACAGAACTATCTTGCCGAATGCCTGAGCAGCTTGTCCCGAGCCGGCTGTGAAGTGATCGTGGTTGATGGAGGCAGCATCGATGACACTGTGGCTATCGCCGAATCCTTCGGGGCGACAGTCCTTCGCCTAGGCATCGCCAACCGCGCCAGGCAGATGAACGCCGGCGCGGAAGCCGCCCGGGGCGAGGTACTCCTGTTTTTCCATGCCGATAGCCGGCTGCCTGAGTCTGGTGCAGATTCAATCCGTCAGGCGATGGAAGACCCGGAGATGATCGGCGGAAGCTTCGCGCTGGGCTTTTATCCTTCGCAGCCATTTTATTCTTTCCTGGCGGCTACCTCGAACATCTTCTGCCGCATGACGCGGATGATCTTTGGCGACAGGGGCATATTCATTCAGGCGGATCATTTCCGGCGGATAGGCAAGTTTCCCGAAACAGTCATCATGGAAGACGCCGCTCTGGCCACCGCGATGCGGCGGTCAGGAAAGATCATCATCCTGCCGGAGGTTGTAACAACAAGTGCCCGCAAGTATGTGAACGAGACGAAAATCCAGGCGTTGTACCGGACGGTTTGGGCTTATGCGGCCTATCGTCTGGGCGTTCCGGCTGAAAAAATCAAAGCAGGCTATTATCGGCTGAACAGATCACGACCTTAATAGAACAGCAAAACTTCATAAAAGCAGCGGCAGGGGAGGTTCGCTGACCCTGTCCCGATTTTGGCGGCGGTTTTAATTTATCGATACAGGAGGCTGAATCATGTTTACAAAGAATTGGTTGAACTGGGCGGCTTATGGTGCGCTGGTATTGGGGGTTCTTTGTCTGCTGCTGACGATGATTGGCGCTGTTGGGAACCGGACTGGGCTGCTTTATTTTCGTACCGCACTTGGCCTGTTCCTGTGGGCAGGCAAGGTTGCTCTGCCGATTGCGGGAGCTGCGTTGCTGGTGTTGATAGCGACTGTCTTAAAAAAGGCTCCGAGGGCTGCCAGGATTTCGGCCGTAGTGGGCCTTCTGCTGGCGATCAGTATCTATATCCCCTACTATGTGTTTGAGGCCAGAGTTCAAGCTGTACCGAGAATTCATGATATTACAACCGATACGGAGCATCCGCCGGTTTTTGTGCAAGTGGCAGCACACCGCGCGACAGGGTTAAACTCGTTGGAATATGGCGGCCCGAAAATCGCGCAACAGCAAGTTGCAGCCTATCCGGAGGTGCAGCCGGCGCATCTGAATGTCGACAAAACGGCGGCATTCTCACGCGTGCTGGCGGTTGTGAAGGACCTGGGGTGGGAGGTTGTAGACGCTAATCAACCAGAGGGGCGTATTGAGGCAACAGACACCACATTCCTTTTTGGGTTTAAAGATGACATCGTAATCCGCCTGACGGAAGAGGGACCCGCAAAAACCCGAGTTGATATCCGGTCCGTTTCCCGCGTTGGCGGCAGCGATGTCGGGGTAAATGCAGGGAGGATTATGAAGTTTTTGCAGAAACTTTGATTGACATAGGAACCAGAAAGGAATTATCATAAAAGAAACAAAAAGTACATGTTGAAAAAGCAATGGCGCTTGTCCGTTGCTTTTTTCTGTTTGTAAGGCTATGAGAGAAGCGTAAAGAACAGCTCAGCCTGACAATCGTTCGCGACATTAGGATTGCGTATCAATAAGGGAGTAAAATAATAAAGATAGATGACAGGAGGAAAATCATGGGTTACGAATTATCTGATGGTGCTAAGCGGGTGGTTGCAGATCTGCGGGAACTGGCGGAGATGACTTCCAATGAGTGCGGTGCGCAGCGATTGGCCTGGACGCCGACCTGGCAGAAAGCGCGGGATTGGTTTGCTGACAAAGCCCGGGCGGCCGGCGCCGAAGTGACGGTTGACGCTGCTGGAAATAGCTGGGCGAAAATCTCCGGGGTCAGCCCGGATGCTGTGGCCATGGGCAGTCATCTGGACTCTGTTGCCAACGGAGGCTGGCTGGATGGCGCGCTGGGCGCTGTCGTGACCCTGGAGGTTCTGCGCCGCTATGGCAAGGGGGCCGCTCCGAGCAAGACCATCTACGCCGTCAATTGGGCCGATGAGGAAGGCGCCCGCTTTGGGCGCAGTCTGGTAGGGTCGTCAGCGGCCTGCGGTTCGATGGATATTGCGGAAATCATCAACCGCGTGGACAACAATGGCGTAAAACTGACTGATGCCCTGGCGGATTATGATGTTGTTGTTGAGGAAATACTGCAAGCTCACCAGCAGTTTAAGCAAAAGAATATCAAGGAATATCTGGAACTGCATATCGAACAGGGGCCGGTGCTGGAAAGCAAAAAGAAACATGTCGCCTGTGTGTTCGGTATCACCGGTGTGGAGCGCCACTATATCGAATTTACAGGACAGGCGGCTCATGCCGGATCATTTCCCACCTTGATGCGCCAGGATGCTTTTCTGGCGGCGGCACAGGCGGCGCTGGCCTTTAGAGAAATTGCCCTGAAACACGACGGGGTGTGCACAGTCGGCAAAGTCAGTGTCAAACCAGATGTGGTAACCATTGTTCCTGAAACATGTGTTCTTTCCCTTGATCAGCGGTCGATCGACAAGGCGGTATTAAAGAGCATGAACGAAGATGCCCGGGCCGCGGCGGCTAAGGCTGCCAATGACCACGGAGTATCGGTGCGTTGGGAAAAAATCTGGACAATTGATCCGACGATCTTTGATGAGCGCTTGACCGAACTTTGCAAGCAGGCGGTGGCTGATGAAACCGGCGAGGCTTCGACAATCTATTCTGGTCCTCTGCACGATGCCGCTGAAATGGCGAGACTTGTTCCCTCGATTATGATGTTTGCAATGTCTGCGCGCGGCCTGTCGCACTGTAAACAAGAGGATACTCCGGATGAAGCCCTGGAAACAGCGGTTCGCGCCTTTTTGCGGTTAGCGGACAAGGTGGTTCATAACAAGTAAATCCTCAAAGGCTCTTTTTGCAAGCAACATGCGCGAAGAGCCTTGAAACTTTAGACTTTCTTAGCTTGAGAGCGGTAGGACCCCCTGGCAATTCATTCGCTACCTTTTCAATAAATTTGTTGACTTTATATACAGCATTGATCCCGGCAAGGGTGCTCTGCCAGCTAAGTTATGCGGGCACTCTGACCACCAGTTCCCCTGCGGGCGCGATGTGTGCTCAATATCCAGAGATGGGCCAGGCGTTGGGCAAAACAAACAACCTCCGGTAATAATTCTTGGGCAAAATCACATCGTTGTGTGCAGGAGTTACAGGATATCCTTGACGAAATCTCGTGGGAAGGCTCCGAATTCAAAGTTGATGTAAAAATTGCTGGTGCGGGAGTTTCATTCTGGTAAAGCATCCCGATTGAAATGCTGAGAACTGATTACATGGAAAAAAGTATCGCCGGCTATGCGGCAGACTTCCTGAAAATGATGAATTTACCGTCAGAAGCGTTTCGTTTAGAAGAGATTACAAAGGAGTCATAGCCTTATCGGTGCTGGAGATAATCCTGGCAGATATTAATAATGGGGGGGATATGCCATGAACAAGCAAGCAAGCATTGAGATGAAAGTTGAAGAATTGGTGCGTTTGCAAAAGGAACATCTTTGGCTTCATATGACCAACCATAAAGCTTTCGAGACCCAAGAACCGCCGATCATGGTTTCGGGAAAAGGGTGTATGGTCACAGATATTCACGGCAAAGAGTACCTGGATGGGCTCTCTGGAGCTATCTGGTGCGTGAATGTGGGTTATGGGCAGCAGGCGATTGTTAACGCGATCACTGAACAACTCCAGCTACTTCCCTTTTATGGCGGATCGACAGGCACTCCGCCCTATATCCGTCTGGCGCAGAAGCTGGTAGAACTGCTGCCTGGTTTTTCGAAAGTATATGTTGCCAACAGTGGCTCGGAAGCGAATGAAAAATCCTTCAAAATGTCCCGTCAATACTTCCGGCAGAAATATCCGGGTAAGGATAAGTATAAGATCATTTATCGCCATCGGGACTATCACGGCAGTACACTGGCTGTGCTGGCGGCAACAGGCCAGGACGAGCGAAAAGCAGGCTACGGTCCGCTGCCGCTGGGCTTTGCCGAAATGCCACACGCCCTTTGTTATCGCTGCCATTTCGGCAAGACGTATCCCGGCTGTAATATCGAGTGCGCCCGGGCTCTGGAAACGGTGATCAAACAGGAAGGCCCGGACAGTGTGGCTGCGGTGATCCTGGAGCCGATTACCGCAGGCGGCGGCATCATCATTCCGGTGGCTGAGTATTATCCGATCATTCAGGAAATATGCCGCAAATACGAAGTGCTGATGGTGATGGATGAAGTGGTAAACGGATTTGGCCGGACCGGGAAAATGTTCGGCTACCAGCATTACGACTTTGAGCCTGATATTCTGACCATGGCCAAAGGCTTGGCCAGTGCGTACATGCCGATATCCGCAGTTGTTACCAAGAAGTACATCTTTGACCAGTTCCTGGCTGACCCTGCCGATACCCTGGGCTACTTCAGGGACATTAGCACCTTTGGTGGCTGTACAGCCGGTTGTGCGGCTGCGATAGCCAACATCAATATTATTCAGGAGCAAAAATTGACTGAGAACAGTGCCGCGATGGGACAATACCTGCTTGACAGTCTGAAAGACCTGGAAGAACTGCCGATGGTGGGTGAAGTTCGCGGCAAAGGCTTGTTCTTGGGGATCGAAATGGTTGAGGACAAAAAGACGAAAGCGCCGCTTCCGGAGAAATACCTGGCCCAGATGGTGGCAGAGGCGAAAGCCGACGGAGTCATTATCGGCCGGATGGCTCGGAGTGTATCAGGATTGAATAACGTCTTTACCGCCGCACCGCCGCTGATCCTCAACAAGCAGGAAACAGAGCGACTGGCGATGGCGTTTCGTAAGGTCATCGAAAAGTTCCATACTACCTACGCGAAGTAATCCTTCATATATAGCCAAAGCCAGGAGGTCCATTTAATTGTGGACTCCTGGCTCATTTTTTGTCTTATAGTCATTGCAAGTATAGCAGCTGTTTGCTGATGCCGGAACGATGCCTGGTATTGTTTTGCTATCAAATGTTTGTTAAGATGAAGCTGAGAATGAAGGGTTGTTCGTTCGGTTTATCTGGAGGGCAAGGGGGATGTAACTAGTGAATTCCTGCGACAATATGCGCGATGCGTGCTACCGCGAGTGGGAAAGATTCATCAAGCACGGCGAATGTGACTCCAGCGTTATTCGTCCTATTATCCTTGAGTCGTGGAAACGCTGCCGCTCTCAAGGGGTTGATCCCTTTATGAGTTCAAGCGAATGTTATATTGCAGATCAGCAACTCTTCAACGAAATACTGCGTACCAACAGTTTCTTGGTTGCTTTGGCGAAACCTTATATGGACATTCTGGCCAAAGTCGTTGATGAAACTGGTTTTATTGGTTTACTTGCCAGCAAAGAAGGATATGTACTGCATGCTGTCGGTGATCCGGAGTTGTTAAAATCCGCGGAAAAAGGATTTATTCGCCCTGGGGCCATACGCACCGAGAATTTGGCAGGTACGACCGCTATCGCGGTTTGCCTGATTGACAGGCAGCCTGTGCAGATATTCAGTGCAGAGCATTATAGCAGTTTTTATCATGACTGGACCTGCTCGGCTGCGCCGATATGCGATGAACTTGGTGAGTTGATAGGGGTTTTAAATTTAAGCGGCGATTATCGCTTTATGCATAAACATACCCTGGGGATTGTCATCTCCCTGGCCAAGGCAATGGAGCACGCGATTCGACTGAGATTTACCAACACTTACCTTCGCAACTGTATTGACAGCTCAGAGCATGGGATGGCGGTTCTGGATAACAAATACAATGTGAAACATCTCAATAAAAACTTAACCCAGTATAGCTCGCAGCTGAATGGGGAATCGCTGGGGAAACCGGTTAGCGAAGTCTTGTTTTCCGAGCCTCCTTTGGTCAAATTACTGGAGAAAGACAACAAATTTTTCGAAAAAAGTATTATTATCAAAAACCAGGATAAATTCACCACCCTGCTGGTCAATACTCAGTCGGTATTCAATGATGAAAACGAACTTATCGGCAAGCTGGTCATAACCAAAGAAAAGAAAGATATTCATCATTTGGTCCATCGCATGGTTGGCGCTTATGCCACCTTTACTTTTGATGATATTCTGGGCAAAAGCGAAAAGATTCTCCGGACTATTGACCTTGCTAAAAGTGTCGCTTCAACCAACGCCAGGGTATTGATTCAAGGAGAGAGCGGAACCGGCAAGGAAATGTTTGCTCAGGCCATCCACAACAAAAGTAATTTAAGGGATGGACCGTTTATCGGCCTCAATTGCAGCGCTATTCCGGTCGAACTGATCGAAAGTGAACTCTTCGGTTATAATGAAGGAGCTTTCTCCGGGGCGAAAAAAGGCGGGATGCCGGGGAAATTTGAACTTGCCGACGGCGGAACCCTTTTTCTTGACGAAATTGACAGCATGCCGCACGAAATGCAGATAAAACTATTGAGGGTGCTGGAAGAAAATAAAATTATGCGGGTTGGTGGCAATATTGTTTTGCCGGTTAATGTGCGAATCATCGCAGCGAGCGGCAAAAACTTGGGGGATTTAGTGAAGCAGGGCCGTATCCGGCTTGACTTATATTATCGGATTAACACCATTACCTTGGACATTCCGCCCCTGAGGGAGCGAAAAGAAGATATTCGATTATTGGCGGAACATATTGCCAGTATGATTTTTCGGAAACTGGGATTCAAAGAGCAGGAATTATCCGAGGAATTCGTTTCAGCTTTGCTTGCTTACGACTGGCCGGGGAATATCCGGGAACTTGGCAATGCTATTGAAAGGGCGATCATCATTTCCCAAGATGCCCCGTGCTTAACGATTGAACATTTAGATACTGCCCGCTTTCACCTCGGGGCTGTCCCTTCGGAAAAAGTCGGCGATCACGAGGCACAGCTGCCTGAGGTAAAAACGCTGAAGCAGGTAGAGCAAGAGACGATAGCCGCGGCCTTGAAAGCAACCAATAATAATTATATTCTGACAGCCAAACTGCTGGGGATACACAGGAATACCCTTTATAATAAACTGAAAGAACACCATCCCAACGAACTGCTTTGACGCTATGCACAAAAAATGTTGCACAAAAAATGTGCACCCGACTGAGGGT
>Ga0316229_1004135_pt1 | contig 10827 bp, 8 predicted proteins | sample TBH18023metaG_FD_206011 | JGI IMG/M metagenome (GOLD analysis project Ga0316229, IMG submission 206011) | Freshwater microbial communities from Trout Bog Lake, Wisconsin, USA - TBH18023 | ecosystem: Environmental > Aquatic > Freshwater > Lake > Hypolimnion/Profundal zone | place: USA: Wisconsin...
GCGGCGCATTTCGCAGGTAAAATGGCAATACGTTGAGCATCTCATGCACCTTTTCCTCGAAAGCTTCATGAAGCCGGTTCACGATTGGTGCAAGGCCCACCGATTGATCCTCACCGGCCACCTGCTGCACGAAGACAGCCTGACGTCGGAAACGCTTTTCAACGGCTCGATGATGCGCAATTACGAGCACATGGACGCGCCGGGCGTCGATATGTTGTGGGAAGGAAATCGCAGCTATTGGGGAGTCAAGAAAGTTGCCTCCATGGCCCGCCAGTTTGGGAAGCAGACGGTGCTTTCTGAACTCTACGGATGCACCGGCTGGCAGTTTAATTTCAAGAGCCACAAGGCCGTTGGCAACTGGCAGGCGCTCTTTGGGATTAACCTGCGTTGTCCTCACCTCGGGTGGTACACCATGAAGGGCGAGGCCAAACGCGATTATCCGGCCAGCGTCCTGCATCAGTCAGCGTGGTATCCTGAATACCGGCACGTCGAAGATTATTTCTCGCGAATCCATGTCCTCATGGAGCAAGGACAACCGGTCTGCGACCTGCTGGTGATCAACCCTGTGGAGACAGTCTGGGCGCAAATCTATCAAGGCTGGGCTCAGTGGTTGTATCCGAATTGTCCGAATCTGCAATCGGTGGAAGACAATTACAAAAAAGTGTTTCACTGGCTTGCGGGAAATCACTTCGACTTCGACTACGGAGACGAGGATGTCCTGGCACGCCACGGCAGCGTCGCCGGTAATCTCGCGTGCCTCAAAGTCGGCGCTGCATGCTATAAAGCCGTGGTGGTCGCGGGACTGGAGACGATCCGCTCGACGACCTTGAAGCTATTGGAGGCGTTTGCCGATGCCGGTGGACGCGTGATTTTCGCCGGTCCAGCCCCCGCGTTCGTTGACGCCGTTGAATGTGACAGGGCTCGCGTGTTCGCCGCGAGGACGTCCGCATGCGACCTCAATGAAATCCGGTTGGTGAACGCGTGCCTCGATGCCGTGGGCGAGCCGCCGGTGAGTTTTCGCTTTGCAGAGGGCGGCCGAACCGTGAACGACGTTTTCTGCCAGGTGCGCAGGGCCGGTGAAGCGCTTCAGGTTTTTGCGATCAACACAGACTGGGAAAACGCGCGGCGCGACGTGGCGGTTGCGTTTGCAGGCCGGGGAAGCATTGAGGAATGGGACTGCCACACGGGAGAACGAAAATTGCTGGAATCCCGCGGCGTGGGAAATCGGACCGAAGCCGTTCTCGACTTTCCACCGGCGGGGGAGCGAATGTTGCGACTCGTTCCCACACCCGATGAGAGGCTTGCGTGCGCGGAACGGCTCCGTGAGACGCGTCGGGAGACAGTACACGGACCCTATGCGTTTCGCCTGACCGAGCCAAACGTCTGTGTTCTGGACTGTGCGCACTGGCGCCTCGACAACGGAGCGTGGCAGCCGCCGACGGAGATCTTGCGCATCGACAAGGCCATTCGGGAGGCTCTGGGTATCCGCCAGCGCGGCGGCGACATGGTCCAGCCCTGGTTCGCGCGAAAACACCTGCCGCCGCCTGAAAGCAAGGGTCGGCTCGAATTGCGATTCGAGTTCGACGTGGAAATGCTCCCGGAGGAACCGGTGGAGTTTGTCATGGAATCGCCCGAGTGCTTCGAGGTATTCGTGAACGGTTGCAAACTGGATCTCTCCGAACCGCGGGGCGGTTGGGTGGATTGCTGTTTCAAGCGGTTTGTTCTACCTCTGCAGGCTCTTCGAGACGGGGCGAACGAGTTGCGCCTCGCCTGCGCGTTTCACGATGGAGTCGATCTCGAAGCGGTTTACCTGCTGGGCGGATTCGGCGTCCGCCTCGAAGAATCCCGACGCATCCTCACCCGGCTGCCCGAGCGCCTGTTGCCGGGTTGCGTCACCCGCCAGGGACTGCCCTTTTACGGCGCCGGAATCGTGTACGAACTGCCCCTCGAAAAATGCCGGCATGCGGACGAGCGCCGCTTCCTGGAATTGCCGTCGTTCGAAGCGGCGTGCGCGGTGCTTGAAACGGCCGAGGGGCATCCACAGATCATTGCCTGGCCGCCGTGCGAAGCGGAAATCGACGACGACGCAGCCAACGCAACGTCGGCAGCGCTGCGCGTGGTTCTCACCCGGCGAAATACCTTCGGACCTCTTCATCAACTGCCGATGAAGAGCGCCGCCTACCATCCCGGCAGCTTCCGAACCGAAGGGCGCGCATGGTCCGACCAGGATGTCCTTTATCCCGCCGGACTGCTCGCCCCGCCAGTGATATCCATCAGAGTTCGACAATCCAACTTTGGAGAAGAAAAAGCATGATCCGCAAAGCATTCGTAATGTCAGTTACTCCCGGATTTGAGGAGGAATACCAGCGACGCCATAGCCCGATTTGGCCCGAACTCGAAGCCGTCATCAAAAGCCACGGTGTGCATCGCTACTCGATATTCCTGCACCCGGAAACGCAGCAGCTTTTCGCGTAAATGGAGATCGAAGACGAAGCGCGCGCGGCTGCCATCGCGGAAACACCAGAGTGCAAACGCTGGTGGGCGCACATGAAAAAAATCATGCCCTCGCACCCCGACAACAGCCCTGTCAGCCTGCCGCTCCGTGAGGTCTTTCACTTGGACTGATCGCGAAAAGAGAAAGGCTTTTAGGCTTCACAGCCGTCCCATAAGCATGAAAGAGCGGCCCCCGGCCTTGGATTCAAGCGGGATGGCTGGTGGTGTCCGCAATTTTCGGTTTAAGAATTCGCTGGGGGCCTCCTTTGTATAGTCATCGTGATCGCAATGCTGTCCCACAGAAAGCTAGCCGAAGCTAGGGAAATAGGCTTGTTCGAGCGTGGCCAGCGCCCGGAAGCTGTCGCCTGCTGTCCCAACAGCTTCGCAGCAGTTCCAGCAAGTCCAAGCGCCTCCAGAGGGGGTGGGCCGGCTCCAGATGCAGATTAGGGATGTCGTCGCATTCTTGGGCGAAATACGCAGGGAAGTATTCTTGCCTGATTCCCTCCACGACCAGGGCGCGCAAGCAAGTGCAAAGGTGCTTGAGGCTTCCCGACGGCAGCGGATTGGAGGTCATGAGGGAAACGCAGCGACTCTACGCCCGGCCGGGCATCGCCCTCAGCGGCTTTGGAACCGAGGAGGACATCCGCATGAGCCGGGCTGCTGGGGTCGCCGAACACCTGACCAAGCCGGTCAGCGTTGAGTCGTTTCGCGACACCATCCAGCGGGTGGCGGCCCCGTGCGGCGTGACTGCATTCTTTTTCGCGGGCTTGCGCCGTTTTGAACCCCCGGCAACCGGGCTGCGTGCCGACGTTCTTCGCAGCGTGGCTGACATCAGCGTGGCGACGAGTTTGAACATCCGGCTCGACGAACCAGCATCTCCGGTTCGAGCAGCATCCAGGAGGATCTCGACAAGACGCTTTTCATACACGCCTGCCACCCAGTCGTAAATTGGCCCCCAAAGATCGGCATAAAATCCCGCTGCCGGAAGGAACCCGTCGAGCCACGCGGCAGACTGTTGCGGGCGACGGCTGCCGACCGCGGTGCTGCCGATACATTTCCTCTCCCTTGGTTCGAAAAACCTCGTCAGCTTCGCGCATATCGAAGACTGCACTACTCGAGATTGCCACCACCAATTTTCGTCGATACGGTACGGCATAGCGTTTTTATCGGTCATCTCTGTGGGCCAGAAATGAATTCATACATTGAGTCGGGCTCTAAGAAGTGCTTTGAGGGGCAAAATTCGTGGGTATGGTGACATTCGTCCAACATTAGCAATCGGCCTATTGCGCACGTCGGATTCAAACCGTTCAACCGAATCCATAATCATCTCGGCATCCCACTCTTGCCCGTCGTATCCGTGGTCGGGCTGTGTCCGAAATAGCGCATAGATGTGTTCATCATCATCCCCCCTAGCGCTATACTGCCATGCGGAAATTCCGCCTCCACCCGCATGTGCTTCAAGCTCCCGGCGCAGCTGCGTGCGTGTATAGACGCGAAATCCCGGCTCGCGAAGCAGTAGCAGCCCCGAACAAGCTCGTGATCCGTGTGTTCGCAGGAGCACGTGACGTGCTTTTGCAATATTTGGGTGAACATGCAATGAACCTGCCCTCCGTCCAAGTCGAACATACACAAAGCCATTCTCTGATTCCGCCAAGCTCCTTTGAGCTTCGTTTTCAACCCAAGCGGCAAGAACCATGTGTTCCGAGGGAGGCAGCGCTCGAAACTTCGCATCGTAGATATCGATTTCCGGCAAGTGTAGCGATCCATACTCAACGGGTTCTTCGCGGGTTGCGTAACTATCAGCGAGGTGATAGCTTACACGCTCTTGCGTCGTCGTCCGATTACTGAGATGTGCCAGCACTTGGTCGAGAAACGTTTCCAGCGCTTCAAGCCCTTGTGCGTTACCATCTTGATCGGGAGCAACGCCGAACGCACCAATGCCCGGCAGAATTTCGTGAAACCCCGTAAACTTCACCGCCGCGTTCGCACGACCAGGATATAGCACATAAGCCCCTTGGGAGCGCTTGATGGCATCGCGATATGCATGCATCTTAAGAAGGTCTTGTCGTTTGTAATTTCCGTCGACTTCTTCATCTGCATCATCCTCCAATTCCGAACCAAAAAGTTCCTGAAACTGGTCGACGCGGTATTTCGCGTCAAAATGAATATGTACCAGTAGTTCCTGTCCTTCAGCGTCCGTTTCGGACATCTCCTCGGGCCAAAAGCTTAGTGTATAATCTGGATGCAGTGCTCGGGACCAGCTCCCGCGCTGCTGTCGATTGCTCGAAGCTTGAAAACGTCCGTTATAAACGAACCGAGCATTCAACCGCCTGCTCCGGCCAGCGAATATTCCAGCAAACGGCCCGAGTTCCATGTTTTTTTTCAGGCGCAGATTTGGAGATCCTTCCTCAAATCCCTCAATAAGCTCCTCTATTGCGGGCCGATTGCCTGCTCGGCACATCCGACAAAACCAACTTAGCAATTCGAAGAAAAGCCAATATTCGTAAAGTTCTGCAACGTTGCGCTGCCCTGCATGAAACAAATCCTCGCCGCCTTTCCATGAAAGCTCGGCGGCAGTGCGAAATCGCAGCCACCAGCGCAACACCTCGCGGTAACCCGATTTTCGCTGTAACACGGGGCTACCCAAAGGTGTAAACCGCATCGCGCCGATCTCGCGAAAAATTGCTCGCCCAAGCCAATCATCAATGACCGAGAACAACCGGCAAGTAAGTGCCGCGGAGACTCCCCATCCCGCAGACGCCGAGAAAACTGACTGCGCATGCGCCAGGAACGAGCGGAAGTCTTCAAGCGCATACTTGATAAAACGGTTTTCTGGCGTGTCGAGATCGCGTGACTTGTGTGGCACCCGTACGTGCTCTGCAACGCTTTCCAAACCAAAGGCAGCCAGTGTGTGATTCAGCGGTGTTTTTCGACGGGGATTGCCATTGAGAAGCTGACGGATTGCAGATGGCGTCCAGCGGACCGGTCTATCCGCCTTCACTATATCGTTTGAGGATGATAGCTTTTCGTGTGGAAAGTTTAAGATTCGTTGGATTGCCGCCGTGAAATCGCTGCTATCCAACACCTCCCGCAAAAGCTCCAACTGAATCTGCAGCCAGCCTCCGTCGGAACGTTCCTTGAATGAGGATAGGAACCGTCCCTTGGTCGAAGATCGCGCATCGGCCACCAGACCAGTAATCTCCTCTGTCAACCGGCGCAGCATGCCGCGGTATTCGGTTCGGTAGTCCATCTTCACCGAACGAACATCTAACAATGCCGTAGCAAGAGCGGGAATATCGCCGGAGCAATCCCCCTCAACCAGTTCCAGCAACAGAGTGCCGCAGAAAGATCGAGTTTCAATTAAACCCGCATCCGGTTTTCCGGTATTTCCCAAAGTCCTCCGCCGCATCGAACGGCTGCATCGCAATCGCAGATCCATGTCACCCTCGGGTTGAACCTCATATTCGTAGCGTTCTGCCTCACGAAGCTGAACAATTGTCTCTCCGTGCTCGCTGGCTTCAACTTCGTCGACCGTGCGTATTGCCTCAAGTCAAAATGACACCGGGGAGTGAAAAAGAGAGCGATACGTTGCCTCATAACTGCTGACACCGGGAGGCGCGGGGGTTTTGCGCAGAAATGGCGTTCTGGAAGGAGCCCGTAGGGCGACTGGAAGAACGCCATTTCTGCGCTCGCGAAAATCCCCCCATCTGGTTACGCGGCGGTCTCCAATTCAACCCGGCTTCCGAGAAGGTGAATGCGTCGCAGCTTCTTTTCGATGCTCCTTTTGAGTTTGAAAGGATTGAGCGTGGCCTTGAGTATTTCCAATCGTGCGATCTGTTTGGGATCGACGCCCGGGCAGGCTTTGAGCCGCTCAAATGGCGTCAGCGGCTTGTCGTAAATGCGCTTCTTGCGGCTCCCCTCTGTCTCGGTCCGGAGATGCTTCATTGCCGGGCAAAAGAAGTTCCGAAACTGGCTCCACTCCTTTGTGTACAAGTCATTGAGCAACTCGGCCTGGGCCGGATCGTCGAGCCGCCCGTAGCCCACCAGTTGGCGCACATGCGTCCAGTTCTTCTGCTCAACCCGTGCGTTGTCGTTTTTGTGATACGGGCGCGATCGGGTGAACTCAACCGGCTTCGGTCGTTTGAGAAAATAGTCCCTCAGATGCCAGTTGAGGAACTCGCCCCCGTTGTCGGTGTCGAAGCCGAGGATTGGAAATGCCAAGGTTTTCTCTATTTCCTCAACCCGCCCCCGCACCGCATGTTGGCCTTTGTTCCAGATCGCCCGCGTCTCGGTCCATTGCGTGTGAACATCGGTCACGGTTACGCTCCAGCAAAAGTCTCCATCCATCGAACCGCCGCAGTGCGCCACCGTATCCGCCTCCAGCCAGCCTGGACCCTCGACATCCCAGTGATCGGTACGCACCGCGATGTCCTTGCGCAGCAGCGTCCCTGGCCGGGTTCCGCACCGTCCCCGATTTCCCTGCGCCACCCGAACGGGAGCCAAGAGTCGGTCGATGGTTGCCGCGCTCACCTTGAGAAGCCGCCCCCGCAGGTCACTGTCGATCTTACCGCACTCGCTCTCGTAGTGGGGAAGCCAAAGCGGCACGGCGGCCTCCAGGCGCTTTCCGCAGGGCTGCTCCGCTGTCAGCCAGATTTTCTTCAACACCGCCTTTTCCGGTTCCCCGTAACGCTTCCTCGGCCCGCCTCGCCGCCGGGCTTCCCCGGTAATCGGCCGCTTCCCATTGAGCAGCTTGATCGCATGCTTGCGCTCGTAACCGCACATTTCACACAACTCGTCGATGAGTCGGCTGCGCCCCTCGCGCCCCCGCCCACGGTAGCGCTCACGCATTTTCAAAAGGATCTCTTTCTTGCTGTTCTGGCTCATGACTGATGACATCCGCGCCGGTGTCATCAGTTATGAGGCAACGAATCAATCCTGCCCTTTTTCTGACACCCGCTCCGGTGTCATTTCATTTGAGTCAATTCGCACTTTCAATTGCGCCTCTTTCGGTTGTTGCCAGACCGCTGCGATTCGGTCATACTGGCAGCTATGGGAATTTGAGTTGCGCCTTCGGCCTTCATTGAGTCAACGCAGCCCGATTCCTCGTCATGAATTCCCCAAGCCGACACCCGAATATCACCGTGGGCGAGTTTTACACGCGCCACGCGCAGACACTTTCCCTGGCCCTCCTGGGTTCCTCGGTCGGTTTCAAGCGCCGGATCAAGGAGCCGACCATCAACCGACCGGGTCTGGCCCTTTCCGGCTTTTTCACCTACTTTGCCGACAAGCGGATTCAAGTGCTCGGCAGCGCCGAGCTCTCCTACCTCAAAAGCCTTCCCCCGGAGCAGGTGCGCGAACGGGTAAAGGGAGTCCTCGGACGCGGCATCCCGTGCATAATCGTCTCCCGCGGGATGCGATGCCCGAAGGAATTGCTGGAAGAAGCCGAAGCGGCGGAAATTTCGGTGTTCCGAAGCCCAATGGTGACCATGCGCTTCATCAACGCCGCGACCATCATGCTGGAAATGGAATTTGCCCCGACGCAGAGCGAGCACGGGAGCATGGTGGACATCATGGGCGTGGGCATTTTGATCCGGGGCTCGAGTGGCATCGGAAAGAGCGAGTGCGTTCTGGGGCTGATCGAACGCGGTCACTCGCTGGTGGCCGACGACATCACCCGGTTGCGGGCGATCGAAGGACGGGAGTTGATCGGCACGGCTTCCGATCTCACCCGTCATCACATGGAGGTGCGCGGGTTGGGGATCATCAACGTCATGTCGATCTTCGGCGTCGGAGCGGTGCGGCTGGAAAAGCGGCTCGATTTGATTGTCACTTTAAAAGATTGGCAAGAACTCGAAGAGGTGGATAGAATCGGCTTGGAACAAGATTTCTATGAAATTTTGGGAATTTCGATCCCGCATGTGACGATTCCTGTGCGAACCGGTCGCGATCTGGCCCGCCTTGTCGAAGTGGCGGCGATGGATCAAAAGCTGAAGAGCATGGGGCAGAACAGCGCGCGGGAATTTAACGAACGCCTCTTGAATTTAATGCAGAAACAACAGAATGGGCCTCTTAAGCCGTAAAGTCACAGCCAGTCCTGAGCCGAAGGTCAGCAAAGAGCTTACGATCGTGAACCGTTTGGGGCTTCACGCCCGCCCGTCGGCGATGTTCGTGAAGGTCTGCAATCGCTTCAAGTGCGACATTTGGGTCGAAAAAGACAACGAACAGGTCAACGGCAAAAGTATTATGGGCCTCATGATGCTTGCCGCGGGCCAAGGCTCCAAGCTGCTGGTGACTTGCGCCGGGTCGGATGCCGAAACTGCGCTCGGAGAAATCGAAGAGTTGATTTCGCGCCGCTTCGACGAAGATTGACTGTGGTGTAAATGAGCGATTCCCAAGAGCGAGTCGAACGACGGTTCCACGGTGTCGGGGTTTCGCCCGGAATCGCGCGCGGCACCGTCTATGTCCTTCGTCCGGAGGAGGAGGAACCGTCGCTTCGTCACATCGACGACAGCGAAATTCCCGCGGAGATCGCCCGGTTTGAAAGCGCCCTTATCCAGACGCGGATTCAAATCCTCGAAATGCAGACGCGCATTGCCGAGGCGATCGGAGCCAAGGACGCCGGCATTTTCGATGCGCACCTGCTGGTGGTCGAAGATCGTACCCTCATCGACGAGGTCCTGCGGACGCTCAACCGGGATAGGACCAACATCGAGCACGTTTTTCAGACGGTCGCGAACCGTTACGCCAAGACGCTGAGCGAAATCGACGACCCTTATCTGCGGGAGCGCGCGCTCGACATCAACGACGTCACGCGCCGTGTCATTCACAATTTGATGGGCAAGAACCCCAGGACCGTCGCCGAAATCGACGTGCCCCACATTCTGGTCGCCCACAATCTGACCCCATCGGACACCGCCCAGCTCAATCGCCAGCTCGTCCTCGGATTCGCGACCGACGTTGGCAGCAGGACCTCCCACACCGCCATCATGGCGCGCTCGCTGAACATCCCGGCGGTGGTGGGGCTGCACGATGTCAGCCAGGCCCTCGAAACCGGCAGCCAGGTGTTGCTGGACGGCTACAACGGGCTGTTCGTGCTTAATCCCAACGACCAGACGCTCTGGGAATACGGCGAAATCGAAATCAAGAAAATCGCCGTCGAAGAAGAACTCGGCGGCCTGCGCGAAACTTCCTCCACCACCGTCGACGGTCGGCACATCACCCTTTCCGCCAACATCGAGCTGCCCGCGGACGTGGATCTGGTCAAAGCCAACGGCGCCGAAGGGATCGGCCTCTACCGGACCGAGTTTTTCTACCTCAACAAGGAGGAACTCCCCGACGAGGAAGAGCAATACGTCAATTACCGCAAGGTCGCGCAGGACGTCCTCCCGCACTCTGTCATTATCCGGACGCTCGACCTCGGCGGCGACAAGTTCATGAGTGCGCTCAACCTGCCCGAGGAGCTCAATCCATTCCTTGGTTGGCGCGCTATTCGCTTCTGCCTGGAGCGGCCCGAGGTCTTCAAGACGCAGCTTCGCGCCATCCTGCGAGCCAGCGCCGTCGGCAACGTGCGCATGATGTATCCGATGATCTCCGGCGTGGACGAAATTCGCCGGGCCAATCAGGTCCTCGACGAGTGCCGCGCCGAGCTGCGCGCCGAAGGAAAGCCGTTTAACGAGGAAATGGAAGTCGGCGCGATGATCGAAGTGCCCAGCGCCGCGCTGGTGGCCGATTTGCTGGCTCGCGAAGTGGATTTCTTCAGCATCGGCACCAACGATTTGATCCAGTACACCATCGCCGTCGACCGGGTGAACGAACGGATCGCGCATCTTTATGAACCGACGCACCCGGCGATCGTGCGCCTGATCAAGATGGCGGTGAACGCGGCCCATGCCCATAACCTTTGGGTGGGCGTCTGCGGAGAAATGGCCGGCGAGATTTCCCTTACGCCCATGCTGGTCGGCCTTGGCGTGGACGAACTGAGCACCGGCGCGGCGCTGGTGCCGCGCGTCAAGCGGGCGGTGCAGAGGCTGGACGTCGGCGAGTGCCTGCAACTGGTCGACGACATCAAGAACCTCGAAACCGCGGACGCGGTGATGGCGCGCTGCGAAGCAGTCGCCCGCGCGCGGTATCCGGAATTGATGAGCTAGCGGTGTGTCCCATAAATGCCTGGACCTTTGTTGCGTTCAAAATGGGCCACCGGCAAGGCGCGTCGAGGGCGCATCCCCGCTACGGGCTGTAACCGAGACGCAACGCCGCCGCTGGCCCATTTTCAACGCAACCCGAAGGGCTGTGGCTCTTTTTCGATTTTTCCGCGTTGCTCACTCGGGCAAGATC
>Ga0316229_1004140_pt1 | contig 10817 bp, 13 predicted proteins | sample TBH18023metaG_FD_206011 | JGI IMG/M metagenome (GOLD analysis project Ga0316229, IMG submission 206011) | Freshwater microbial communities from Trout Bog Lake, Wisconsin, USA - TBH18023 | ecosystem: Environmental > Aquatic > Freshwater > Lake > Hypolimnion/Profundal zone | place: USA: Wisconsin...
TTAGGCTCGCGCGGCAGTCCATGTTTTGGTGTGGATGCCGCGCTCGCCCAAACCTCCCTCTGACCTGTCGCTCACGCGACTAACGGGTTTCGACTAGTTCCACCCCCGACGTGTTTGACGAATAAAGGACAAGCGTGTCCTTAAGGAAAACAACCACGAGTTCCACGGGTTAAACCCGTTTGGAGCGTGAACCGAATCCCTGGTCGCAGGGTGACCGGGAGGTGCAGGGCCGGACATACTTCAGTATCACTATATATATAGTAGAGATTAAGGTGACAGCTTTTGGATCAGGCAAAAGCCTGGACGGGTTTTGGTCCGCCGGCTCACGCGGCGGACTGGTTTGGAACACGGGTTAGGCGTCAGAGACTTGTGAGCTTTTTCGTCTCCGCGTCATCCCTCCTCACCCCCCTTACCCCCGTTCGTCGGGATGCCCGCTCCGCTCAAAACTCCCAAGACTCTGCCTGCCTTGAGGAAGTCGCGCGGCCGGTCGCTCCGACCAGGTATGGCACGGAGCCACCGCCCGCGCTCCACGGGTTCTTGACGGGTGACGCCAGGGCGTCACGAGTGGTGAACGGTTTTCGAGAACCGGTTCCAGCGCCACGCCTGCTACGGATGACACGGGGCATGACAGTCGGCTTGGCGGAATAAAAGCCACATTTTTTGACAAACATGTTGACAACCGCCCCATATCGACTATACCCTCTTCCCAATATTAAAACGGAAGCACAGTTCAATCCGGAGATGTTGGTCCTGGCACGCGAAGCGGCAGGGCTGAGCCAGAGCGCATTGTCCGCAAAGGTTGATGCGAGCCAGAGCAAGGTTTCCAAGATTGAGGACGGGTCATTTGTCCCCAGCCCGGAGGAGATTCGCGTCTTTGCCAACGCCCTTGACCGCGCACCGGCGTTCTTCTACCGCGCCGGCAGGGCAACCGCGTCCGCGGTTTCCTTTTACCGGAAGACGAACAGCCTGTCGCTGACGGCATTCAAGCAATGCAACGCGAGGATGAATATCAAACGGCTCGCCGAGGAGGACCACATGGCAAGCCGAGGGAACCGTGCGGATCTTCTCCCATTTTTCGACATCACCAAAGAAGGCGGACCGGCAGGGTGCGCACGGAAGATCCGGCAGCTTTGGGGCGTTCAACGAGGGCCGATCCCCAACCTGACCCGGCTGGCGGAAGATGCGGGTTGCATGGTAATCCATTTCGATTTCGGCACGAAGAAGATCGATGGCTTGAGCCTCCGGGCGGAGGGAGAAACCCCCTTCGTTTTCCTCAACAAGGAGTTCCCTTTCGGGCGCATGCGCCTAACGCTGGCGCACGAAATTGGCCACCTCGTTATGCATCGCACTCCGCACGAAAACGTCGAGGAAGAGGCATGGGCTTTCGCTTCTGAATTGCTGATGCCGGAGGCCGAGATCCGGGCCAAGTTTTTCCCGCTGACTCTTGAAGTTCTCGTGGCCTTGAAAATCGAGTGGGGTGTTTCGATGCAGGCCCTCCTCAAGCGCGGCGAGAACCTCAGGAAGATCTCCCCAAGATACGCCCGTTACCTGTGGATGCAGATGAGCAAATTGGGGTATCGCACCCACGAACCATACGACGAGGAAACTCCACGCGAGGAGCCAAGGAGCGAAAGGAGGAACGGGACTCCCGCCTAATATTCCATAAAAGATTTGACCCTCGGCCGGTGGAACGACCGAGGGTCTAGAATGTCTCTGGGCCGGCAACAGGCTCCGGGATGATGTGCGGGAGCCCGCTGAGGCTGCGACAAAGTTAACGATTGGAGCATACTCGCGGTTGCTGCCGGCGTCAACGTAATAGTTGCGCAACGCGAAAGGACCATATCTTATGTGTCTATGCAGCAAATGCGGTGGCGAGATCGTTTTCCGCCGGTACTTCCGGCACTGGAAAACGGGACGCGTCTATTATCCGCAGAAAAGCCGGGCTTTCCCCATACACCTCAGCGGTGCCTGTGGACAGCTCGTGTTTGCATTCCCATAGAGGAATGGGAGGCCGCACGGTCCTTGCGGATCGTGCGGCTGTCCTTTCGAGATCCAGTAGTTAACATATGGCAGAGTATCAAGTTACATGTATTAACACGCCTCATCACATGAGTCCCCATGAGCACATAACGCACATTGGGAACTCAAACGACGGTTGGCGGCTGACACGCGAAGCCGCCATTCAAAAAATCGACGCCGGGTCCGAGCGGTTTTTCACGGTCGACAGGCAAACGGGGACGAAATGCTACGTCGCCGTGGTACGGGAGGCCGGCAAACACCCGTTCCTGAGAACCCACGCGGACGGCAAGTGGAACGACAACCTGCTTGCCCAACCGGAATGCAGCGGCAGTTGTCGTGTCGTCGCGTAGTTGAACAGGATAATGCCCGCCTCGAATCAAATCGAGGCGGGCACCCCTTATGATAACTTTATGAAAATCAATTGGTCGTTAGTGTTCGCCCTGACAATCAGTTTCGTCACGGCAGGCGTGATCCTGTTCATGCTTTTCAAACCCCGCCGACAACTCCGGTTAAAGCCGGTGCTCGGCCCGGTTGGATTCGCGCAACTCCCGGCGAACTCCTTGGGTTAAGCTCGAGGGCCAGAATGACTTGGCGTCGTTCTGGCCGTTCCGTTAAAATCACCGACGCTCCGACGGTTCACGAGGGCAAAGAGCCACGATTCAAATGAAAAACGAAATCCCGCAGAACAAAATGGCCACAACTTTTCTCCCGAGCCACCGGCGTTTCCGCGTCGCGCTGTCGTTCCCCGGAACGCGCCGCGCCTTCGTTGAGAAAGTCGCCGAAACGCTGGCCATCTCCCTCGGACGCGACGCCGTCTTTTATGATCACTACTACCAGGCGGAACTGGCACGCCCAGATCTAGACCTCCATCTCGCGAACATTTACCGGGACGACGCGGATTTGGTGGTTCCCTTTCTCTGCGCCGATTACGAGCGGAGCCAATGGTGTAAACTGGAATGGCGGCCGATGCGGGACATCCTCAAGAATCTGGAACCGCACCGCATCATGTACTTCCGCTTTGATACGGCTCCGATTCCAGGCATGCTTTCAATCGACGGCTACGTCGAGATCGGACCTCAGACCCCAAGGCAGGTGGCCGACCTAATCCTCGAACGAGTTCCACGCCCGCAAACGGCCGCGACCATCGTCGATATTTTTCCAGAGTTGACCGCAACGGATGCTCTGGTCCTCAACACCGCGTGCGAGATCCTGCTAAATGAAAACGATCCGGGCGCTCGCTTGGAGACCGAGAAAATTCTGGAAAGCCTGCGAAATGCCGGTGTGGCCGAAGATGACGTCCGGGATTCAATTGAGGTACTTAACAGCCGAGGCTATGTCGCCGGCATCGAGTGTTGCTTCCAGAGGATTCCCCTCTTCACCATTCCCACACGAACCCTGGCCGAATACCTAAAACAAACCCTATGTGGGTACGAGGCAATTGTGGACCGCGTGGCCTCTGCAATCGCGAACGAACACCAGACCCAATCTGGAGCGATTGCAGCAGTTCTTGGCCAGCCGCACATTATCGTCTGCCACATCATTGCCGACCTGGCCACCCATCATCTGGTCGAGTCCGAAACACTTTTCGGCGGCTCGCGAGTCGTCACGTTCGTGTCGGTAGAACTCCGGAGACGATTGAGGAACCAATCGTAATTAGGGAGGCTGCGTGGTTGCTCCCCGCAGTGGCTCCCTCAGGTTGAGCTTTTTTCCCAGCGCCCGCCGAATCCGTCACGGCATGCCGCTGCCCGGCACATTTGTTCCCGATCTTGATCCAGGGCTCCACTTCTGCTTAGCCGGTGGGACATAGATGGCCACCGGTGGTCGGTGATGTTCTGCCAAGCCCGCAATCCACACGCCGGGATTTTGGCGGGAATGTTCCCCGTGATAAAATGTTGGTGGAGCGCCGGAATTCTTCATCCGGGCGCAAGTTCCCAATCCGTTGGCACCTTGAGATCGGGCAATCTTTTTTTTGTTGCCATGACACCCTCAATGGCCACGGCCATCTTGAAGTCGGAAATCCCGCCGCCCGCAGCGACTTCAGGTGATCATCGAGCGGAATCGGCCAAACCGAAAAGCGGCATGATAGGAGACAAAATGATTGGCAACAGCCAAACCATAAACTTCAAGGCGGAAGCTCTCAGCGATGAGCACTTGCGCCAGCAGGCCCCCAGCATCTTCGCCCAGGCGCCGATGTCGGGGCTTAGTCAACGCTACGCGTTTGTTCCCACGACTGAAATCGTTGCCGGCCTTCGCGAGAAGAACTGGCTCCCGGTTAACGTCGAACAGCAACGGGTGCGAACAGAAACCAGATTTGGTTTCCAGAAGCACCTCATCCGGTTTCGTCGCGCCGAGCAGATGCAGACGCTCGACGAATGGAACGAGGAACTGGTCCTCACCAACTCGCACGATGCGGGTTGCGCTTACCTCATGCGCGTCGGCATATACCGTCGCCTTTGCGGCAACGGCCTAGTGGTTTCCGACAGCGCGTTTGAAGCCATTCGGTTCCGTCATGCCGGTCTCCAGGCTCACGAAGTCGTTGAGGCCAGCTATCGCATTTTGGAATATGTTCCGAAGGTCGCTCTGAGGATCGCGGCGTTCCGCAACCGTGACCTACCTGAAAACGAGGCCATCCAATTTGCGGAGAAAGCACTGGCCCTCAGGTTTGAAAACCTGGACCAGGCGCCGATCAGCCCGCGAGCACTATTAAACGTCCGCCGGCCGGAAGACCAAGCCACCGATCTTTGGACGGTGTACAATCGAGTTCAGGAGAATCTCGTGCGCGGCGGAATTACCGAAAACAGGATCAGTCGTGCCGGACGCCGCCGGACCCTTCGCGCGCTGCGCGGAATTGATTCCAAAGTGGTTCTAAATAAAGAACTTTGGAAGCTGGCTGAGACGGTGGCCAACAGCCGAAATTGATACCCAACAATCACACCCAGCGCTCCCTCTTCGCGAGGGAGCGCTTCTTGGTGGCAAGAATCGTGGGCAGATGAATCCGTCGGGAGCATCACAAGCCAGCACAATGAGGTAATCCACGATGGGCTTGCTTGTTGGCAACCAGTCGCAAATCTCAACAATGGCTTTTGAATGCGGTTCCACAGCGCGTGATCATCGAGAACATCAATAAGCGTTTTCTATTCCAGCACACTCGACTATGACCCGTCCTTGACAATGCAGTGTCTGTTGTACTACGATTATTAGCAGAGGTTAACTTCACGATCCATTCCGCCGTTCTCATTTGTCAGAAAGATTTCTGGCAACGGCTGTTCAAGATCATGTACAACAAAAAGGAACTGAAACGTTATGAAAACACTTGTGTTCGGGGCCGCCGGCCACATCGGCAAACATGTTTGCGTCAAACTCGCGGAAGCGGGTACCGAAGTCGTGGCTTTGGTGAAATCGTCCACACAATTAATCACCTTTGAGCAACATATTCTCGTTAGCTACTACGACGTGACGACCAGACAACGAGGAATTGACCCGGTTACAACTTCGCCTGTCGGCGCCATCATCTATTGCGTAGGTCACTGCCCCAAAGGAGGATTTCTCTCTGCCATCAGCCTTCCCCTATCGCAATTTCCGGCTGACGAGCTTGCAATGGAACTCGCGATGCATGTGGCGGGACCGCTCAACGTGTTTCAAGAATTCCTCCCGGTGATGAACGACGGCGGATGCTTCCTGTTTATGTCGTCCGCGGCTACGCGCCTTTTGAGCGTTCCACGCGAGGCTCGGCCGCCGATCCAGATATATCACCACTTGGCAGCAATCGCGGCCGAAGACGCTCTGATCGAAGGTATGCGGATGGACCCGGAAGTAAAGAGACGTGGCATCAAAGTTCACCGCATCATGCCGCCGGCCATCCGTGACTCCCCGTTCCACGAGGTGTCGAATGGGCCGAAACTTCCAGTCACAGTCACAACGGCGCAAGTCGTCGACGCGATCGTGAGTTCTGGTCTTCCTGCACAAGACCACGCGAACATTACAATGGTTCCGTAAGTGAACTTGCTTCATACTCAAGGCACCCGTTCTTTGGATCGGGTGCCTCTTTGTTGAGTTTCGCGACAGAAAGCGACGGATCCGAAATCATGCTTCCATAGCTTCCATAGCTTCCAATCGCTTCCATGGCTGGGTATAGGCATACCGAATTGAGAGACTTAACAAGCTAACGGCAATCAACCATCGCCCCCCAGTACGAGTGCGCTCGCCACAGGAAAGATATTCTACGCCAATTCCAAGGAACGGCAAGACCATTCCAATTCCTCGAATCCACTGAACAGTTTTCGGTCCGGCAACGGGACCACGAACCTGTGCTGAAGTCGATTTGAGCTCTTTGCTAGCAAGTCGTCCCCACACAATCATGGTAAGAACCAAACCGACGTGTAAGACATAAAATAATACGAGGGGAACATCGGCTTCACTGGGCTTCAAAGACGCAGGGACAGATGCTAGAAATCGCAGTTGCCAGCCGAAGAGAAGCGCAATGCACGTTTCCAGAAGAAACATGTCCACGCCGTACTTAGGTACAACTCGATCGTATTGGTAAGTTAGCACGACGCGCATAAGCAAAATTATGAGGACCATCAACACAAGAAGATCCTTTATCGTTGGAACAGCAACCGGCGGAAAATCCTGAATTGCAATGCGGAGGACCGCACTGTACAGGACCGTTACTGTAAGCAGCAGAGGTTTAGTCATAGGCTTTTGCTTTTATGTTGGCAGAAAACTTATCCCGGTCAAGCCGCCAATAATTCTCCGAGGCTGTGAATTTCCCGCCCGCAGTCACAAACAGCCGAACTTGCTTCGGCGGTTCACATTCAGCGCTCCCCCATCTGGCCGAGCGCTTTTTTCGTGCCAACAAATTCGAGCACAGTTGTCGACAGCAAGATCCGAGCCAAATCGCACCCACCCAAATCCGTATCGTTCGCCGCCGCCCTCTCTCCATTGTACCACCCGGTCAAGGTCGTTCCAGCCCAGCCCGGTCGAAGACGTTCCACCGCGCTCGCCCAACCTTGACTACGGGTGTCGCGTCCGAGAGTGCGGGACGGCTAACGACCGCCCCCGCACAAAGGTCGAACATTATTAGCCAACACAAAACGAACATGACAAATATCTATGTTCTCCCAGGCGACCAGCCGAACCCGAGGTTTCCACTTGGCGACCTTTACGTCACGGCGGCAGCCAGCCAGGCGCTGGAGCCGAAAACAATCGCCGCCGGACTCGCCCGGCACTCGCAAGGCGATTGGGGCGAGACAGCCGCGGAAGATCGCGGCCTCAACGAGGAATCGCTCGCTAACGGCAGCCGGCTTCTCTCGGTCTACAAGAGCGAGAGCGGGACCCGGTTCTGGATAATCACGGAGGCGGACAGGAGCGCGACAACGGTGCTTCTGCCCGAGGACTACTGAAAACCCAGATCAGGAAAAACCCCTGTCCGACGGCAGGGGTTTTTGCCTGTACAGGGGTGGCGGGATAATCGGTCGCGGGAAATAAGAAAGGACGTGAGGGGTAACCTCACGTCTTGTTGAGCCGTATCGAAGCGTCAAGGACGCTGAACCAGCCGGTAGAATCGCGCCGATTGACCGACGGACGACAAGTCGCAATAAAACTGCGGGGCGTTAGTGACCGTAATAACCGCGAGGTTGATCCAAGCATTCGATGTGCTTAATGTGTTGGCATACTGAAGCTGATAAGTGTTGCCAACACCGCCCATGATGGTTATTGTTGGCATCATAGTAATAGCAAGTGTAGGTGGCGTCGGTGGTTGAACCGGACTGAGCAAGAGAGCATCCTGGTTTCCGCCCGCATTAACCCCACCACTGGCTGCAATCTGTCCCAGATTGTTAATTGACCGTGCATCTGCTAGTGAACCCGAAACTGGACTTATAAACGTATTCAGGTCCTGCATCATCCCATTCACGTACAGAAAAGCATGATTGGGATGAAGGCTATCACTGTTCGTCACGCTTGTAACGCCGACAACCTGCCCACTGTCATTGATCCCGTTCGCTTCACTCGTTGAATCCCACCAAGGAGCGAGTGTCCCGAGGTCCAGCATGATGCTATTGGAGTACAAGAATGCATGAGTCACGCCATTGCTGTTTTGCGACTCACCAACGACCTGCCCGTTTGCATTGATGGCATTAGCGTAGCTTAGACCCCCAAGAGTGCCCAAGTCTTGCATGATTCCGTTTGAATACACAAATGCGTGATAGTCACCATTTGTGGTCTGAGCATCACCGACAATCTGACCGCTATTATTGTGGCGCGCCTATCTCTGCCGTGGTGGTCGCGTCGAATTAAAGCGTGGTAACGGGTGGTTCAGTTGCGTCCAGATTCGCGCTAGTGGCAGGGTGAGCCGTGGGTGTTCGACCGCAGGAGCGCGCGAGCTAAGGCTCGCAGCCCGCGCTCCTGCTCGTTTAGCTCCGGGCCGGGGCTCCTGGGTGGTTCGTGGTCCGCGAATCAAGTCCTGCAGAATAAAGTGGCACGGAAGCATACCCGTTACCACGGCAGAGCGAGGCTCGGCACACTATTATTGATTGCTCTGGCCTCACTGTTGTTACCTCCTAATGTCCCCAAGTCCTGCATTGACCCATTTGAGTATAGGAAGGCACGATAAAGTCCGTTGCTAAGACTTGACATTCCCACTACCTGACCAACACTATTAATTGCGTTAGCGCAGCTATAGCTACCACCCAACGTGCCCAGGTCGTTCATCGAACCGTTGGAGAACAAAAACGCATGAACGTTATTATCGCCGGTGGTTAAAGAGTAACCTACTACTTGACCAGCACCGTTTATTCCGTTAGCTTCACTTTGACTGCCCCCAAGCGTACCCAAGTCTTGCATAACGCTGCTTGAGTACAAGAAAGCATGCTGGTCACCGCCATTGAGACATGACACGCCGGCGACCTCGCCGCTGGAGTTGACCGCCAAAGGGACTGTTATAGCACCTCCCAAGGTGCTGAGGTCAATAACGCGATACGTCTGACTTTGCGCATTTCCAACAATAAGCGATAGAAATATCGCCGCGATTACGAACAATTGTTTCATCCGTCCTCCATTAAGGTATCCATTAACCCGAATTGCCGTCGGGACACGGTGATTTTGTCAAAAATCAATTCCATGTCATATTTTCATACTTTTCACTAAATGTACAGAGAGGCTTGACTGTGCGTGACTTATCGGCCTTGAGCGCTCCCACCTCACATTTGTCCGCTCAAACCACTCCTGTTATAATCTGGACAACAGTTTTTCTTTCATGCTCAGCGCCAATCGCAAAGCCGACAGCCGCCCAGTGCTCGCCAAATGGGAATCCAAGACGAGCGGACCGTTTACCTGCCCGGAATGCGGCGCTGAAGTGATCTTGCGGCAGGGCACCGCCCGTATGAATCACTTCGCACACAAGTCCCCCATTCCCTGCCCGTATACCGGAGGCGAGACAGATGACCACCGTCGGTGCAAAATGGAAATCTATGAGGCCCTACTAAAACAACCAAGCGCGACAGACGTTCAGTTGGAGCGGTCCCTCGGAACCGCCCGCCCCGACGTCAGTGCTCGCATCAATGGCGTGCCCGTGGCAATCGAAGTTCAGATCAGCACCCTGTCGCAGGAAACCATCATCCGTCGTACGAAAGAGTATGAACGAAAAGGGATCTACGTCCTGTGGCTTTTGCAGTGGACGCCGTATCTCGACGGGACACGGTACAGCCCGCGTCTATGGGAGAAGTGGATTCACGCAGCATATTTCGGCCGAGTGTATTATTGGTTGAAGGGGTTGACGGTGGTCTCGTATTCCTTTGAACCGTATTTGTCTCACGTGCCTGAAACCTCCTGGTTCCGTCCGGACGGGAAACGAATGCTGGCTGGAGGTTACAACCACCGGTCGAAACGCTACCGGACTCCAGTGCGCGGCCCCGACCTCGACTTATCCAGAGACTTCATCCCCCAAGAGCGGGAATGGTGGAAGGGTGGCGACCTGACAATTCCGTTTGCCAAGCTTTACCTTCACCAGGATCGCAAAGCCAAAGAGCCACCGTCGCGTGTCATGCGACGGGAGAAAAGAAGGTCATAACGTCGATTTGTATGAGGCTTCAATAAGTGTATAGATGTAGTCCAAATCACTTTCGGGCGTGAACTTAATCATTCCGAGATACCCCCACTCGTTGCTGGTAATGTCCTTCACCAAGCCGGCGGTATCTTCAGCGTATGTCGGATGCCGCAACAGCAGTTGAATCCATGTTTTCCTGAATTCAAAGCGGGCGAAGCTTTTTGTCGTCCGGTATGTGACGCCAGTTTTCTGGCCCACCTTTTCCTCTACTCCTGGCAGTTCAAGGATGCGATCCCGCACTTGCTGGGCGGCCTTTCGCATCTCCGGCGAAGTGCTACCAAAATGGTGTTCAAAGTCGTACACCGTTGCCTCTGTATCGTGAGCGCTCTTTTTGTGCGGCACCCTGGTTTCAGGGAACGGGCTGTATTCATTTTCCAGATGGAGAATATTTCCATCGTACAACGTGTACGTGATAAGTTCGACGTTATTCAATATTTGAACCGCGTCCGTTATCCGGGAACCGAAGCCTTGCGCGAGTAGGATTACGCGCGGCTGGTCCCATTTGACCACGATGTTTTTCCCGAGGCGGCTTTCGGCGAGCAGGTCGAAATGCTTTCTGTTCTTGTTTAGCCAGGCGAAATATGACAAGCCCTGTGCCAGAATCTCTTCGTTTTCTTTCCATTTATACTCGATGATCACAGGCGAGTTGTTCTCGTCCAAGCCCAGAGTGTCAATTCTTCCTCCTGCCGTCGTC
>Ga0316229_1004142_pt1 | contig 10815 bp, 5 predicted proteins | sample TBH18023metaG_FD_206011 | JGI IMG/M metagenome (GOLD analysis project Ga0316229, IMG submission 206011) | Freshwater microbial communities from Trout Bog Lake, Wisconsin, USA - TBH18023 | ecosystem: Environmental > Aquatic > Freshwater > Lake > Hypolimnion/Profundal zone | place: USA: Wisconsin...
GGCTTGCTGGATCTGTAAATAGATAGAACCAAAACTCTACAGTAAATTCAGGTGCGCCAGTTCCTGAACTAAATGTAACAACTGATGTGCTGTCATTGTGAACGTTTTCAAGCGGAATAGGACTACTAGAAGTATCTAAGAATGGTGTACTACTGTCCAGGCAATTAATCAATAGAACAACGCTCGATGCGTTGCTCAAAGGTGCTGTTGGGACAGTTATATAACCCACACCTGCCGCATATAGAGCAGTACCATTAGATACTCTTACATTGGTTATGTGTCCTTTGAAAGAATATACACTATTCCAATTTCCAATGCTACCTAGCCCTCCGGAAAAATCATAAGTGTTGGCCTGATTGAATGACAAAGGTTGAGCACCATCTAGGTATATATTCATATAACCAGATTGACGAGTTACTGCTAAATGATGCCATACACCAACTGTTATAGTAGGAAAATGGAAACTGGCGTGAGCGGTGCCATACAGATCAACAGTAATATCTGTGCTTGTGGGGCCACCGACACCGGTTCCAGTATACACTCCAAATCCATAGTTTCCATTAGGACCAAAAAATCCCATCTGTGTTGTAGTTAAATCGACATTAGAATCTATTTTGAAAAACATTTCTGCGCTAAAATCACCTGAACCAATGGCAAGCCCCGTAGGCAAGCCGAGCCAATCATGTCCATTGAAGTATAGACTGTTACGATCGGCTACATAATTTGATGCGACAGGGCCCGGAGTTATTTCTAAATAATTAGGTGATCCTGGAATTCCTATACTGGCAATATTATTATAACTGACCACGCCACTGGCTGTGTACCAATCGATAGGTTGTACACGACCCGCAAACTCTGGATGGTCTATTTGTAGTCCGCTGTCTTGTACAACAACATCAACACCTGTACCATCTAATACATACGCATAAGTTTCTGAAGTTGGAGAAAGAGTGTAGCCGTAGTTATTGGTAGGAGAATTTACACGGCATAGCCCCCAGTTGACATAATTGCTATTAGGAGTGTTTTCTGATTTGTTAAAGTTAGCAGTTTGTACAGCCTTGTGTCTAGGTACTAGTCGAGGATTATACTGCGGAGGTACTTCTACAGAGTGTACTCGAGGATCACGCCTAATCTGATCTGCTTCTGCTTTAGTAAGACTATAATGACAACTGCGAGGGCTGGCCTTACGATCATTTAGAATACGAGCGGCTCGATTTGGAATAGTCGCTAGACCGTAGGTTTCTGTTTCTAGTGCTGACCAAACTGAGTCATAGTCAACCCCTTTTACCAAACAAACAACATACTCTTGTCCATCATGATACTGCGGTGCTGACTGTGTCTTTGGCTTGATTGATGTTTTCTTTTTTGCCAGACTCATGTTTTAAGTATTAAGATTTTTTCTTAATATTAAATGTTTTTGGTGCTGGTTTTGCGGCCATAGCGTGTGGATTGATAAACGAACTGGTCTTCAATGCCTTTGCTCCACCAATATGTACACCGTTGACTACTACCTGAGGAGTTACTTTGTGTGTTGCGCTTGTCGCTGACTGCATCTCTTTGCGTTTCTTACTAGATCCAGTTATTCTAACTTCTTTGAAGTTTACGCTGTTACTTTTCAATAGTGCTTTAGCAGAAATACTGGCTCTACATCCTGTACCTGTATAAATTACCACTTCATGTGACGCTATCATATTGATACCAGTAATAGCACCTGTGCTTACAGTTGATGTAACTGCGGCTCCGCCTCTAGTTGCTGACAACTGAAATGCTGTAGTAGTCGGTGATCCAATTACATAGTAAGTAGTACCTGTTGTGCTGGTGCTGTTGTAGCCTGTAATTCCGCCACTTGAAAATGCGCCAGTAATAGTTACTATTTGTCCCGGAGTTAGCGCGGTAGCCAATGTTGAACAGCCAATTACACCAGTAGTACTAGTGATAGTGGGGTTCAGTATGACTACTGTTGCTGAACTTGCTGTGTTTGTTGATGTTGTTGCCATTATTCTTTATCCTTAAATTAGTTGCTCGACTATGATACCACCTGTAGTACTTGATTGTACTGTGAATGTCACACGGTATACTGTATTGCTAGTAAGATCTTGGAAGATTGCCTGAGCATAATCACCTGGATTAGCCAATACCAATGCGCTGTTTCCAGCACTTAACGAGATTGAAGCGGTAGTGACTGGTGAACTAGTAGCATTTACAACAGTTGCCACTCCAGCAATAAAATATGTAATTGTATATGCTTGTGATAAAGTACCGCTACTGCTATTAGTTACAGTTAATATTCCTGTAGTTGAACCTATACTAAAAGTCCAATTTCCATCAGCAGATGCTTTGGGAACAGCATTTGTAGAAAAATCACTATTTGCTGGGGTTCCTGTCTTGACTTGAGCATAAGTTATTTCACCAGTTGATGAATTATAGTAAAGACTTGTTGGACCAACAGCATTTCTAACAGGTTTAATTACTAGTGTGTTAGCACCAGCATCTTGTACTGCTTGTCCAGTAGCATTTAGAACAATACTATATGTAGATTGTACTGTGCCGTTTGTACTACTATTAGCATTTTCTACACCAGCCGCATAGTGTCCAATAGCAATAGCACTATTACCTTGACCTTGTGATGATGCCCAACGACCAATAGCAATACCATTAGATCCTTGGTTAACGGCTCCAGCACCACGACCGATAGCAATCGCTTCACCGTGTTGATTATAATTACCAGCACCTTTACCTATGGCAATAGCATCATATGCTTGACTTGTTGTTCCAGCATTGGCACCAATTGATATAGTACCATCTGTGCCAACTGTGATAACATTTTCCACAGTACCTTCACTATCATAGCCAATAGTGCCACCAGCGGGCATTATTAGGGTACTAGGATAGTCACCTGTAGAAGCAGTAAACCACCAATTATCAGGATTATAACCTGCTGAGATTAAAATATCAGTTAATCCACCTTGGCTGTATTGATTGCGATAGGCACCGTTACTAATACTGGATACATTGTAGGGCCCTACTTCTTCTAGTACTTGACCTTCTCCATATATGTTAGTTGAGCCTATACTCCATATGCCTGTATTAGGATCCATTAATAAGTTTTGATTAACAACTGATCCATCCGGAGTGTAATCATTGTAACCAAACAGGTTAACCTGTAGTACATCACCTAGGCTCAATGAATTTGATACACCACTGGCTTCACTATGTGGTAACCAATAATCATTTTCTAGAAATGTTTGAGGAGGAGTAGCCAATGCGTTATTCGATATTAATAAGTTAGCCACATTACCAACTTCTCCGTAGGCCACTGTTGGCGCATAATCTCCAAATGACCATTCATTATCCTGCCAATTGCTTTCATACTCATTTATATATGCGCTGATAGCATTGGTAAAATTGTAACCAAAACTGTAATTATAGTTGACCAGATCTGTAGTTGATAGGTAGCACAATGTATCGTCGTACTGAGCACCGATTATCAATTTGCCTCCGGCTATGAGCGTTTGGAAAGGGTACCAAACACTTGTACTGTAACTTACCGCTGGGCCAAAATAAGCATAATCAATGTCTTCGTTGGCCGTAATCGCATTACTAAAAGTAATTGTATTTGTAGAGGTGTTAATACCTGTTACTATAGTTGGACCAAAATCATCTTGAGTATACGAACTGTCGAAATAAATCTGCATACCTATCAAGATGCCACTAGATGCCAAGTCAGGTACTATCATAGTATTACCAGTCACCTCATACCCGCCACTTAATGATACAGAAATAGTGCTAAAAGCCGCACCACTAGTTACTGGTGTTGTTAGATTAACATCTGAATATAACCCATAGGTATCTTGATTTACATAGAATGTACCTGATCCACCTGTGTAGGTTGCGGCATTAGCACCTGTACCAAATGTTCCTACAGGTAAACCTGTTACTTTAATTTGATTAGTTGGAGAACCTTCAAAGCCAACAACAGTAGGACTTGCCTGTGATATTGAAGTCATTTGATCATAAGCAGGTAGGAATGTAAATCCTTGCCAAGTTACCCCGCCGTCTTTGGTAGTTAACAATCTACCATTTTCTAATCCTAATACCCACCAATCGCTACCGTCAACTGTACCACCTTGTCCATATACACTATAACCTTCTATGTTACTATCATTATCGCCAAACGCGGCAAATGTGGCACTGCTAACACTGATAGTGGTCCAAGATCCTTGTGTAGGATTTCTGCTGGTATTGCTAAAAATACTTTGTTCGTAGTCTGTACCTACCCAAGCATTGCCAGTCCATTGGATATCACTGTAATAGTACTGAGATCCACCAGTTGAAAACCATGAAGAAGAATTACATGCTTGGTTTAGGCCAGTAATATAGTAAGCACCAGGACTTCCAGGAGTACCAGTGTATCCGTCTGTATCCCATGCTAATGATATAACCCAACCCTCTCCGTTGTAACTGGCACTAGTGGCTATTACACCTTGAAGGTCAGGGTTACTATTGTATGAAGCGGTTGCTAGGCTATTAACATAGGTTTCGTCTATATTACCCCATGTCCAATTGACTCCGTCCTGGCTATAGATAAAGCAGGGAAAATACTCATACGGAGCATCGCCGTCTGTGTAATAGAAGCCCGTGGCCACAAAATACCCGTTGACATACTGTATGTTATTCCAATAAATTGGATATAGATTTTCATCGGGAGTCTGGTAAGTACATTCTTGAATGCTAACTAAAGGACTGTCAAAGGCCGTTGCGGCTGATGCTATTGCAGAACCAGATCCGTATCCCATTAGATAAACAACTTTGCCGCCGCCGACTGCTAGATTATAGGCATATAATCCAAGACCTGTCCCTACTCCTGCTCCGTTCCAGTGTACGATAGGAGTTGGTGCTGTCCAATTATTGCCATCTTGGCTAATTGATGTCATTCCGGGCCATAGACCATCTGGACCAATACCTAATAGTCCAACCCACTGTTCTGATGTGCCGCCGCCGCTGTTTCCACCTGCGTAGGTTAAATCTACCCATGCTGTAGTACCGTCACCTATCTTAAATAGACCGGTATCTGTTTCAAAACCAGGTTCGCCTTGGGCTAGAATTGGGTTAGTTGATGTCCAACTTTGGGCTAGATCTCGTCTTAATTGTATTTTACTTGCCATTTGTAAGTTCTCCGATGTTCTTATTTATTACTTTAGGGTAGTGTATATCCAGAGTTTAATATAACTCCTGGTCCTAAGGTGAATCCTGATTTAAGTATAAGTCCCATATATTATACTCCGTACCTTGATCTATAGTTATTAAAGTTGTAGGCAATTTCATCTGATGTTAACGCACGATTGTAGCACATGACTACCGGAATAAACGCATCAAAAGAGTCATAGCCATCCCAACGACGGGCAACACGATATCCTAATGTACTAGTTAGTGTTGTAGTATAAATTCCGTTGCTTGTTTCTTGTAATTGTCCATTAATGTATAATTTAAGAGAGGCTCCGTCATAGGTACCTGTGATATTATACCAAGTATCTGTGCTTATAGGGTATCCAGCACTTAATTGCCATAATGGCCCATTACCGTCATAAAAGCCGACTCGTATATTAGTATCACTGTTACTGCCATTGTAAGGTGTTAAGGTAAAATTGACAGTATTAATACCCGGCGCACCTCCTAGATATTCGCCGCCAAATATTTGAGGCAACAATCCGCTATTAGGCCAAGCCCAAGCATTGAACCATGTGTTGATAGTCCACTGAGTAATATTAGATCCCAGATTAGGACCAGCCGCATATTCCCAAGTACTTGCGTTAAATCTAATATCACCAGAGCCGTCAGTGGATAATGATGCGCCATCTATGATAGTACCATCAACAACAACTCCGCTGTTATTCAACTGACTAGGATTAGCATAGAAGGTAGCATGATTTCCGTGTCCGCTTAGATCATACCATGTGGTTCCTGATCCTGGCCAACTGGCTGGAACTCGACTATCTAAATAAAGTATTAATCCTTCAGTAACATAAGGAGGAGTATAGGGATTTCCCTGTAGTGTTAATCCAGTGCCTATAGTCTGTGCTGATCGTATGGTTATTGACATATATTAGTAGGTCCATACTCCGGCATCTGATTGCCAAGCACCGTCTGTAAAGATCATAGTAACCACTCCTATAGTAGGTACCGGAGTGGCCGGGTAGTTAAAAGGAGCCAATAATCCATTTTGTACTACCAAAGCAGTTGATGTACTATTATCAATTATTCTACCATTGCTGACCGTAATATTAACTCCGGTCATTGTAGCACCGGTTTGAGGTACTAGATACATGATCTGTCCTTCGACACCGTCAGCCAGTGTATATGTAGATCCTAGATTATCTGCAAGTTTATTAACTGTCTTGGTTAAATCTATTGCTGTAGGGTACGCTGGATCACCACTACCAGTTGTAGTTTTTGTGCTATTATTGATTGCTCCAGGAAGTGTTAAACTACCATTTGCTCCAAATGTCCATGTTTTAGTAGTGATATCTTCGGCATCGTCTGTTAATAAATTAAAATCTCCTTGAACTCCCCAATTTACACTTGTGCCATTAGGCTGTATGTAACTAGCGTTAGGAAGATAAAATACACCATTTGCGCCAAATGTCCATGTGCTGGTTGTACCGCTATTGACTGTTTCAATATAAACATTAGGATCTGATCCTGTACCTAGGATTACTGACGCTGTGCTAAGAATTAAAATTCCATTATTATCAAGATAGACATCATAAGAATTATTAATCAATGTGGTTGTTGTTTCAAACAGGGTCATGCCTGTGGCACCTGTGGCACCATCATTACCATTACTTCCAGAAGCACCTGTGGCACCATCATTACCTGTTGCTCCGGTGGCACCATCATTACCATTACTTCCAGAAGCACCGGTGGCACCGACATTACCTGTGGCTCCTTGTGGTCCGGTAGCACCTGACCCAGATCCTCCACTGCCAACAACATAGTCTAAAGAATTCCAACTGTCTGAGCCGTTACCAATCTTAAATTTACCTGTGTCAATTTCATAGCCAGGTTCGCCCATGCTTAGTGTAGGATTAACTCTGTTCCAATTTATACTTGTATCTCTTCTTAACTGTATTTTATTACTCATTAGGCCGCCCCACCATCTAAGGTATAATTAGAACTTAGATTACCATCAAACACCCAATCACTGGGCGCAAACACATTAGCCGCTGTTCCACCGTCGGCAAATGCTTTGTTTATTTCAAATACTGCTCCGGCACTACCTCCATCAATTGGCACAAGATCTGCCGGCTCGTCAACTGTAGCAGTGGTATAAATGTTTGTGGTAGAACTAGTGGTATAAATGTTTGTGGTAGAACTATAAGATCCTAGCGATGTCCATGTACCAGCCGCGTATCCTTGGAATACGCCCAATGTGGTATTGTATATAATATCACCGTTGGCCGCTGTTACAGCATTAGTACCTGTAAAACGCCCAACTGTCAATGCTCCGTTAACAACAACCTTATTGGCCGCTGTTAAAGTAATGTTTGTGGGACTAGTTATACTAGCAATACCCACACCATCAAGCAATAAATTACCCGGAACATTTAGATTACCATTGCTGTCAAATGTCAGTGTATTACCATTAACAATGATATTAGCCGAAGTAGACGCAATGATAGTACCCGGAATTGTCAAGTTACCTTCAGCGTCTAATGTTGCTGTATAATCACCCTCAACTAACTGATTTGGTATTGCTGAATATGTTAAAGTGTTGTAGGTTGTATTACCATCACCGTACTTGATCTTACCTGTGTCTATTTCTAATGCTGGTTCACCGTCTGCCAGGATAGGATTTACTCTAGTCCAGTTGGCGTAGGTATCTCGTCTAAGTTGTATTCTATTAGCCATTTGCGCCTCCGCCGTTCAAACTATAATTATTTCCGTAACTGCCATCAAACACAGAGTCTTGGCTTCCATGCCTTACACTGGCTGTACCTCCATCTACGTAGGCTGTTTCTATTTCGTACAATGTGCTAGAACCTCCACCATCTATTGCCATAGGGCGAGATACTGTGGCTATCTGTTGGGCCACATAGGCTTCACTGGCCACATTAACAATATTTCCAGTATCTTGATTACCAACTATGATCTGGTTGACTGTTGTGTCAATAGTCAACGGAACATTGTTCATGTAGATTGTGCTGGTACTTACATATAAGGATTTCCATTGTTGTGTAGGAGATCCTAAACTTTGTGTTTTATTAGTAGCAGGTAATATATCTCCTGGTGCTGTTAAGGTACCATCACCATCAAATGTCCAGGTGCTACTGATAGTGGTTTGCGTATTAAACGCCTGTAGAGAAACTCCACCTGTTGTTGGTAGTTTAAGATTGTTAAAGTCATCACCAAAGAATAGATCCACCAGCGTAGGATCTTGTTTCATTATGTGGAAATGTGATGAGCCGGTAGGACCACAGATTTCTGGACTGTTCCCAAATAATACTGTGCCACGGTCTGTAGTTAACGCAATACCATTACCACTAGTAGATCCAATAGCACCACCATTAGGTAATGTTAATGTACCAGTTGAACCAAATGTCCATCTATTTGTTAACCCAGCGGTTAAAATAGAAACAGTACCAGTAGTATCATTAGCAATGATATAAAGATTGGTTAAAGTATTATAATCGTTCCCTACATAAGTTCCGTAGTAATTACTACCAACATTCCAATAGCCAGTATTTTCTAATTCAGCGTGACTTTGTTGTGTATAAGCATAAAAATGATCCGGAGTAAGTTCTGTGTAGATCGGACATCCTTCTACTGCCGGAGTAACACTCCACCTTGTTGATCCTGTCCATGCTGTGGTTTGTATGCTACCATCGGCAAAATTTAGACTACCATCTCCGCCAATTTTGAATACCTGTGTAGTTGTGCTGTAGAATTTAAAACCACCTGTATTAGTAGGCACATCTGTAGCAAACCATATATGGTCTGCTTCGGCACCGATAGCATAATTAACACCAGATGGATTAGAATTTTGAAAATCCCATATACGAATTCTATCAGTAGCACCTCCGGGCTGTGGCGGAGCAAGAGTAGCGTTGTTTTGACCAAAGTTGATTAGACCGGGTAATGCTAAACTACCATCAGACTTAAATGTCCATAAGGTTGTTAAATCGTTGTTGCCGCCGTTGCCGCGACCTTTTAGTGCTATACTAAAATTAGCACTATAATCATAATCGTCTCGAGCCTGTAGTCTTGCTCCAGGCAAACCGTTACCTTGATCAACATAGGTAAAGAAGTCAATAGCACTACCAGTATCTGCGTTACCCGCTGTATTGATCAAGTTTAATTGTGTTTTAACTTGACCTACAGGACCTGTGTTGTTTATGTTTAGGGCCGCGGCTGTTATTAAACCAGTATAGGTACTTCCAACAAATGCCGGATTAGGTAATACTCCAGTCCATGCTGTTGTTTGAACTGAGTTATCTGGGAATGTTAAACTACCATTAGCATTTAGAGTAAATGTACTAGTTCCGTTGATTAATGTGCTTGTTGTAGCGAATCCAGATCCGCCGCTAGGAGTATCCCATTCTAGGTATAACGGATTGTCACTACTAGCGGTTAGTACTTGTCCAGCAGTAGGAGTACCTTCAGGGAATATATAACCAGGGAATGTAACAGTTCCGTCGGGATTAAATGATACTTGATAAGTTCCATTGATAATGAATATTAAACTATTATCAGTATTAAAATATATATTACCTTGGCCGTTTTGTGATTGAATGCTACCAGCCTGTCCATTGTTAGGTATAGTTATTCCACCAGTAACAGTTACTCCATTGGCAAATACAGTTCCTGGAACTGTAAGATTGCCACCATTGTCTACTGTGATGCTAGGTCCACCGTTGGCCAATGATGTTGCTGTACCAGTGAACGCTGTAGATTGTACTGTTGAGTCTGGGAATGTTAGACTACCATCTGCGCCAAAGTTCCAGAAATGATTATTACTGTTGATTCTTATAGGATTTGGGCTTTGAATTAATGCGCCACCGGCATCTAGTCCATTAGGCAGATTTAAGTAACCATCCACACCTAATGATACAGTATAAGAACCGTTTACTAATGTATTTGTTGTTTCGTATAGTGTATGCCCAGTGGCGCCTGTTAAACCAGTAGCACCGATGGCCCCTGTTGCTCCCGGAGTACCTCCTGTTCCTGGAGTACCAGTAGCACCCACAGGGCCTGTAGAACCTGTACTACCCCCAAAACCAGTGGCGCCTGTTGATCCAGATTGCCCGGTAGCACCTGTACTACCAAACAAACCTTGTGGACCTGTGGATCCAGTTGCTCCTAAATATCCCGTAGCACCAGTTGAACCTGCTTGACCAGTAGCACCAGTTGCTCCGTAGCCGGTAGCGCCGGTAGCACCTGTGGCTCCATTGTAACCTGTGGCTCCTTGTGGACCAGGGCCACCTGCTGGCCCTACAATAGGACCGATGTTATTCCATAACTGTGTTAATGTATTCCAAAAGTATACATCACCATTAGTTGTATTAATCCACCCTTGCCCAGCTACACCATAACCAACTGTTGCGGTAGTAACACTACTTGTACTACCTACTAGTACAATTGATATACCTTGAGGACCTGTAGCACCTGTAGTTCCTTGATAACCTGTGGCTCCTGTTGAACCATTTAGACCTTGCGGACCTGTACTACCAGCAGGACCTTGACTACCAGTAGCACCAATACCTCCATCTGTGCCTTGAGCACCTGTAGCACCAACACCCCCAGTTGGGCCAGTACTAC
>Ga0316229_1004151_pt1 | contig 10795 bp, 10 predicted proteins | sample TBH18023metaG_FD_206011 | JGI IMG/M metagenome (GOLD analysis project Ga0316229, IMG submission 206011) | Freshwater microbial communities from Trout Bog Lake, Wisconsin, USA - TBH18023 | ecosystem: Environmental > Aquatic > Freshwater > Lake > Hypolimnion/Profundal zone | place: USA: Wisconsin...
GCGGCGGCCTTTCATAAAAAACCAAAGCACGCGCGTGTTCAACTTGCCGACGTGGCGCAACTCAAAAAGTCCGGCATCAAGCGCCTTCGTCAACGGCTCGCGGTGACACTGGCGGTTTTTCAATTTTGACAACCCGGCCAGCACTGCCGCGAAATCGCCGGGATCGCTGGCCTTGAGTTCCTCAAGAAACTCCTGCACAGGCGAGCGACCGTTCGCAGTGACATAAAACTCTACGGTGAATTCCATAAACAAGCAACATCAAATTTGATGTATAACATTTTGCCAAGGGATGCTGACAAATTTCCTGCACGGTGGCGAATAAAGTTTTTCGGCAGCCTAAACCGGCAACAAACCGGTATCTCGTGTTGAGCCACATGTTGAGCCGTTGAACCACGAAAAAGGGCTGTTGAGCCACGTTTTTTGGGTCAAAATGGAAATTTCACCGAAGAAGCCAAACACATAATCCCCTAATAAACATTGAAGAATTTTCAAACTTGCCGTTTTAGCGACCCTGCCTTTTACCTGAAGAGACGATTTAGCAAACCAGCGCCTTCAGCCACTCGGCCATCTCTCCACCGAAAGCGCCAAGAGGTTGGCAGATTTTGCAGGCGAGTCAAGGTTGCGCAAGCGCGCCCGCCCGCCCAAAATGATCGTCAGCCCGGCTTGCCGCGTGGCGGGGGCGTTGTTAATCTTCGTGCCCGCGCCGGTTTGTCCGCGCCGATGGTTGTAAAAATTAAGCATGAAAATCCGTCTCTTCATCAAGCCGTATTGCGGCTGGTGCCACAAGGCGCAGCGCTGGCTCGACGCGCGCGGCGTCCCCTACGAGACGCTCGACGTGATTGCCGACAGTCAGGCGCTTACGGAAATGGTCAACCTGTCCGGCCAGCGCCTTGCGCCGGTGATTGAAGTGGACGGGAAAATCCTTGCCGACTTCGGCCCGGAGGAGCTGGCGGAATTTTGGGAATCGTTAAAACGCTAAATTGTTAAACCGTCACATCGTGGTAAGCTCGAACTCGCAAATGCAATTGAACGATTCAACCATTCAACCATTTAACAAACCACGCCCGCGTTTGCCGGAATGGCTGCGCATCAAGCTGCCCACGTCGGACAGCTTCGCGCAGACGCGCAACCTGCTTGGCGAACTCAAGCTGCACACCGTCTGCGAGAGCGCCAAGTGCCCGAACCATTGGGAATGCTGGGAGAAAGGCACGGCGACGTTCATGATCGCCGGCGACCGCTGCACCCGCGCCTGCGGCTTTTGCGCCGTCAGCACGGCCAAGCCGCTCCCGCTCGAAGCCGACGAACCGCTGCGCGTGGCCGAGGCGACGCGCCGGATGAAATTGAAGCACGTCGTCATCACCGCCGTCGCGCGCGACGACGTGGCGGACGGCGGCGCGGAACATTTTCACCAGACGATTGAGGAAGTCCGCAAACTGAATCCGGGAATTGTCATCGAAGTTTTGGTTCCCGATTTTCAGGACAGCGACGAATCCATTGAAGCTGTGTTGGCGGCGAACCCGCAAATCTTCAATCACAATCTCGAAACCGTCCGCCGCCTGACGCCGGACGTGCGCCATCGCGCGACTTACGACCGTTCGTTGAGCGTGTTGAAAAAGGTGAAGGACAAACGCGGCAAAACCATTTACACGAAGTCCGGCCTGATGCTCGGCCTCGGCGAACGCGAGGAAGAAGTTTTGGCCGCGCTGGCGGACTTGCGCGCGGCGGGCTGCGACATCCTCACGCTCGGCCAGTATCTGCAGCCGACGTTGAAACATCTCGCGATGGTGGAATTTATTTCGCCCGCAAAGTTTGCCGAATACAAAGTGCGCGCAGAAGAAATGGGTTTTGTCCACGTCGCCAGCGGGCCGATGGTGCGCAGCTCGTATCATGCGGACGAGTTCAACGCGCCGTCGGCGACTTGCTGATTTGCGCTGCGTCAGCGGCCCAGCGCCGGCCGGTGCAGGAGCAGCCAGCCCGCGATGACGAGGCAGACAAAGAAAACTCCAAACCCGGCGATGGTGATGAACAGCTTGAGCTGGCGGGCGCGTTCGGCGATGTGCGCCGCCGATTTTTTCTCGGCCTTCATGAAGCCGGCGAACTGGTTTCCCAGCGCGGCGTTGATGGCGTCCTCGTTTTTTAATTCCAGCGTGAGCCAGCGGCCTTCCAGGTTTTTCCATTCGTCCGGCAGGCGCGCGAGGGTCTCCGCGCTGGCCGGCTGAAAGCCCCAACGCGTCCAGAACGGCGAGTCCTCGATCATCCAGACGCGGAAGACGCCGTGGTTGGCGGCGATTTTCTGGATGCGTTCCCAAAACAGTTCGCGCGCGGCGTCGGCCACGGCAAAATCCGAATAATCCTCGCTGTGCAGCCGCGCGTGCTGGCGAAGAATCTGCACGCCGAGGGCGCCGGCAAATTTTCCGTCGGCCTCGACGACCTGGAATTCCGTGAGGTGATCCTTGAGCTTGTCCGCCGGCAGTTGCGCGGCGAGCCAGAGCGACTTGAGCGCGGGCAGGTCGTCCACGGTGGCGCGGCGGATGTGCAGTTGCGGCATGGCTTGATTCTGCAATAAATTTTTCCGGCGCGAAGAAAAATTTGCATTTCCGCCGGCGTGTGTAATTGTTCGCGGACATTAAAATCAAATTATGAGCAACACCAAGCAGCTTCTCGACGCCCTGCAATGGCGCTACGCCACCAAGATTTTTGACGCCACCAAAAAAATCCCCGCCGACGTGTGGGGCGCACTGGAAAAGGCTTTGGTGCTGACGCCGACGAGCTACGGCCTGCAGCCGTATCAGTTTCTCGTCGTGCAGGATCCGGCGAAGCGCGCGGCGCTGCTGCCGAATTCGTGGGGGCAAAAACAGGTCGTGGACTGCTCGCATTTTGTCGTGTTCACGGCGCGGACGGAAATGACGGAGGCGGACATTGACAAGTTGATTTCGCGCGCGGTGGAAATCCGCAAGCTGCCGACGGCGGAAGCGCTGGGACCATATCGCCACATGATGCTCGGCGACGTGGTGAACGGCCCGCGCGGAAAAGCCGCGCACGAATGGGCGGCGCGGCAAGTTTACATCGCGCTGGGCAACCTGATGACGTGCGCCGCCGTCCTCGGCGTGGACGCGTGCCCGATGGAAGGCATCAATCCGCCGGAGTATGACAAGATTCTTGGGCTCGCCGGCAGCGGCTACAAGACGGTCGTGGCGTGCGCGCTCGGCTATCGTTCGGCGAATGACAAATATGCGGGCATGGCCAAAATTCGTTACGAGATTTCGGAATTGGTGAAGGTGGTCTGAGCTTTTGGGCGGGGAACCAAGCTTCTGCCGTGGGCGACTGCGGCAGAAGTTTTATTTTTCCAGTTGGATAAAATAAGCGAATCGGCTAATGTGGCGTCATGTTCAAGAAATTATTCATCCCCTCGGACGACTCGGATTTGACGAGCATGGCGCTGCTGGTGGCGCGGCTGTGGTTCGGCCTCGCGATGCTGTTCAATCACGGGCTGGACAAGTTCGCGCACTTCAAGGACATCGTCGGCACGTTTCCCGACCCGCTCGGCATCGGGCAGGAGGCGAGCCTGGTGCTGGTGGTTTTAGCGGAGGTGCTGGGCTCGCTGCTGCTGGCCGTCGGGCTGCTGACGCGCGTGGCGGCGGCGATGCTGGTGGTGGACATGTTTGTCGCGTTCCTGATGGTGCACAAGACGGCGCTGACCGGGCCGCAGAGCGGCGAACTGGCCTTCCTCTATCTCGCCGGCTACGTCATTCTCTGCATTGCGGGCGGCGGGCTGTTCTCGCTGGACACGGTGGCGTTTTCAAACTCCGACCGCAGCCGCATCCAAAAGCCGGATTAAAATCTAATCAACACTCTCGCTGGCCGGGCGGCGATTTTTTGCGGAAGGAACCAACTTGCGGCTTGCGGCCTATGCGCATATTAGGCTGCAAAATCTTTATCTGACATGATACTGCGCGGGCAAAATAATCGCCGCGTAAAATGCAATCGCAGCGAGAAGTAAAATCGCAAGCACGATATTCCGATAAATTGGCTTCCAAGTCCGAATGTAAGAAATGCCAAACCAAAAACCAAAAAACGATAAAATCGGACACGCAAAAACTGCCAACATGGAAGAATGGACAAAGCGGGATGCAATCAACGCGAGCGTGAATGAAATCAAACAAGCTGTGCCTTCCCACTTATAGCCTATCAGTTTTTGGTGCATACGCTTTGCTGCCTAACAGATAATGGTCGCTGCGTTGTGCCGTCTAACCTGTTTCATCCGGCCGGAATCTTCCGGCTGTAAATTTCCTGCCATCACAATTTTTCCGGCTGCCGCATCAGGTCGCTGATACGCAACAGCAGCCGTCCCGCCGCGCCGCCGTCCAGCACGCGGTGGTCAAAGCTCAACGTGAGATAGGCCTCCATCACCGGCACAAACTGCCCCTTCGCCTCGTCCCAATGCGGCATCTTGCGCCCCGCGCCGAGGCCGAGCACCAGCGTCTGTTCCGGCAGTGGAATCGGCGTCGCCCAGATCAAACCGAACGTGCCGAAGTTCGTCACGGTGGCGACGGAACCGCCGGTCGCGTCCGCCGGCAATTTTCTTTGCCGCGCGAGTTCGACGAGCTCGTTGTAGCGGATGACCAGCTCCTTCAACGGCTTTTTATCCGCGCCGCGCAAAACGGGAACCAGCACGCCGTCCTCCGCCTCGACGGCGAAACCCACGTCAATCGCCGACGGATGGACAATGTTCGTGCCGACGAGCCGGCCGGCGACGGCGCTGTTTTCCGCGAGCGCCACGGCCAGCGCGCGCAACGCGTAAAGCGCCGGGCCGGGCTTGGGTTCGCAGGTTTTGCGGTGGAGCAGCACGGCGTCAATCTGCACCGGCAGGCCGACGGTGGCGAGCGGGCGCGTCCAGCTCCGGCGCATCGCGTCGGCCACGGCCACGCGCATGGACGAGGCGCGGGTCAGCTTCTGCTTGTCCAGGTGCGCCATGAACTTTTCAAAATCCTCCACGGTCACGCGCCCCGCCGCGCCGCTGCCGGCGATGCCCGCGAGGTCGGCGGCGCTCAGGCCAAGCTCGTGCATCCGCGCCTTGAGCCGGGGCGACATGTAGCTCGCGCCGCTGGCGTTGGCCGGCACGGGCAGGCCGCGCACGGTCGGCTCCACGCGCGAGCCGGTGGCGTTGCGCGATTTTTTGGAAATGACTTCGGTGTCCGTGTCGCAGCTTTTCGCCGGCGTGGGGAGGTCGAGGCCGAAGCGCGCGGCTTCTTCTTTCGTGGCTTCAATTTTTCCCAGCACGTCGCCGACGGCGTAACTTTCGTTGAGCTGCGCGCAAAAACTTTCAATCCGCCCGCCGCACGGCGCGGTAACGGTCATGGTGGCTTTGTTCGTTTCCACCTCGATCAAATCCTGTCCGCCCTCGACGTGGTCGCCGGGCTTCACGAGAAAATTGATGATGGCGGCCTCGGCGATGGATTCGCCGAGCTGCGGCATGATGATGGAAATCTGCGGCATAAAATTAAAAGCGGATGAGTTTGCGGGCGGCGGCGGCCACGCTGCGCGCGGTCGGGCGGTGCGCCGCCCAGAGATTTGGATGATACGGCACCGGCGTGTCCTTGGCGTTCAGGCGTTGCGGCGGTGCGTCGAGCAGGCCGTAGCTTTCGGCGGAAACGCGCGCGATGACTTCCGCCGTGACGCCGCCCCACGGCCACGCTTCGCCGACGCAAAGCAAACGTCCGGTGCGCGCGACGCTGGCGACGACGGTGTCGGTGTCGAGCGGTTTGATGGAACGCAAATCCACGACTTCAACTTGCCAGCCTTCAGTGGCAAGCTCGTCAGCGGCGGCGAGCGCTTCATGAACCATCGCGCTGTAGGTGACGATGGTGAGGTCACGGCCTTCGCGGGCGATGCGCGCCTTGCCGATGGGCAGCGCCTCGCTCGGCAGTTTCTCGGCCTTGAGATGGTAATAAAGAAATTTGTGTTCGCAGAAAATCACCGGGTCATCAATCGCCACGGCGGACAGCAGCATGGAATACGCGTCTTCAACTGTGGCCGGCGTCAGCACGACGAGGCCGGGATAATGCGCGTAAATCGCCTCCAGACATTGGCTGTGAAACGGGCCGCTGCCGGACGTGCCGCCGAACGGCAGGCGGACGGTGATCGGGCAGGGGACATTCGTGCGCCAGAAAAGCGTGGAGGCCTGGTTGACGATTTGGTTGAACGCGACGGTGGAAAAATCCGCGAACTGCATTTCGATGATTGGCCTCATGCCTTCGATGGCCGTGCCGACGGCGAGGCCGATCATCGCGTCTTCGCTGATTGGAGCGTCGAGGACACGACCGGGAAATTCCTTCTGCAAATTTTTCGTAGCCTTGAACGCGCCGCCGAACGCGCCGACATCCTGGCCGTAAATAAATACGCGGGGGTCGTCGCGGAGCGCGTGCGCCTGCGCTTCGCGGATGGCTTCGAGATAGGTGATGCTCATGTGGGGGATGAATGGGAAACATCCAACATCCAACATCCAACATCCAACGCCCAAGTCTCCCGCGTCGCCGGCCATTGTTGGATGTTCGGTGTTGGATGTTGGATGTTGGATGTTTTCAAAATTAAGTCTCTTCCCGCAGTTCGTTCAAATGTTCCGAAGACAGCGCGCTCCACTTTTCCTCATACGGATCGGGTGCGGGTTCGCGCTGCGCCTGCGCTACGGCTTCCTCGATTTCGCGGATGGCTTCACTGCGCCAGACGGCAATCTGTGCGGCATCGGCAAATTCTTTTTTCAATAAAAAATCTTCGGCGACCTTCAAGCAGTCGCGACCGAGCTTGGAATTTTTTTGTTCGGGTGCGATGTAGCTCGCGTCGTCGTGTTCGCCGTGGCCGCAAAGGCGGAGCAAAGTGGCAACGACCAGTTGCGGGCCGTGTCCCGCGCGCGCGCGCGCGATGGCCGCACCGACGGTTTCCATGCACGCGGAAAAATCGGTGGCATCCACCGAATGTGATTCAACGCCGTAACCGATGGCCTTGTTCGCCAAGTCCGGGCAGGCGAACTGGCTGCTGGTCGGTGTGGAATAGGCGAACTGGTTGTTGGCGACGACGAGGACGAGCGGAAGTTTTTCGACGGCGGCCTGGTTGAGCGATTCGTGAAACGCGCCGGTGGAGGTCGCGCCTTCGCCGAGGCACGCGACGCCGACGATGCCGGAAATTCCCTTCATCCGGCGCGCGAACAAGACGCCGTTCACGACGGAAACCATCGCGCCAAGGTGGCTGATCATCGGCAGGTAGCCTTCGGTCGGCCGGCCGCGATGGACGTTGCCGTCGCGCCCGCGCATCGGGCCGAGCGCGGAGCCAAGGTAAGTTCGCACGGCGTCAATGATGGGTTCGCCGAACGCGAGCCGGCCGGCGGCGTCGCGGATGAGCGGCGCGAAGACATCGGATTTGTTGAGGTGAACGCCGATGGCGGCGCTCAAGGCTTCCTGGCCGCGCCCGAGGAAAACGCCGCCGTGGATTTTGCCGGCGCGGTAGAGCGCGGCAAATTTGTCGTCCAACAGCCGCGCCCGCAGCATGAAGCGGTAGGCGGCCAGTTGCGTCTCACCCACCGCGTGAGACTCGGAGACAGGTTGCAACATGGCAAAAGATTATCGCCGACGGCGCAGACCGGCAATAAAACTTTCCGCTGAAAATAAAAATTCGTCTGGCTGGCCGCGCTAAAATCTGTTAAATCCGCCGGCGTTCCGCCATATTATCTGCGGTCATAGACAGGATGAACCCAAACAAATATCACGCGCTGCTGCTCGGCGCCGACCACAAGCTGGCGGAAACGCTGCTGCTGGTCGTGCGGCTGGACGGCGGCGTGCTCGGCTCGGCCGCCAGTTACGCGGACGCGCTGCGCCAGCTGCAGGCGCATCCGCCGGACTTTGTCTTCCTGGATTTGAAAAGCACCGAGACGGACTGCCTGAACCTGCTGCGGCAGTTGAAGCATCATCCGCTGCCGCTGCCGGTGTTCAGCCTCGCGTTCGGCGCGGCGGGCGAGACGGCGGCGACGCTGCGGGCATTTGATTTGGGACTGAACGAATACATCCAGACGCCGTTTGAAAACGGCCTGCTCCGCGCGCGGCTGGCGGGGGCGCAGCAGATCCGGCAGCGGCTGGAGGAGCTGACGCGCCGGCAGCAGGAATTGACGGACGCCTGCCGCGTTGCCGAGGCGAACTCGCGCGCGAAGTCGGAATTTCTCGCGACGATGAGCCACGAGATCCGCACGCCGATGAACGGCGTCATCGCGATGACCGGTTTGCTGATGGAAACGTCATTGACGCCGGACCAGCGCGGTTATCTCGACACGATTTACAACAGCAGCGAGTCGCTGCTGAACATCATCAACGACATCCTGGATTTTTCCAAGATCGAGGCGGGCAAGATGGAGCTGGAGCGGCGCGCGTTCGACCTGCGCGGCTGCCTCGAGGAGTCGCTGGACCTGCTCGCGCCGCGCGCGAATGAAAAGAAGCTGGACCTGGCCTATGTGGCGGCGGACGTGATTCCGGCGCAGGTCGAGGGCGACGCGCAGCGGCTGCGGCAGGTGCTGGTGAACGTGGTGGGCAACGCGCTGAAATTCACGGAAAAAGGCAGCGTGGTGGTCAGCGTGGAAAAACTCGCGCCGGCGACGGACGCGGAAAACCCGGCGGCGCTGCGGCTGCATTTCGCGGTGCGCGACACGGGCATCGGCGTCCCGCCAGACCGGCTGGCGCGGCTGTTCCGGCCGTTTTCGCAGGCGGACGTCTCGACGGCGCGCAAATACGGCGGCACCGGCCTGGGCCTGGTCATCAGCCGCCGGCTGGTGGAGCTGATGGGCGGGCGGATGTGGGCGGAAAGCGTGCCGGGCGAAGGCTCGACGTTTCATTTCACGGTCAACCTGGCGCTGGTGGAAGGCTCCGCGCCGCCGGCGTTCGCGAAACGGCAGCTGCAGCTGGCGGAACTGAAGATTTTGATTTTGGAGGACAACGCGACAGTCCGGAACCTGCTGTTCGAGCAATGCAGCCGCAGGCGGTGGAAAATTCGGCGCAGGCGCTGGAGCTGTTCCGCCGGGGCATGATGTTCGACCTCGCGGTGGTGGACGACGCGCTGCCCGGCCTGGACGGGGCGACGGTGGCGGCGGAGATGCAAAAATTTCCGGCGGCGGCGATGATGCCGGTGGTGCTGCTGACTTCCGTGGGCAAAAAAAACGGCGACGCCGGCGAGTCGCGCGTGATGTTCGCGCACACGGTCAACAAGCCGGTCAAGCCGGCGCAGTTGTGCGCGATTTTGGAGCGCGCGCTGTTGAGCCCGCGCATCCCGTCCGGCGCGGCGGAAGCCCTCAAGCCCGAGATTTCGCTGGCGGCGCGGCTGCCGTTGCGCGTCCTGCTGGTGGACGACAACGTCATCAACCAGAAGGTCGCGGTGCGGATCTTGCAGCAGTTCGGCTACCAGCCGGAAGTGGCCGCCCACGGCCGCGAGGCGCTGGAGGCCATCGGCCACGAGCCGTTCGACCTGGTGTTCATGGACGTGATGATGCCGGAAATGGACGGGCTGGAGGCGACGCGGCAGATCCGCCGGCGGCAGATGAGCGGCGAGCAGAAAAATTTCCAGTCGCGCATCATCATCTGCGCGATGACCGCGCACGCGATGGCCGGCGACCGCGAGAAATGCCTCGCCGCCGGCATGGACGACTACCTCGCCAAGCCGGTCCGGCCCAAGGATGTCCGCGACATCATCGAGAAGTGGGGCGGAAAAATCGCCCTGGATGCCAGCGCGCCCCGCGAAGCCGCGCCGGCCGAGGCGGCGGCGGACGCGCCGGTGGACCTGGCGCGGATGAACGATTTGACCGACGGCAACCTGGACAATTTGCGCGAGCTGGTGGAGATGTATTTTGTGCAGACGCAAAAGCAGTTCGTCCAGCTGCGCGAGGCCATCCGCGACGGCAAGGCCGACCAGGTGCGGCGCGTGGCGCACAGCTGCGCCGGCGCGAGCGCGACGATGGGCATGACGCAGCTCGTGCCGCGCCTGCGCGACCTGGAAAAGCTCGGCGCGTCGGGGACATTGACGGGCGCGGACAAAATGTGCGAGGCGGCCGCCGGCGAGTTTGAGCGCGTCCGGGAATTTTTGAAGGCCCAGCCGGAGCTGACCCGCGTGATCGCCAATTTGAATCCCGCATGAAAAAAATCCTGATCATCGAGGACGACCAGATTGTCGCCAACGTCTATCGCAACAAGCTGGCGGTCGAGGGTTATCAGGCCGAGGTCGCCCCCGACGGCGAGGCCGGCCTGAAAATTATGCGCGTCTTCCAGCCGGAGCTGATCATCCTGGACCTGATGCTGCCGACGATTTCCGGCGTGGACGTCATCAAGGAAATCCGCAACGAGCCGGATTTCGCCAAGACGCCGATCATCGTTTTCTCCAACACCTACCTGACGAACCTCATCCAGGACGCGTGGCGCGCGGGCGCGAACAAATGCCTCTCCAAGTCGAGCTGCTCGCCGAAGGATTTTATTGATGTTGTCCGGCACACCATCGGCGAAAGCGGCGCGCTGCCGCAGGCGAAACCGTCCACCGCCGCCCCGCCGCCGGGCAAGTCGCTCAGCCTGGCCTCGGAAAACGACGCCGAGTTCCAGTCGGATTTGCGCAAGACCTTCATCGAGAGCCTCCCGGCCACGCTCTATTCGCTGCGGCAGGGTTTGCAGGGGCTCATCAAGTCGGAAAACGAGGTGGTCCGGCTGCGCAACATCTACGACCTGTATCGCCGCGTCCACGCGCTGAACGGCAACGCCGGCCTCGCGGGCCTCGGGTT
>Ga0316229_1004157_pt1 | contig 10776 bp, 1 predicted proteins | sample TBH18023metaG_FD_206011 | JGI IMG/M metagenome (GOLD analysis project Ga0316229, IMG submission 206011) | Freshwater microbial communities from Trout Bog Lake, Wisconsin, USA - TBH18023 | ecosystem: Environmental > Aquatic > Freshwater > Lake > Hypolimnion/Profundal zone | place: USA: Wisconsin...
CCAAAAATTACCTCGCCAATACCTACACGGTGGCCTATCCCGACCTCATCACGCCCAATACCACCGGCGATCCGCTTTCCAACTGGGTTTCCACGGTGACCTTGTTTCCGAGTTATGCGCTGGAAAATCACGGGTTTTATCATCCGACATACGAAATGGTCGCCGGCATGTCCGCCGGCGATTCGCTGCTCATGGCGCGGCTGGCGAACCCGAATATTGCCGGGCAGCTTCAGCCTTTTGCGGAACACAACGTTATGGCCGTCTGGACAAACAACCTCGATAATCTGGTCATGGATTCCGGCGATTTCGCCTATCCCGCTGGCGTGGACTGGGCGGTGCATGACTTTGAGCAAAACTCCTTCATCACCTGGATGGCGATGCATTTCAACGACCCGCTCGCCCGCTGGACGGACAATCAGCTTGCCCAATGCGTTCGTTACCGCCAGATCGTCAACGACAATGACACCAGCAACCCAGCCTATTACGGCGCCTTTGTCGGCGTGAGCGGCGGCGGGTTTTACCGCGAAGCGGTCGAGGCACGGCGTACCGCCATCGCGTGGTTGCATTGCGCCAATGCCGATTATCCCATGGGCGCCATGACGGCGCCAGGCGCCATTTTGATGACCAATTTTGATGTGCAGGTCATCCACCAGCGCAGCGCGTTCGGAAGTTTTTCCGTCAGCTTCAACAGCTCGCGCATCATGGCGATGGTCGAGCCGTCCGCGCAGGCGGCGCCGACGAATGCCTTTATTTCCTCGCCGCGGCTGCCGGGCATTCTCGGTCTGGGCGCGCTGGGAAATCCCACGGCGGCGACGCTCGTCAGCCTGGCCACCAACGCCAATGGCTACGACTGCGAATTGAAATTGACCGGGTCCGTCGGCAGCACCGAGGAATACATCAAGTGCACCGGTGAAACCTTCGCCATCGTCGAAGTGCCCACGCTCAACAGCGGCTCGACAGCTTCCAGTGGCGGCAGCTTTATTTGTGGCATTGAAAACGATCCGCTTACCGGTGGCTCGCGCCTGCTCGAATGGAGCGGCAATTCTGCCAGCATCACCAATCGCACCGGCGTGGCGCGCAACGTGACGAATAACTGGATTTGCATCGCCGGTCGCTACGGCTTGGCGGCCGGCCCCGCGGGATATTTTCGCTACGCCGCCACCAATGGTTACGCCCGCACCAGCCCAAGTTATTCCGAAGCGGGCGAAGCCGAAGACACATTGTCTTATGTCACCGCCAGCCAGCTTGCGCCGCGCTACGCGGTTTGGTTTCCGGCCAAGAGCGCGCTGCAAACTTCCAATGCCGCGGCGGCCATCCTCTGGGGCACCAATGGTTCGACCGTCGCGCTCACCTTTCCCGGCGCCAACGGCGCGGCCACGACGCTCTCCGCTTACCTCGGTGTTTCCACCAACAATAACAACGGCACTTGGAGCGTGGATACCAGCGGCAACTGGAACGATACCGCCAACTGGAGCGGCGGCCTCGTGGCCGATGGCACGGGGTACACCGCGGATTTCAGCACGGTGAATATCACCGCCAGCCGTACCGTCACGTTGGATGTTTCACATGACATTGGCACGCTGAAATTTGGCGATCCGGCCGGTTCGCAAAACTGGTCGCTAAATTCCACCAACGGGAACAGCCTAACGCTTTCCGCCACACTTCCGTCCATTGTGGTGAACCAAAACACGGCGACCATCAGCGCGCCGCTGGCCGGCGCCGCTGGCTTTACCAAGAGTGGCGCGGGCACCTTGGTCTTGAGCGGCAGCAATTCGCTTTCGGGGACGCTCAACGTGGACACGGCCAACGCTGCCAGCAACGACGGCACCTTGCGCGTGGCGAATCCTTTCAGTATCGCTAACGTCGCTTCGCCGATCAATATCCTCGACAACAATAGCGGCCACTCCACGCTGCAACTGGATGGCACGCAGGGAAATATCTTGGTGCCGCAGACCATCGCTCTTGCGGGGCGCAACACCAATGTCATCGCCATTCAGAATCTGGCGGGCAGCAACACGCTGGCGGGCGGATTCATCCTCGCTTCCGGCGGCGGAAACTACTGGCTGGATTCCGACGCCGGCACGCTGAATTTGGCGGGCCTGATTCCGTCCAGCGCGCCGTCGGTGCCCAATGGGCGCACGCTCACCTTCATGGGCGCGGGCAACATTCTGGTCTCAGGAATCATCACCAACGCCAATGGCTACGCGGTCAGCTTGGTGAAGACCAATTCCGGCACGCTGACTCTGAATGGCGCGAATACCTACGCCGGTCCGACCTTGGTGGCTGGCGGCACCTTGGGTGGCGCCGGCGTGATCGCCGGGTCGGTGACGGTTTTGCCGGGTGCGACTTTGTCGCCGGGCGGCAGCGCCATCGGCACGCTGACCATCAACAGCGCGCTGACCAACAATGGAACCATTTCCATCCGCTTGAACAAAGCCGGAGCCGCTTTGACTAACGACAGCCTCGCCGGGGTCAGCACGCTCGCCTTCGGTGGCACGCTGCAACTGGTGCCCTCCGGCGACCCGATTACGGTCAGCAACAGTTTCAAAATCTTCAGCGCCACGAATTACCGGAATTTCTTCACCACCATCCTGCCGGCTGCGCCGGGCACAAATTTGCTGTGGAACACGAATAATCTGGCCTCCAGCGGCACCTTGGCTGTGGCGTTGGGAGCCGTGAAACCGCAGGTTGGCCGGATTTTTCTGGCCGGAACCAATCTGGTGTTTGGTGGCGCAGGCGGCGCCTCCGGATATGGTTTTTCCATCCTGGCTTCCACCAACTTGACGGCCCCGCTGACAAATTGGACTGTGGTTGGCTCCGGCGTATGCGACCGCTATGGCAATTTCATCACGACCAACGGCCTGCCGGCCGCCAGCGTCCAGCAGTTCTATATTATTCGCGTTCCATGAGATCAAGTCTTTGCAGGATGCTCGGTTGGTTGGTGCCAGCGGCTGCGTTGCTGCCGCCGTTAGCATCGGCTCAAACTTTGACCATCACCAGCGGTGTCCAAACCTATTCCGCCCTTACCAACATCACCGTCACTATGAGCGGGCGCTGTGAACTCCACTTGAATGCCGCTTCCAATCCCTTTCCCGGCTGCACCGTTAATCTGAACTCTTCCAACGCCTGGCTGTTTTTGTCCAACCTCCGACCTTCCGCCGTCTCCGCCAATTATTTTGGCCAAATCTATGTGAATGGCGCCGCCGCCGTGGCGGGGAACAACTGCCAGTTGACGGAGTATGCGATGGGCTCGGCCATCATCCCGATGCCCCCGAGCGTTGCCCCATTGCAGGTGTTCAGCGGACCGAATTTTGTGGGCGCGTCGGCCCAATTCTTGCCGTGGACCTACTACACGAACACCGCGCTGGGGGCGATGAACCGAAACATCGGCTCCTTCTTGTTGAAACGCGGCTATATGGCCACTTTTGCGCAAAATGCGGACGGTACCGGCGTCAGTCAGCCCTATGTGGCCCAAGACGGGGATCTGGCCATCGGGGTGATGGGCACGAATCTGGAGCATCAATGCAGTTTTGTGCGCGTCTTTCCCTGGCGCTATACCGGCAAGAAAGGGTGGGGCGGCGGTGATGGCGCGACGGACATCGCGCAACCGTTGTGGTGGTATGACTGGGGCACTTCGGCCACCTCGACTGCCGACCGCGAGTATGTGCCGATGAAATGGACTACTGGCAGCGGCACGGGCAACATTTACAGCCAGCAGAATTCGGCCCAGGTGTTGGGGTACAACGAGCCGGACAATTCCGGGCAGGCCAACCTGACCGTGGCGCAGGCGACTGGCAATTGGCCAACCATGATGCAATGGGGCCTGCGTGTCGGCGCGCCGGCGGTGTCGGATTCCGGCGCGACCGGCGCCGGCTTGAACTGGCTTTATGCGTTCATGGCGCTGGCGAACAACCTGGGTTACCGCGTGGACTTTATTCCCATCCATTACTACAAATGTGGCTGGACGACCTCGCAATTTTCAAATTATCTCGCGGGAATATATCAGACGACCGGCAAGCCCGTGTGGGTCACGGAATGGAACAACGGCGCGAGTTGGTGCAGCAGCGGACTGCCCGGCAGCCAGGCGGCGGATGCCACCGCGATCAGCAACGACGTGGCCATGCTCGACCGCGCGCCGTTTGTGGAACGGTACGCGATCTATGAGTGGTTTGATCCTTCGACCTACCTCAATCTGATTACCACCAACGCCACGCCCACCTTGATTCCCGCCGGCATGGCCTATACCAACGAGCCATCGGTCCTGGCCTACACGCAAACCTTGCCGCCGGGTGGCAGCCGGAGTATCGCCCAGTTTGAATTTGAAACGAACACGCTGGACAGTTCCGGCTATGGCAACAATGGTTTTGCGGTGGGCGCCCCAACTTACCTCGCCGGCCATGCGGGCCAGGCTCTGGTGTTGGATGGGACGAACAGTTTCATCCGGCTGCCGCCGACCATCGCCAACAGCACAAACTTCAGTTTCGCGGCGTGGGTTTATTGGAACGGCGGCGCGCAATCACAGCGTATTTTTGATTTTGGCGACGACACGACGCACTACCTTTTTCTGTCGCCGAACTCGAGTGGCAGCACATTCCGCTTCGCGATCAACAACGGTGGGGGAGAGCAACAGCTCAACGCTCCGTTCATCACCGCCGGCGCGTGGGTGCACGTCGCCGTCACGCTCAGCGGGGGTAGCGCGGCGCTATACACTAACGGCGTGCTGGCGGCGTCTTCCAGTGCATTTACGATTTCCCCGGCCAGCCTCCACCCCCAATTCAATTACCTCGGCAAAAGCCAATCTGGAGCTAACCCGCTGTTCAGTGGTGAGCTGGATGAGGTGCAAATCGCCGATTACGCCTTCACCCCGGCGCAAATCTCCGCGTTGCTGACGGATGCTCCGCCGCAATTCACCACCAATTTCCTTGTTGCCGGCGCCGCCACCCAAGGTCAGCCGTTCAGTGGCACCATCGCCGGCGCCGCCACCGGCGCCGGGGCGCTGACCTTCAGCAAGGCCAGCGGTCCGGCTTGGTTGACAATCACCGCCAATGGCGCGCTGTCCGGCACGCCCGGATTCAACGATGTGGGAACCAATATGTTCACCGCGCAAGTCACGGACGCGGCCGGAGCCAGCGCCTTTGCCGTCGTGGCCGTCACGCTGCCAAATATCTTTGGCGCGGGGACCTGGAGCGCCGATGCCAGCGGCAACTGGGGCGACACCACCAAGTGGAGCAGTGCGATTGCCGCCGATGGCGCGGGGAGCACCGCCGACTTTAGCGCCCTGAACATTACCGCCAACCGGACGGTGACGCTGGATAATGCGCGCAGCATTGGTGCCTTGAAGTTTGGTGATACTTCGGGCGCGCAAAACTGGACGCTGTCCGCGAGCAACGGCAGCGTGCTGACGCTGGACACCGCTTCAATGTCGGTGCCATCCATCGTGGTGAATCAAAACACCGTGACCAATCTCGTGCCGCTGTCGGGTTGGAACGGCTTCACCAAAGGCGGGGCCGGCACCCTGATTCTGGCTACAAACAATCCATTGCTCGGCACGTTGAACGTGGACACTGGCAGCTCAACGGCCAACGACGGCATCGTGCGCCTTGCCAGTTCCGGCGCCATTGCCAACCTGCTTTCTCCGATCAACATCCGGAATAACAACAACGGCAGTTCCACCCTGCAGTTCGACGGCTCGGCGGGAAACCTCACCGTGTCGCAGGACATTGCCTTGAACGCCCGCAACACTTCCGTGGTGTCCATCGAGAATGTGGCCGGCACCAACACGCTGGCCGGCGCCCTGACCATCAACGTTGGCGGTGCGAATTATTGGATTCAATCCGATGCCGGATGGCTGACGCTTGGGGGAACTATTTCCTCCGCCGCGACCGGTTCGCGGATGTTCACGTTTCAAGGCAGCGGCGGGATGGCAATTTCAGGGGTTCTGGCCGATGGCAGCGCTTCTGTCAGCTTGACTAAGTCAGGTTCGGGTACGCTGTTGCTGCTGGGGGCCAATACCTATTCCGGGGCGACGACCATCAGCAGTGGGACGCTGCAAGTGGGCAACGGCGGCGCTGGCGGTGTCCTCGGCACCAACAGTGTGGTGGACAATGCGACACTCATTTTCGATCTGTCCGCCTCGCTCGTTGGACCCAACACGATCAGCGGCAGTGGCAGCGTGGCCAAGCTGGGCGCCGGCACACTGACTTTCAGCAATGCCAATTCATACTCGGGTGGCACCACGCTTTTGCAGGGCACCCTCGTGGCGGAAAATAGTTCCGCCTTTGGCGCCGGTCCTATCAGCGCCAATTCCGGGACCAACACCGCGCTCCTCCTGCTCGGCAATGGCATCACCATCACCAATGCGATAACGGCCGCGACCGTGAACGCCGGGGTGGGGCTGGGCTTTCTCATGGCCAGCGACAACACCAGTGCGACTTGCAGCGGTCCGGTTGCCTTCAACGCAAACGCGGCGAGCGGCGGACATTTTGCGGGCCCGCCGACGAGCGGCCTGCTTACTGTCAGCGGCCCGGTCACGGCGTCCGGATCGAATTCGGCTGTACTCGTGCGTTTGGGCAACGTCCGCTTTGGCGGCGGTGGCAGTTACCCCCAATTGCAAGTCCGCGCGAACACCACCAGCCTCGGGGCGGTCAACGGCCTCGCTACGAACGCCGTTGTGGACCTCGGCGGCAACGGTAGCACTACCACGCCGACGTCGCTCGACTTGAACGGATTCAATCAAACCCTGGGCGGTTTGGAAAACGCTGTGGGGCCGGCGAATGTCGCTTGGGTCACCAACAGTGCGGCGGCGCTGGAAATGCTGGCCTTGAATCTTGGCGCCACCAATTATTCCTTCGGCGGCAGCATTGTCGGCCCGGTTGCGCTGACGTTGAATTCCGGCGCGCAAACCCTGGCTAAAAGCGGTTCGAGCGCGCTGAACGGCCTTTATACGTACGCTGGCAATACCACTATCAACGGGGGGACACTGATCATCGGATCAGGCATCACCCTGCCGAACACGCCGTTGGTTACCGTTGGGGCAGGGGCGGTGCTGGATGTTTCCGCGAGCGGCTTGACCTTTGGTCCGGCCCAAACGTTGACGGGAGGCGGAACGGTGCTGGGTGGTTTTACGGTCAATGGCACCTTGGCGCTGGGCGGCAGGATTAGCGTCTTGACGGCGTTCAACAATGTGACGCTGGGTTCAGCGGCCACCAATGTTTTTGCCGTCAATAAAGCGGGGTCCACCAACAGCGTGTTGCAGGTGGGTGGCAATCTTACTATTGGCGGCTCCTTGATCGTCACCAATCTGGCTGGCACGCTGGCCATTGGTGACAGCTTTAGAATTCTCCGCGCCGCCAGCTACAGCGGCAATTTCGCGGCCTTGAAACTCCCTCCGCTGGGAGTCGGCCTCGCCTGGAATACCAACGCATTCACCAATGGGGTGCTGTCGGTCGTGCTGGGAGCGGTCGCGCCGCAAGTCAGCCAGGTTTCGCTGGCCGGAACCAATCTGGTGTTTGGCGGTGTGGGCGGGGCGGCGGGCTATTATTATTCCGTGCTGGCCGCCACGAACCTCGTTACGCCGCTGACCAACTGGAGCCTGATTGGCACTGGTAACTTTGACGGCCTCGGCAATTTCATATACTCCAATGGCATCAACCCCCAAACCTCGCCGCAATTCTATGAAATCCAAATCCAATGATCTGGCTGCAAACGGAGCGCGCCCGTCCCGGGCGCAGCCGCATTCACTTGTTCAATGCGCCGTGCGCCTTCTGAAATCGTCAGTCAGCAGTCCGTTGCTGCGGTCGGAGACGGCCGCGCTCCGGATATGGAAAACCGCTTCCAAGTCCTTGCTGCTGGCCGCCAGCCTGTTGGCCTTGCCAACTCCGGCCAGTCCGCCGTCCGGTTATTACGAGGTGTGGGGCGATGAGTTTGCCGGCACTTCGCTCAACACGGGCAACTGGGTTTATTGGCTCTATCCCGGAACCTACAAGGACGCCACCCTTTCGCAAAGCGCGGTGTCCGAGAGCGGAGACCACTGTGTCATCACCACCTACACTTCGGGCGGAACGGATTACACGGCCATGCTTTCAACGCAGGGAAAATTCCACGCGCGCTATGGATACTTCGAGGCGAATATCCAATGGGCGGACAGCCTTGGCGATTGGTCAGCCTTCTGGTTGCAATCGCCGGAGATGGGCAGCTACATCGGCGATCCGGGCAACGGCGGCGCGGAAATTGACGTGTGCGAACATCGTCTGCAGGATGGCTCGGGCAATAACATCAACAATTATGTTCAGTCCAATCTCCACTGGAACGGCTACGGCTCTTCCGCGTCCAGCGCCGGCAGTGGCAATTACACCGATAGCGCCGGCAACCTCGGCTCGGGTTTTCACAAGTACGGTGTGCTCTGGACATCGTCGGGCTACACGTTGTACGTGGACGACGGCCAGCAGAAATGGACTTCGTCTTCGGGAGTTTCCGGACGCACGGAATTCATGATTCTGAGCACCATCGTGGACGACACCGACACCACATGGGCCGGGACGATACCCTCCGGCGGCTATGGCAGCCTGAGTTCCAGTTCGACCAAGCTGGCCGTGGACTACGTCCGTTACTACGCCCCCAATAACACGATTTTCTGGACCGGCACGAGTTCCCGCTACTGGTTTGATCCGAACAACTGGACTTCCTACACCACCGCTCCCGCCAGTGGCAACGATGTCGTATTCTCCATGTTGAGCAAGGGAAACTTTACCACCACGCTCGATCAAAACCTGACTATCAATAGTCTTTCCATTTGGGAAACCAGCTATCTCACGATCAACAGCAATCAGCTCACGATCAATTCCGGCATTGACATGGGATCCTCATATAACAACCTCACGATCAACTCCGATATCGCGTTGGGCAATGGCAATTACTGGAGCATTGGTTCGGGACGCACACTTTACGTGGGGGGGCACATCACTGGCGGGCACAGTCTGCATCTGGAGAATTACGGCACGGTGGCGCTGGCCAACACCAACAGTTACACCCTGGGAACGTTCGTGGATCTGGGTACGCTGCAGTTGCTCAACGGCAGCGCGCTGGGCCCCACGAATGTTGGCACTACCGTCGCCAATGGCGCGGAACTGCAGGTTTATTCCAGTCTTACTTGCAACCAGCCGCTCACCCTGAGCGGCACGACGCCGGCCCTGCGCGTCAGCGCGGGAGCCAGCGCCATTTGGACCGGCCCCATCACCCTGGCCAATGGCGTGACCATCCAGCTCGACGGCGGCACCGCGCTCGCCATCAACGGCGGCATCACCGGCGGTCACAGCTTGTATCTGGCCGGTGACGGCGGCAGCCAGGGTGTTGTCAACGGCGGACTCAATACCGGTGCGTTTTCCGTCACCAAGAGCGGGGCAGGGACGTGGATGCTGGCAGGCACCAACACCTTCACCGGCGCGCTGAACGTGGACAGCGCCAGCACCACCGCCAACGATGGCGATTTGATCATCACCTCGGCCAACTCCGTCGCCAATGCTTCGGCCATTCAAATCCAGAATAACACCGGAACCGGCGCCAGTTCCACCTTGCAGTTGAATGGCACCTTGGGTGGCTTTTCCCTTGCCCAGCCAATCTCCTTGAATGGCCGTAACAATACCGTCCCGGCCATCGAGAATCTGGCCGGTAACAATACTCTCTCCGGCAACCTCGCGATTTTTGCCGGCGGTGCGGACTACACGGTTCAATCTGATGCCGGCACCCTGACCTTTGGCGGCAGTATTTCGTCCGCCGCCGCCGGCAGCCGGACTTTCACTTTTCAAGGAAATGGCAACCTGGTTGTCGCCGGTGTGGTCTCCAACGGTAGTGCTGCCACGTTCAATGTGACCAGCGTCGGCCCCGGTCCTTTGACGCTTGCCGCCGCCAACACCTACAACGGTGGCACCACGATCAGCGGCGGCATGCTGTCGCTGGCGGCGGGTGGCTCTCTTTCCAACAGCGCCGTCATCGCCGTAGCCAGTGGAGCAATGCTTGATGTTTCGCAACTGGGCGGCGCATTCGTGCTCAACAGCGGCCAGACGCTTTCCGGCAACGGCGTCGTTACCGGTGCTGTGACCTGCGCCATCGGTTCCGTGGTCAGCCCGGGCAACGGCGCCGGCGAGCTGACGTTGAGTTTCTCCAATAGTCTGACCTTGAACGGCGGAGCGACATGCCAGTTTGATTTGTCCAATGTAACTCTCGAGGGCGGCGGGATGAACGATGAAATTGTCGTTGCGGGGAATCTGAACTTGAGCGGCACCAACAGCCTGTCCATCAATCCGGTGGTCGGCCTGCTGGCCAGCGGACGTTACACCTTGATCCGCTATGCCGGCGCGCTTACGGGCAGCGCGACGAATTTTACCATCGTGTTCACCGGCGTTCCGCCGGAGGCCGCCTTGACGCTGGACACCTCCGTCACGAATCAAATCGGTTTGGTGGTTTCCGCGTTTCCCGGCAGTCTTACCTGGCAGGGCGATGGCGCCACGAACTTGTGGGATGCGGGCGTCACCAGCAACTGGTTCAATGGTTCCGGTCGCGCGGCTTTCTTTCCGGGCGACAGCGTGGCGTTTGATAACACGGCCACCAATCTGACGGTGAATTTGTCCGGCACCTTGTCGCCTGGCTTGGTCACCGTGAACGGCACGAGCAACTACACTTTCACCGGCGGCGGCAAAATCAGCGGCATCACCGGCTTGGTCATGAACAATCCCGGGACACTCATGGTGCTGACCACCAATAACTACACCGGCGCGACGG
>Ga0316229_1004167_pt1 | contig 10755 bp, 8 predicted proteins | sample TBH18023metaG_FD_206011 | JGI IMG/M metagenome (GOLD analysis project Ga0316229, IMG submission 206011) | Freshwater microbial communities from Trout Bog Lake, Wisconsin, USA - TBH18023 | ecosystem: Environmental > Aquatic > Freshwater > Lake > Hypolimnion/Profundal zone | place: USA: Wisconsin...
CCGTTCTCCATCCAGGTGATGGCCCGCGCCAGTGCCCTCGGCTGGCCGTCCAGAAGGGGTTGGATGAGGCTCAAAGCGGTTTCCATCCCTACAGAATGCCATTGGCCCGGATTCCAGGCGAGGATGCTCTTGGGTCTCACCGGTTCCTGTCATGGGGATGTTATGATTCCCTCGGACCATTCCGATCTGAACGAGAAGCCCATGAGCCCAAAACCGCCCGATCCCACGCTCCCCCCTCCGACCTCTTCCGGCTTGTTGGCGGCGCAGCAGGCAGGGACCGTGAAAATCCAGAAGCGGGAGATCAAGGAGCCGACCAATCTCCGGGAAAAGGTCTGCGCCACCTGCGGCAAGACGTTCGAGCTGACGCCGGACCAGAAATTCTTCAACTGCCCCCATTGCTACCGCAAGACCCAGCCGGTGCGCAAGCCGGCACGCAAGAGCGAGGCCCAGATCCTCACCCAGATCACCTGCATGGAATGCGGCACGGTCGAGTACCTGGACTTCGTGCCGCCTGACGTCCACGCGACCTACTGCCATTCCTGTTTCTCCAAGAAGCGACAGGAACTTCAAGCCTCCCGCCTGCACACCGAAAGTCGTTGAATCTCCTGGAGATGCACATGAAAGTTTGCTCCACCGCCGTTTTCGCCGCGTTGATCCTGTTCAGCCAGGGCAACCCCATCCAGGCCCAGGACCAGGCGCCGGCGAAAACCAAGAAACCCGCCGCCCCCCTCACCGGCAAGGCCAAGGACAGCCTGGAAGCCCAGTTCGCCCGCCAGAATTTCAAGCAGGTGCTGGACGCGGTCAATGACTCCTGGTTCGGCAAGCCCTATGCCGGCGTCAACGCCGTGGATCTCCAGGGCACCATGGCCATCAGCCTCAGCGCCGCCGCCATGAACGCCAAGGTCGACCAGCTGGGCCAGGGCGCCGTCAAGGGCGGGCTCAGCCAGGGCGCCAACGTCGAGCTCAAACTCAAGGGCACCTACTTCGCCAACGCCGACTTCCGCACCGAGCTCACCGGCGCCTTCGGCAACCTGCTCTACTACCGGGTCGGCAACAAGGGCTTCCTGTACAGCAAGGAACAGAACGCCTGGACCAGCCGGGTGGACCTGCCCCCGGCGGACGCGCCGACCTCCTTCCTCGGCTGGTTCCGCCAGTGCGTCAACGACATCCAGAAGGTCTACGTGGACGGTTCCACCTTCAAGGCCTCCCTGGGCAAGGGATCCGAAGGCAACCTGCAGACCCTGACCTTCGCCACCGCCACCGGCCCCTACGACCCCAAGAAGCGGGAACAGAGCATGGCCGAAAGCCTGGGCTTCTGGAAGCGGGGCAAGCTGGAAGTGGTGTTCGACAAGACCAACCACCTGCCCCAGCAGATGAACTACAGCAATGAAGGACAGGGCATCTTCACCCATATGACCTTCAGCTACAATCCCGGCGGCAAGCTCAACAACGTCACCATCGCCAACCAGAGCAAGGGCATGGAAGGTCCCGCCTCGATCAACCTGGGCTATGACGGCGCGGGCCTGATCAACCACCTCACCGGCCAGATGGGCTTCGCCCAGGGCACCATGCGCTTCGACCTGGACCTGGCCTTCGCCTCGGGCCGCAAGGTCAGCTCGATCGTCACCGTCCCCCCGCCCACCGCCACCAAGAAGGGCCGGGAAGAAATGGAGACCCTGCTGCTGGTGAACCTGGCCGGCAAGGTCCTGGACCTGCAGAAGAGCGGCTTCAACCTGCGCAGCGTCACCCTGGCGAACAAGTAGATCCAGCATTCCACCCGGGCGCGATCCGCTCCCCCCATAGGTTTTGATCGCGTTCGGCGCCCGCTCTTGCTATGCTCTTCCCTCAGTCGGGGCGTGGCGCAGCCTGGTAGCGCATCTGCTTTGGGAGCAGAGGGTCGAAGGTTCGAATCCTTTCGCCCCGACCAAAATAAAGGCCCGTCGCCTATAGACGGGCCTTGTTATTTACAGATGCAATCTCTGAGTCAGCTTTAAGAAATCGACGGTCCATCGTGCATCTGTCGTGCATCAGGATGGGATGGATTGAGAAAGGGAGCAATTCGTTCCGACCTGGCCGGCCGCGTTCATGGCTCCCGAAACAGGCGCACCCCCCAAAAGATCGTCCGGACTGGGTTTTGGGAGCAGAGGGTCGAAGGTTAGAATCCTTACGCCAAGACAAACAAAAAAAGGCCTGAACCATAATGGGTTAAGGCCATTTTATTATCGTTTTAATAGATGCAGGTTTTATGGGTTTCCCATTCCATCATCGCACTATCATCACGTTTCCTGCCAATGCCTTCCGCTCCATCAGGATGGATTCACCGCTCTCAGCCCAGGCGGGACCGTCCCCTTGCTCGCCAACCCCCGGGCGGTCCTGAGCTTCGGCACGGATCACCTGACGGGATGCCTCTTTAATCCGAGATGACCCAGGCCGGTGTTTTCTGTAGGTCCTTCTGTGACGTCCCGAGCGATGGGCGATGGGGGAGGGACGCGAACACTTCTCGCCAACATTTCGCGCGATCCTAACCTCCAAGCCCCAAACCAGCCCTTGAAGGGTTGACATTCTCGGAGATGAAATGGCCACAACCAACCTGAAACTGCTGCCCGCACCGGATACCCTGAAAGCATCCCGAAAGGCCGCCAAGGCATCCCTCCCCGTGACGGCTGGCCCCACCGATGGGCTGATGAACACGGGCGGAGCAGCCGCCCACCTCGGGCTCAAGCCCCTTTCGCTCGTGGATTGGCGCACCCGGGGGGTGGGCCCTGGCCTTCTCTTGCGCATTGCGGACGCGCTCGCGTTCCTGAATCGATCCTTTTCTCCTGGTCATGTTGAAAGCACCTCTGAGATTCGCCAAGCCATCACCCAGGCCTCGTTCCTGGAATAGGTGCCTCAAGCAATTTCGTTACCAGCAAAGATAATTGATGACATCAATGTCGCAATAGGTGAAAATAATTAAATTGATCCATCCCTACATTATTTTTGGGTGGAAAAAAAGATCAACAAAATGACTAACACCAAAGGTCATGATCTGTATCCAAGTCCAGAATTAAATCGCTGGAAAGGATTGACGCATACAATCAAGTTAAGATATTAAAAGATTTACATAGAACAATAAGGTTTTGTATATTTCTGCTATTCACTTCTGGTGGAGTGGGAAAATGATTACAGAATCAAGCTTTCAGGCACTCTACACCCGCGGTTCACTGCACAACGATCCGGGCGGCGTCGTCATCAGCCTCAAAAACCGGCTGGCGGACATGATTCTTCATCGTCTCATCAAGGTCAGGATCGGCACCATGGACCTGGGGCCCGAAGACCTCGAGATGGACATTGGGGACGGAGGTTGGTGCCGGGCCATCGAAGTCAACAAAGACAGTCCAAAGCCCTTCGCACTGAAGCAAACCATGCATCTCCGGGCTCCGGGGCGGAAGATCGGCGAAGGTCCGCAACCCATCGAGATCGCCATCGAAGTGCTGGGTTTCGGCGCCATCGGCTTCGAGGTGGAGGACAGCACCGCCAACCTGCAGATCAAGCATGCCGCGGTGCCCTGTTCCAGGAAGGACAACTATTCCGCGACGATCATCGAGGCGCGCCAGGCCTACGTGGAGAAGACCGCCGGTGTGGACCTGCACCATACCCGCCAGTATTCCTTCGACCCGAAGATCACCGAGGGCAATATCGAGAACTTCACCGGCGTGGTCCAGACCCCGCTTGGTTTCGCCGGGCCCCTGCTCATCAAGGGTGAGCACGCCCAGGGCGAGTTCCTGATCCCCCTGGCCACCACCGAGGGAACCTTGGTGGCTTCCTACAGCCGGGGCATGAAGGTGCTCAACCTGTCCGGCGGGGTGGTCTGTACGGTCCAGGAAGACTGCATGCAGCGCGCGCCGGTGTTCATCTTCGACAGCGCCCGGGAGGCGCGCTCCTTCAAGCAGTGGGTGGAGCAGCACCTGCCCGAGATCCGCCGCGAAGCCGAAGCCACCACCGGACACGGCAAGCTGAGCCACATCGAGATCTACCTGGCCAGCAAATTCGCCTACCTGCGCTTCAACTTCACGACCGGCGACGCCGCGGGCCAGAACATGGTCAGCCGTGCCACCTTCGCGGCCAGCAACTGGATCATCGAACAAAACAAGGCGACCGTCCGGCGGTTCTACCTGGAATCCAACATGGCCACGGACAAGAAAGCCTCCCACGTGAACCTGCTCCTCTCCAGGGGCAAGCGGGTCACCGCGGAGTGCACCCTCAAGCGGGACGTGATGCGCGAACTGCTGCATGTGGAGCCGGAAAGCCTGGCCTACCACTGGGGCGTCGCCAGTGTGGGCTCCATCCTCTCCGGCACGGTCAACAATGGGCTCCACAGCGTCAACGCGATTACTGCCATGTTCATGGCCACCGGTCAGGATGTGGCGAACGTTGCGGAAAGTTCTTCGGGGATCATCTACCTGGAGGTGACCCCAGAGAAGGACCTCTACATCTCGATCACGATCCCTTCGCTCATCGTCGCCACCCACGGCGGGGGCACGGGTCTGGCCACTCAACGGGAGTGCCTGCAGGTGCTGGGCTGCGTCGGCTCGGGCAAGGTCCACAAGCTCGCGGAGATCATCGCTGGCGTCGTGCTTGCAGGAGAAATATCCCTGGCCGCGGCGATCTCAACCATGGAATGGGTGTCCTCTCATGAAAAACTCGGGCGCAATCGCTGAACCTGACACAGGTGCGGAAGCAGGCACACCTGAGGAGGGTGGACTGGGTCCGGCCGGTGAATCAATTTTTCACATGGCCCCGGACGTTCCGGATGAGGTGGCCCGGCTGCAGGCCTTGGGCTTTGAAATCATGCAGACCTGGAAGCCGCAGGGACTGATCCGACGCTTTCTGGTCACCCATCGCCAATTCCTCGGCCTGGTATTCGGGGGACTGGCCTCCCACCTGGCAAACCGCCGTATCGATGAAGGTCCCAAGGGCGCCAGCTACCTGCTGCTTTGGATCGCGGCCCTGCCCGGGCGCCTGTTCCTGGACCCGGCGCTGCGCTCGGAACCTTTCCCCGTTCAGCTGAGGCGACGCCTCGAACGGCTCGGGCCAACCTACATCAAGCTTGGCCAGATCCTCAGCCTGCGCGAGGATCTGCTGCCCAAGCCGATCACCGATGAGTTGAAGCATCTGCTCAACCGGCTGCCGGTGGTCCCTCTGGACGTGGTCAAGGACATCATCGAGAAAGATCTCCGGCGGCCCATCGGCCAGATGTTCCGGTCCATCGATCAGATCCCCCTGGGCTCCGCCTCCATTGGCCAGATCCACACCGCCACCACCCTGGAGGGAGTACGGGTGGTCCTGAAAGTGGTCAAGCCCGGCATCCGCCAGACCCTGGAGCGGGACGCGAGGCTGCTCCGGATGCTGGGGTTCCTGTCTCAGGCGATCATCCCCCGCTACCACCCGCGCCAGGTGGTGGATGAATTCTGCACCTACACGCTACGGGAGGTGGACCTGCGCCTGGAAGCCGAGAATGCGGGTATCTTCGCCAGCAATTTCACGGATGTGCCGGATGTGGTGTTCCCGCGCATCTACCGGCAGTACAGCGGGCGCAGTGTCCTTTGCATGGAGTTCTTCGACGGTCTCAGCCCGGATTCCCCCGAAGTGCTCGGACTCCCAGAAGATCAGCGCCGCCACCTGACCGACCTGGGCGCCATGGCCATCATCCGCATGCTTTACCGGGACGGTTTCTTCCACGCTGACCTGCATCCGGGCAACCTCATCATCCTGCCGGGAGCCAGGATCGGGTTCATCGATCTGGGCATGGTCGGGCGGCTCGACGGGGAATTGCGCCGGTCGTTGATGTACTACTACTTCTCCCTGGTGATGGGCGATGCCGAGAACGCGGCCCGCTACCTCACCGCCATCGCCCTGCCCGGACCCCGCGCCAACCCCGACGGCTTTCGCCGGGATGCCACGGAGATCGCCAACCGCTGGAAGCGGACTTCCAGCTTCAAGGACTTCTCCCTCGGTCAGCTCATCCTGCAGTCCTTGTCCAAGGGCGCCGACCACGGCATGTACTTCCCCGTGGAGCTCGTGCTGATGGTAAAGGCCCTGGTCACCTTCGAGGGGGTCGGCAACGTCCTGCTCCCGGGGTTCGATGTGGCGGAAGTCAGCAAGAAACATATCCGGGCCCTGTTCGTCGAACAGTTCAGCCCCCTCCGGTTGTTCAGCGAGGGCATGCGCGGCGTGCCGGAACTGGTCGATGCGGTGGCCAAGCTGCCCCTGCTGATTACCGATGGCCTCAGGGTGCTGGAGAAATCAGCACGGCAGCCCAGGGAGAATCCGCTGGCCGGCCTGCGCGGGGCTGTCCTCGCCGGGTTCTGCCTGGTGGCGGGCGCGGTGTCCGTGGGGTTCCGAACGCCCTGGCAGGTGTCTGCGGGCCTCTTCCTGATCGCTTTCATCCTGGCATTCCGAAGGAAGTGAACCATGAAACGCGAACGCATCACGCCCAATGATGCCATCTGGCTCCAGGATTCGGCGACGAACCTGATGGTCATCAACGCGGTCATCATCACCGACCATCTGGATCTGCGCACGCTGAGGACCACGTTCCAGCAGCGCATCCTCGAGGGCGAGGATTCCGAAACGTTTGAAAGGTTCCGTTGCCGAGTCGGCGGGAGTGGCCGCCGGCGCTACTGGGAACTGGATCCGGAGTTCGACCTCAAGCGGCACATCGTCGCGGCCCAGGGGAAGCGTCTGCATGGGCCCGAGGCCATCCAGGCCTATGTGGGAAGGGAAGCCAACCAAGCGCTGGACCCGGACCACCCCCTGTGGCAATTCCAGCTCATCACCGGCCAGGGAGAGGACGAGACGGTCCTCCTGCTCCGGTTCCACCACAGCCTCGGCGATGGCGAGGCCTTGATGGGGCTTATGCTCACTCTGGCGGATGAACTACCCGGAAAGCGCCGCCAGGCCAACCGGTCAGCGCGATTCGCCCAGGGCGGCAGATGGTTGCCCCAGCTCATGCGCTCGGCCTCCATCGCCATGAGCGCGCCCGGCATCCTGCTGCGCCGCCTCACCTGGATTCCAGACCGCAGCCCCATGCATGGACCGCCTCTGTCCGGGACCAAGCGGGTGGCCTGGACCCACCCCCTTGATCTGGACGTGGTCAAGCGGGCCACCCAGCAGATCGGCGCCACTGTCAACGATGTCCTCATGGCCTCCGTCTCCGGGGCTTTCTCCCATTACCTGTTGGACCATGGCGGTGCCGCCCCTTCCCGGTTCCTGGTCTCCATGCCGATGAGTGTGCGAGCGCTCGCCAAGTCAGCGCGGTGCGGCAACTATTTTGCCCCTGTCCCCCTTGAACTGCCTGCGGGTGCCGGTGTCCATGGCAACCGCATCCTGGCAGTGAAGGAGCGGATGGACCAGCTGAAAGGCTCGCCCGCACCCCTGGTCATCTACCATCTGCAACGGGCGCTCGTCACCTACCTGCCCAATCCGGTGAGCCGTTTCCTCATCGACTTCTTCGCCAACAAGTGCAGCGCAGTGGTCACCAACGTCAAAGGCCCTTCCAAGGAACTCACCCTCAAGGGACGCAAGGTGCGCTCCATGATGTTCTGGGTGCCCCAACGGGCCAGGATCGGGATCGGAATTTCCATCCTGAGCTGCTCCGGCAGGGTGCAGGTGGGGGTAATCGCCGATGAGGCCCTGGTCCCGAATCCAGCAGAGCTGATTCAGGCCTTCGAAGACGAATTCGAAACCTTGAAGCTGCTCGCAGCCCTTGCGCCCAGTCAACCTGGGGTCCCGCCTGTCGGCCTCAAGCCGCCTGAGGGTGCCATCAAGCAGACCGGCCACCAACGGCCTCGCCGCAGCATGAGGCCCAAGGCCGTCCCGGACCCTGTGAACGGGGTCGGCCATGAGCTCCAGCCGGAGCACCAAGCCATGCGCTTCCAGGATGAGCCTAAGGGTGCGCCTGTTTTTCCAAAGGTTCTCCTGGATCCGCCGCCAACCGCTCTTGCAGACTTCATGCCGGATACGGAAGCGGAACTGGATGTTGAAGAAGCGGTGCAGGCTTGACTCAGGTCCACCTATCCTTTGGGTGACTTGAGCGCCGCTGCGAGGCCCTCAGACTGTGGTTTCGGCGGTGACCTCGACCTTCTTGCCTTTGGTCCGGACCGCAATCTTGGGCTTGGCCTTGGCTTTTGGATTGGCCTTGGCCTTGGGCTTGACCTCCTCCTCGGTCTCGTCCTCGGTCTCGACCTTGACGCGCGCCTTGGCCTGCTGCACGCTCCGGGTCAGTTCCTCCACCCGGTGGGTGAGCTTGGCGATCTCCTCTCGAGAGGGCATGCCGAGCCGCTGCATGGTGGCCGAAAGACCATCTTCAATCGGCGCGGTGACCATGCTCAGGGCGTTCTTGGCGTCCTCCTTCAACTCGGTGGCGCGTTCGGTGATACCGGAGAGCCAGCCGTCCTCGTGCTCCTCCTCGACCCCCCGGCCCTTCTCTACCAGCTCCTGGAAGAGCCTGGTACCTTCCGCGCCCACGAAGTTGAAGGCGCCGAGACCCGCCAGCCAGATCTCGTTGGCGGATTCCTTGAATCCGAATGTGAGGGTGGTCTTTGGCTTGATTGCCATGTTGCGGTTCCTTTCTGCCAACCCTGAGGCCGATCCGGCTCAAGGCAGCGAGTGGTCCAGCGGGATGCGCGTGGACGGCTGATGCCGTTCCGGGCTTTGAGGATGGCACTGGCGCCATTGATCGCAATCAATATACCGCAGTGCGGAAACCGCGCCAGTTTTATTCCGCACTGCGGAATCAAACCGATTTTCCGGGGCTCACGGGTCCACCTGCTGGAACGCCTCGCCCAGGGTGGCGATGGACAGCTAGGGGTTAGCCCCGGCATTGCCGGACATGGCCGAACCGTCGGAGAGGTAGAGGCCTTCGTAGCCGAACGAGCGGTGCCGGTGGTCGATGGCGCCGGTCTCAGGGGAAACGCGCATGGGCGCGACGCCCAGGGTGCAGGCGGGAGCGTCCGCGCCTTGGAAGAGTGGGCCGAGGTCTGCCGGGTCCGAACAACTTTGACCACCTATATGGAAGCCATCCTCCAATGACTCGAATGCCCGATCCCCAAAGCCCCGAGAGCGTCCTGGCCAAGGTTGGACTGCCCATCCAATGGGGCCGTTAACTCCATTGATAAAAAACTTGACAATACCTACTATTGACTGATATTTCCAATCGCAGTACTCACCATCATTGGCGAAGTTGCCAAGGGGTAAGGCGGCAGGTCGCAACCCTGCTATCGTTCGGTTCAACCCCGAATCTTCGCCTCCAATTTAATTGCAGTATAAGCACCGTTCAACACCTGGCGGGCCTGGGCATTATTTTCCGTCGCCTTGGCTTAACGTTACCTCACCACCTCGAATGGGCCGCCCATGAACTCCCCGCGGTATATCCAGGGTCTGCTGGTGGCCCTGGCCCTATCTGAACTTGCATTCTCGCTGGCCTGCATGAAACCGGCGGGCGCCGGCGCGCTCGTGAAATGCGGTCCCAAGCCCACCCGCGAACAGGCTGAAAGCGTTGCCCGTTCATTCTGCCCCAGGGCGCTCGGGCTTCCGGTCAATGCGCTGATAGAGGACATCCAAATCGTGGGTCCGGAAAAGATCTACACCGGGCTGGTGGTGGGAATAACTTGCTCATACGGCTGGGCCATCACGTTTCAGGTCGAGGCCAAAAATGCCGTCGGTGCCTACCACAATGCCCGGAAAGTGACGGTCGTCTCCTCCCCCGACGGGAAGATCCATTGGAAGCCGGAATACGGACCGGGATCCGACTGACTTTGCCGTGCCTTTCCGTCATCTTGCCTATTCAACTACTCGATTTCGAGTTCGGCTCTATCCCAGTGAGCGCATGTGGCAGCAGCTTCGTATGTGCTTTGCAGAAAATCAAGCAGGGCAGCGTCGCAGTCCGGCGACTGGCGCATGGCTTCGTACGGAAGGATGAATTCGCCGAAGTTCTTGTCGTAGCCGGCTGAGGCTGGCGTGATGGGATAGTCCGAGTAGCCGGGCGGTTCAGGGTAGGCGTAGCTGTAGAAGAACGGTTCGATGCCGGGCGCACCAGGCCAGAAGCCGCAGCTACTGACCTCATGCGAGTAGGCATCGCGGGTGACGCGGTCAGGCAGGTTGGCCATGTTGGGATGCTCGGGCGCCGTACGGCCAGAGAAGCGCGTGCAAGCCAGATCGAGGGCACCCCAAAAAACATGGACAGGGCTTACTTTGCCGCGGAAGCGGGCGCGGAACTGGGTGAAGACGCGGGTCGCCTGAAGCAGAACCCGCCAGAATCGCTGGGCAAACTCGGGGTCATAGGAACGGTGCAGCTGATCCTGGTCAAAACGAATCGCCTGCTCGATTTCGACGGGCATGGGCCAGATGCGGACAGGCATGGCAAGGCTATCAAGGGCGGAGAGGACCTCATGATAGAAATCCGCGACCGGCATTGGCTGGAGCGGAAGCGTTCGGCTGGCACCGTCACTGGTATCGATGAGGAGTTGGTGGTGGACGAAGTCGAAATCTATTTGCAGCATCCGTGCACCGTGGGCCATGGGCAGCGTGGTGAGGCCGCGGGTGGTGGGAAAGAGGGTGACATTCCAGCAGTGATTTATAGGCGGCACAAGGGCGAGGCGAACCTTGCCGACGATCTGGAGCCAAAGCTGGAGCGTGGCGCAGGTATCGCTCCATTCGGCCTGGGGCAGTGCAGGCCAAATGTCTGAGGAGGGCGTGGGACCTGCGGGCGCGTCG
>Ga0316229_1004181_pt1 | contig 10735 bp, 12 predicted proteins | sample TBH18023metaG_FD_206011 | JGI IMG/M metagenome (GOLD analysis project Ga0316229, IMG submission 206011) | Freshwater microbial communities from Trout Bog Lake, Wisconsin, USA - TBH18023 | ecosystem: Environmental > Aquatic > Freshwater > Lake > Hypolimnion/Profundal zone | place: USA: Wisconsin...
TGCAACCTGAGTTGAATAGCCAAAAATCTCAACAGGTTGATGGTACGAGATTAATCCACGACCAACTTGCAATTCGAATGGTTCATGTTTGCCATTTTTTGTAATCGAATCCCAGACTACGCCTGGTTGAGAAAAGGAAGCCATGATTATTTACCTTTCATGCGTGCAACAGCAGCATTATCTACCAGATTTGGGTAAGGTCTGCCAGCAGCTCTTGCGTGCGCTTTAGCCAATTGCACTTTTTTGTGCGTTAAATGTTTCGTGTGATGATCTTTGGGTAGATGCTTTTCCCAAATTGGTTTATCGGTCATTAGCACTTAACTCCCCATTTTTTCAGCGCCAAATTAATACGGCTATTGGGGTCATGAGCAGTTTTAGCAGAAGTAAGTTTTTCCTTCATCCCGCACATTCTTGCCCTAAAGTTTTGATGACGAGGATTGTCGCTGTCTTTTGTGGGAGCTTTTAAATTATGCCCCTCAGCTCGAGCCGACGCACGGCCCTTTGCATTAAGACCACCTTCAGGGTTTTTGCCCTCTTTGCGTTGCCAAGCACCAGTCATTTTGTCCTCATTTAGTAAAACGGGGGCGCGATGGCCCCCGTCAGAAAACAACCCGAACAAGGGACGATTACTCGTCTTTGCCCATTGTTTCTTTTTCGAGCTTGCGGCCCTTGGCTGGGGTGCCATGAAGAGCTGCGCTGAAAGGATTTGACTCAACGCTGCCGCCGCTCTTACGAGGCTTACGGCCAGCATGGTGCTTAGCATGTTCGCCATGCATGTGGCCAACGTGCTTCACCATACCTGAGTGATGATGAGCAACATGACCGCCATGTTTGCGTTTTGCGCGACCACCGTGCTTAGCGTGCATTGCTTCAGCTTCAGCGTCAATCTTCTTGGCGTTTGTGCGTGCTTCTGGCTTGTCGTGGAGGTCCATTTCGGCCTCGTTAACCCCACCAGTTGAACGGTGCTTACGACCGTGATGTGCTGCTTTGTGACCCTTCATAAGAGCCTCCTACTACGATGCGTTGTTGATGCCTTGGATGTACTCAACAGTAAGAGTACCAACTCCAGAGCCAGTGTTTGCCGAAGTTACCAAGATCTGAACGTCCACAGGTCCGCCAGTTTGGAATGTGCTGTTCGAGATATTATCCCAGTTAGCAATCTGAGCTGTTGTGCTAGGTGTGATAGACAACAATCCAGCATTTGTGCCATCTTCAGTGTTTGGTGAAAATGCAGTGGCAGCAGTTGTGCCAGCAGTTGCACCAACAGAAAATGTTTTTGCTGACCCAGTCCAACCCGTAGTCACCATCATAGCGATACGGAGAATTTGAGACTGAGCAGGGATAACAATCGTAGTAGCACCACTTGCTTGTGTCACCACAGCAGATTGCGCCATAACAGCGTAACCTGTGTTAGCAGTGCCAGTTGTACCACCAAGACCAGCAAGGTTGCCCGTGCCATCAGAGTGAAGTACGTTGCCAGCAACCAGGGGGCCAGTGAAAGCAGTGCCAGGTTGAACTGGACTACCATTGGCGTTTGGGTAGAACCCACCATTAATATCGGACATTTTGTTTCTCCTTCTGAAGAACTACGAAATCTGTCACGACTTTTTCTTTATTGGAATGGTAATCTAAGTACTCAATTGCTGAAAGAAAATTGTTACGATTTTCTTTTAACTTTCCAATACCAATATTGCATTCCGAACAAAGTAGGCCCCGAACCTTACCAGTATTGTGGTCGTGATCAACAGCAAGAGCCTTAATCACACCTTTTCTAGTTGCGGTTTCGGGATTTGAGCATATCGCGCAAACACCGTTTTGTGAATGAAACATTTTAGCATATTCTATTTTAGAAATACCAAATTTTCTTTCACGTTCTTTGTCTTTTAGGACATTGCGGTTTTTATCGCGATATAATGCTTGATACGCACGAATTTCCAAAACCTTTTCAGGGTTTTGACGTTGTTTAGCTTTAGAACGTCGATTAATATCCTTGATTTTATCAAGATTATTTTTTCGATATTCAGCCGCTTTTAAACGGTTTTTTTCACGCGCATCAAGCATTTTTTACTCAACCTTAAGAAGTCGGGAAGGAGCCGTAGATGCTTCTCCAGTTGTAATATCCGAACGAGTAACGCTCGTAACCTTTAACCAAAAGGTTGTCAGTCACGAAGTCAACTTGAAGGTCTGTTTCAAACTTCACGCGCTCCATGTATGAGAGACCGTCAATGTTTGTCAGCAAGAACCAAGCATATGCAGAGGTCAAGAAGTCGTTAACCATGTAACCTTCTGGGAGACCACCGCTTGTGCTGAGGATAGCATTCACGTCATTGTCGGCTGTTCCTGGGCGCAATTCTGTCTTCAGAAGACGAATTGCAACAGGCTCCAACTGAGGAGGAACGATCAATTTGCGACCACGAGCAAACACTTTCAAACCAGCTTGATCGCGGAAGTTAGTGCGGATCGCGATCATAGCGTTCAGCAATGTAGCTTCGTTGAGGTCAACTTGGGTTGTTGGTGTATTTGCAACAGTGCCACCATCAATCGGATGCGATGTTGAACAGAGAGAAACGCCGTCACCACCAACTGAAGAGTTGTAGGTTGTTGCGGTGTTCAGAATGTTCGCACCGTAAATTTCCTTGGTCTGTTGGAATGACTCAATCAGGCCGAGGTTTGATGGATGAAATTGGGTCTTGTAGAGGTTATCATCAATCGCTTTGCGAGTGATGGCATAACCGAGACCAATTTCGGTGTGCTCTTGGTTGTAGATGTAACGCTCGCCAGCACCGTTATCGAACGATGTTTGCGCGCCTTCAGTCTTCAACTGGGCAAGGCCCAAGAAGCGCATTTCAGCGGTGCGTTCCAAAGCAAGCTTTGAATCATGCTTTGTGAAGATTTTGTCGTACTGAGATGGGATCATCTCGTACTTGCCTTCAATTCCCCGAAGTCCAGGGAGGAGAAGGTCTTTGATGGCAGAGAGATTGACAGCCATAGTTTCCTACTCCTCTTAGACGCCAGTGAAGTTGCGTGTAGCAACATTGTTAAACGCCACAATCGCCCAGTCATATGCTTGACCGTTCGCGTAAGCGCCTGGGAACCCAGCCACTACAGGTTGATAGATGCCTACCACCTTGAATGGAGCGTTCACATTGTATGTAGCTGTGTTGAGCGTTGTCGTGTCGAGATAAGCGCCAGAAATACCATTTGAAGTATTTCCTGTGCCAATAGCGAAACCGATTGTCGCATTGATGTCAGTTGGGAAAGCAAGACCTGTGCTGTCCGTCTGAGCAATAAAGCGAGCATTTGGATCGTTGACAATATAACCTTCAACGTAATTGCCAGAAGCAACGTCGCTGCCAGGCCAATAATTTGACCAAACAGTACGCTTTTGGCTTACTGAAAGATATTTGCAGCCAACAAAGATACCACCGATGCCGAGAGCGGCAGGTGTTGCACCTGTTGAAGCTGATTGTGCGTAAGAACCGTCTGATTGTTGTGTTACTGGATCGCCGAAGAAAATGGCGCTCGCATTATAGTCAATAACGACAGCAATTTGCTCGTACGTTGGAGCAGAACCGTTGCCTGTGTATTGACGGAATCCGTAAGGCGCATTGGTATTAGCCATAACGGAGCCTCCTTATTACAGGAAAGTCCATCATCGCACACCGAGGCGACTAAGAACCAAGGATAAGTTTGAACCCCACCACCGAGGGGGGCAAGACCAATAATACAAATTTTTAATGAAAAGTAAAGAGGGCCCCGAAGGGCCCTCACAAATGCTATTCCTCGGGGATCGGCATGGGCTCGTAGCCCTTCCGAACGCGAGCCAAGGGGGCATCCTTATTATTGCGGTCAAACTGCCCTTGAGGCGCTGAGTTGAGCTGCTCTTCCTTCTGGCGAACCTGATTGACTGCCTTGCGGCGTTCAATCCGTCTTGCCTCGTCAGTGATTTCCAATGGGCGCTCCATAAGGATCATACCCTTGCGCTCAATGGTTTGATACTTATTGCCCTCAGGCATCATTGATGGATGGCGAGACGCAGGAACGGGCTCCCAACCTTTACGGGCAATCGATACAGCATATGCTGGATCTTCGGCGCCCAAGACTGACTTCATTTTCCACTCATATGACCAACCATCGGGGATATAATGAACGGGGATATAGAAGTCGTCTGTGCCTTCATCGAGATTGCCAGCATGACCGCGAAGTTCGGCAGCACGGCGGGCTGCACGCTCTTTTGACGTCTCTTGAGCTGGTTCTTTCGCCTTTGGAGAGGGTTGAGCAACTTCGTCAGTCTCATCTTGCAACGTATTATCAATAGGCTTTTTAAAGCGGCTGATAGTGCGTTTTGGTGTACGAATAGGTGTATTTTCCATAATTAGCTTCCTTAATTAAGTTTGCCTTCCTTCTGAAGGGCAAGTTTGTTTCGAGCATAATCTTGATCTGACATGCCCATCATTTCGGCCATTTCGCGCTCAGCTGCCGTCAAACGAACGACATTTGGGCGTGTGCCTGGTGCTGAACCAGAACGGCTTACAGGAGCCGCTGGAGGAGCCTGACGGCGCTGTGTTGGCTTTGCAGCCATCTCAGTTGCGTCATCCGAATCATCGTTGTCATAATTATTTCGATTGATCCCCAAACGGTTCTCAATGAAATTAAAATAATCATGCGTATCAGGGATAATGCCGTCATCAACGGCATCGGCATGGGCACGGAACATGCGATCAATTGTCTTTTGATTGTTCAAATGACTGCGGTTGTTTCTCAGCCATTCAGCGGAAGCTGGTGTAACCTGAGATGCCAATGCCTCGATGTGATCAGAATATTGATTATTCTGTGGCGCTTGTTTTGGCTGTGTTTCCATAGCCGTTTTGCCATTTTCAAGCTGCAAGAGCTTGTTTTCATTGGCAGAAATAACTCTTTGAATTTTTGCAGCCTGATCATAATCGCCATTGCGCAATGCTTCAGCAGAACTGTTGACAAGCATATCAATATCACGCTTTAACGTGTCGATTGCATTGTTAACGAGGTGCAAATTAGTGTCTTGAACCTCATTTTTGGCTCTAAACTCGCGATCTGCAGCCTCTTTTGCGCGTCTTTCAGCTTCAATGCGAGCTTGACGCTCTTGTTCAAGCTTTGCACGCAGCTCTTGAATGCCTTCATCAGGCGTAATTTCAGCCTTTTGCTTCTTTTTCGGCTTTTCAGGCACGTCTTCAGCATTAACAACCTGAATTTCGGGTTCTTCAACCTTAGTTTCAACTGGATCGAGCTGAATTTCTAATTGTTCATCTTTATCTGACATATTTTACTCCTTACCAAATAATATCTGGGTGCTCGACGCGGCCGCGAATGATCAGATCATCGAGCAAACGACACATTTGGCCGTTAACTGTCAGACCCCAACCATCAGATGGTCTAAAAACAACCCAATCATTAACTTCTATACCGTCTTCCATGCAGGCAATTGGCCCTTTTTTGAGAACAAGACCAATTTTACCCTGCCATTTATCCTCTTCACGGATGTTAGGCGTGATGAGAATGCCTCCAGCCGTCTTTTCAGGACGGATGTAAATCGCAACTAAGACTTGATTATTAAAAATCTCAATTTCCGATATATCTCCAATTTCTTTTAATATTTGATCCTTGGGATCAACTGAATGTTCCATAACGTATGCCATGTGATACCCTCTTATCTGGCTTTGTTTACTTTTAGACGAGCTTCCTCACAGAGATCTAAGACCTCTCTTAAGGCAGCAATTTTACCAACAAGCGATTTATATTCAGCGTAATCGCTCACACCGCCGCCACGAGAGAGATTATTGAGATGCAACTCAATCTCTTCCATGATTAGTTTTCTGAGCTCATGCTCAAATAAGTCACTGTAAGTTAACATTTTCCACCCTTTCCCTCTAAATGGTGGTTCCCCCTGAATTTACTAGAGTGGCCGTCGGCAGAGGGACCGACGACCACCTTTTCAGTGGGGAGACCGAACCCCCACCAAAACTTAGTAATTCTTAACGGCTGGCTTTACGGGCTTAATGCCGTATGCCTTTACCTTCTCTAAACGGCCTTCGCCACCACCTGCGCCATCTTTAATGGGATAGCTGGTGCGGCCACCATGCTTGCGTGCCATAGGAGGCATTTGTGGCGCTCCTGATGGCGCTCCACCGCCCATAGGCATTGGCACTGGCATTGGCATAGGCATGCCCTGAGGAGGCGCTGCAGGAGGCGCCACAGGAACAGGTTGACCTGGAGGGCGTGGCATACCGTTCGGAGGCATCATGCCGCCCATTGGTTGCTGACCTGCGCCATGGGGAGAGATCACAATATTGATATTGGTCTTACCCTTGCTTGTTTTGCCGCCTGTAGCGCGCGCTAAACGGCCACCTGTAGGACGTGTGCCCTGCAACTCGCCATCAGACACGGACATTTTGCCACCATGCTTACGGTGCTTGAGAGCTTCGCCCTTCACCATCTTTTTGATGAGTGCCTTGTCTTCGGCAACATCAGGATGGCTTGCCTTGCCACCATCAGCTTTATGCAGGCCCTTTAATGTCTCAGCCAAATGAGCGCGCTTAGCGAGCTTTGGATTTGAGCTGTGCTCGGCCTTGTGGAGCTTTTTAGCAGGGATCTTCTCGCCTTCAGGAACATGAAGAGCTTTATGCAAAGCGCCCTTATGCTTGACGGCTTTTTGGATCCACTTGCCTTCAACTTCGCCGCCGCGCTTTATGCCAGCATATTTAGCAAAGCTTGATTGAGCATTGCTTGAAGGGAGCAAGCTTGAAGGAACGCCAGCTGGATTGTCCTTAGCCATATTTGACATGGCTGAATTAAAGGGACCAGGCCCATTAACCTGACCAGCATCAGCACGGTGTTTGCGATGGATCTTGCCACCGCGCTTGTGGCCTGAAGGAGGAGGATTGCCATCCTTGTTGGGATCGTAATCATTGCCCTGATCATCAGTCACAGCACCTGCGCCTGTGCGATCATCGTAATCACCTTCATGATCCCTTAGCCATTGTGTGATGCCGCTGACCTTTTGACCATTAGCATGGTGTTGACGGCGCACTTTGCCGCCCTTTTTAAAGCCACCAACATGCTTTGTGCCGTCACGCTCTTCATTGGCTTCACGCACATTGCGATTAATCAGCGAATCAGCAGTTAGAGCTTTTCCACCAGACTTGCGGGGCTTGCGTCCAGCATGCTCAAGAGCCTTCATGCCCTTGGCTTTGCTGATGACTTTGCCGCCCTTTTTGAACTGACGGCGTGAAACTGGGCGAAGGCCCGTTTGCACGTCAGCATCCAATGGCTCAGCTGGTGTGAAGTCAGATGCGTCAATTTTAGATTTAGGGCCAGACTTAAGGAGACGAGCAATTTTGCCCTTCATCGCCTTTCTGGCTGCTTTTGCTGTTTCAGACATAGGTTTCTCCTAGGATTTACGGACGTCTCCGTATCGCAGACCTAGCTAAATTCACGGCGCTAGGCAGCTGATTGCCGAATTGGGATGTGATTCGTAGGGCTTGGTCAACAAGCCCGCCTTTTGCATATTCACTCTGTGGAGGCGGTAATTTTTTTGCTTTTGCTATCTTTGCCTCTTTTTGAATTTCTGAGATATTTTTATAAAGATTGCCACTGCGATGCATTTCGACAGCACGAGTTGCTGCATCCGCATAATCAGCAGGCGCTGTTTTAGATGTCGTTGCCCCATATTTTCCTAATAATTCTTTTTCATGGAACCAAAGCGCAGCTTGAATATCAGCAATGCTAATATTTAACCCATATTTTTTATTTAATAATTTTTGAGCTAGTTCAGCTGTGTCTTGTTGAAATGATCTTTCTGATTCATTTCGAGGTGCTGCCACAGGATCATTGCGATTTTGTATCCAATTTTTAGCACGCCTGCGTAAGTCAGATTTTTCTTTAAATTGGCCTTTCGCATATTTTTCATAATGATCTTGAGCCAAACGTAAAAGCTCTTGTGGATCATTATAAATTCGATCAAAATCTTCAGGAGACATACCTTCAAGATCTTTACCAAATTCCCATTTTTTATTTTCGTCACCAGATTTACTTACACTTTTGAGAGGCATTCCATCTTTCTGGCCATTAGCATTCATATATTCGGCCTTAAATGCATCCCTATAATCACGATACTGTTTTGCTTCCTGCAATGGCGTATGTAAAAAATTATGACCTAATATACGGTTCCATGTGCGAGAAAACCATAAATCAGCAGTTAGAGTTGAATAATCACCATGCAAATTATTAATAAAAGAACCAATTTTTGGACCAAAAACCATCCACCCATTAACCATTTGGTTTTTTGAACCTTTTACGGTTAAAGGTTTTCCATCAATCCCATAAAGATCTTTATCGTCTTTAAGTTTTTTTCTCCAATCAGATACGGTCATTTTCTGATTGAAAATATCATGCATTTTATCAAAACCGTTTTTGTCTAATAGATTTTGAAATTTATGCAGATTATATTCAATTGCTTTTGTTTGATTTCCAAATGTACCCGATAAATTTTTTGTAGCATCGGATAAATTCATTTTTCCATCGCGTATAGCATTATAAAGACGCGATGCAAAAATAGAGTTAGCATGAACATCATTGCCTTGAGATGTAATTCCTAGAATTGCATCAAAGAGCATACTTTTATCTCTGTCATGCAAAATTTCTGGAAAAATTTCGGCATATTTTTGTTTGGCTTTTTTTAAAGCAGCGTCATACCATCCAATCGCGGATTTGTCTGAGTTATTAACATGATAAAAAACCTCATCAGCAATTGTTTTTGCTATTTCTTGTTTAGCTTTATCACTGTGATCTTCAGGATCAATTTGTCCTTTAGATGCAGCACGGTTTTGTGAAGCATAAAGTATATCATCAACAGTTGCCTGACCTCTGTTGCCTGTGGGGCGAACATCGAGATCTTCTTGGCCTGTCATTAACGGAACACTAGATCGATCTTCTTTACCACTTGGGAATAAAGAAGATCTTACTTTTTCTCGTTCTTCTGGTGTGAGGCCGTATTGTTCGGCAAGTCTGTCTGGTGATAAACGGAACCCTTCCGATGATGCGGCCCGTGCGTATGGCGCGATAACGTGATCGACGATCCTTCCGAATATATCGGATGGTCGTGAGGAGCCATTTTGATCCCCTTCTTCGCCAGAAGTTCCTCGAAATATTTCATTGAGATATTTCCCCGAGTCATAGTAATCGCCTTTCGATTTAACACCTAAAATATTAGGCATATTGGATTTTTTCGCAACTGACTCTATTTTGTCGATAAAATCGGGCAGTTCGTTTTCATCGCCAAAGTGTGTAAATTTTGCTGCAGTTCCATCTTTTGTATATGATAAATCTACACCATGCTCAGCCGCATGTTTTTCAATAGTATCTTTATGCTCATCGCGTAATTTACTTCCATTTCCTATTAAAACGGTTGGCGCACCCTCTGTCAAGTCAGGATTATGATGCGTTGTAATAGCCGCATCTTGAATGAACCCAAAACCTAGTAAATTAGCTAATCTACTATGCGTATCGGCATCCATTATATTATTATCTTTATCTTTAGCCGTTATTGAGAAGCTTGGTTCGGCAACATTTTTCCAAGTTCCCCTAATAGGGGTAACATCCAAATCATGAACGCCTAGATGATCTCTTATAAGATCTTTAAACCCTTTTGTCTTAAAAATAGAACTCGTTTTTTTAGCTAAGTTACCATAATTTGGTTCACGCTGCGGTGATCCTTGCATGACTGGAGGCTTAGGGCTCCCTGGTTCATCTGGAGTAGCAAATGTCCAATCATTTGTGCCAGGCTTGGGAGACACAACTGATGAATTTAAATTTTCATTTTGAAAAGTATTTAATAATTTTTGTTGACCAGATGATAATGCATTTTGATCTTGACCAGATGAAATAAACAATGGTCGCTGTCCCATTGGTGGAGGAGTTACATCACCACCTTCTTCATACCCACGCGCAGCAATCTCTTGATCAACGAGATTGGATGGCATCGAGATGTTGGGATCTTTTATGTTCTTAAGAGTGTTCGATAAATCTGCCTGCGTATAAGCAGGATCTACCTCACCGCCATCTGACTTTGTAATGTCCCCGTTATGAGGATCAAATGTTCCCCTATTACCTGTTGCAGATTTAATTTGTGTTGGTTTAAACGCAATATATGAATCTTCAGCGTCTGGAAACATCTGTTTAAATTCATCATCAGTTGCGCGATTTGCATGGATAAGAAGCCACATTTGCTGTTTTAAAGCTTCCGCTGGATCTTCTTTTTTCATCAAACCTTCACGACGATTTAAATAAACAACTCCGTCATACCCAGCTTTTTCTATAGCTTTGTGAAGATCTTTATATGCAGCTTCTTCAGAACGATAATTGGCATCTATTTGTTTTTCATATGTTTTATCGTTTAATAATCCCATGTCATACAGCTGATTTGCAACATTAGTTGTATTAAAATTTCCCCTATCCTCTAATCTTAACGGGTTTTGAATATTTAAATATGCAGACATCGTACGACGTCCAGACAAAGGATTTTCTTGGTTAGCTTGCAAATTAGCAGCTTGATTAGGCGTTCCAAAATGAGCGCCTAATTCACTTTCTGTAGTGTTAAATTTTGAAAAATCCCTATCTGTATTGTGATAAAAAACTTTATGATTGCCATTTTCATCTGTAATGGGTTTAAAATTTTGCAGATTTTCCATACGGCGAGGGT